>ERZ808252.33-NODE-33-length-157735-cov-14.148243_pt1 | contig 157735 bp, 135 predicted proteins | sample MGYA00521242_ERZ808252 | MGnify/ENA primary metagenome ERZ808252 (study PRJEB31516, sample SAMN03275581) | gut metagenome | biome: mammalia-associated habitat; material: feces | host: Papio cynocephalus | place: Kenya | collected 2012-08-07 ...
TTGTCAAAAGTTTCTTGCAGCTTATAATTTCCCTTGACCTCGCGTCCATGCGCACGTCCTGCCTCTTGGATCCGCCCTCGTCATAGTGGAACTGGACTTTGTAGCTTCCCTTCTTTCCGCTGAATCCTGTGTAGTATATTGCGGAAGGGTAGACATAGCCGCTGTCCTTCTCGTACTTATAGACAACATTGTTTCCATGGACATCCTCGGTCTTTGTTAGATTCCATGCAAATGTCCTGCTTCCGCTTCCGACACATGAATCTTTATTCTGTGCGTAGATTCGCTTTGCTCCGCTCTTGTCCGTAACTTCCCAATGGTTGTCATCCATGTAGCGCTTTATTCGGCTGAACGAGGTTTCTTTTAGCGGTCTGTAGGATATTTCATTTCCTTTGCGGGATTTTTCCTCAAGCAGTGTTCCGTCAAGCATATAGGTGTCGCGGGTGTCGTAGTCCGGGAGTCCGAGCCTTGTGTCTGTCGTAATGGAGCTTCCGTAGCCCGCATCAAAGCCCCTGCCCATAATTCCGTTTCCGCCGCCGGACGAGTAGCTTACTGAAATCTGCGGCTGCATTCCTTTGCGTCCTGCAGGAACTGCAAGCTCAAAGCTGAACGAGGCGTCTCCCATGTTGCCTGCCTCTGGCGGATTGAATTTTATCAGGTGCCCGTCCGGCCTTGCAGCCTCAAGGTTTTTGATTGAGTTCAGGTTCACGTCGGCGGGGCCCGCGCTTTCGGGAAGGGCGAGGGTCGCGTTTATCATGTCCGTGAAGTGGGTGGAAAGAGAGCGGACTTTGTGATTTTCTTTGTCTATTTCAAGACGTTCAAGTTTTATCCAGCTTTCCTTCTGCGTGTCGTAGAAGTATGTGTAAAGCTCGCAAAGAGCCTGCGGCTTTGCATTGAGCTCCGCGCTGTAGGGCAGTGTTATTGTCACGTCCTTTTCAAACTTCGTTCCGGCGGGCAGGAACCTGTAGCCGCCTGACTTCGCAGTCGCGTTATAGAGGGACTCTCCCGTGTCTTCCACCTTATAAAGGCGCGTGATGCTTATGGCTGTGTCCTCCTTGAGCGCGCCGGCAGGAATCTCTATCGACGCTTCCCCAAGGACTACTGTTCCGCCTTTCTTTGCAGAAATCAGGACTTCTGATTTTTCCTCTTTTACAGAAATCCTTCCCTTAATATCTGCATTATTTATTGCAGTTTCAGCAAGCAATGATATCGGGCTTATGACAGAAATGTATGAAGCCGTCATTATTACGGCTGCAATTCTTTTAGTAAAACTTGCTTCAACTGTTTTTTTTGAACGCTTGCTCATGCTTTTCTCCTGCACATTATTTATTCTCAAAAGTAACCCTTACAGGCTTGCCCGGAAAATTCTCATTATCTGCAATTACAACAGCGAACCCCGACCTGCTGTCTTTAAATGCAATCTGTTCTGATACTGTAAATGACGTTATCTCATAGCCGTTGATTTTTAAAAGAAAATTCTTAGTCTCGGAGTCATAGGCGACAGCGATGGTGTTTTTTATTCCGTAGCCTTTGTTTATGTAACTTGAGCTTTTCCAGCCATCGTTAATATGACAGAAAGCGCCGTCACAAACCTTGCCGACTGAATAATATCCGTTTGCATTTATGAGGGCTGCAAGCATAAATTCTTTGCCTTCAATTTTCTGCTCGCAGAAAACAAGCCCTAATCCTGCCTCCGCCCTGCCGCTTTCCTTGACTGCTTCCACAGTAATAGGATTAAAGCTTTCACTTGTATTTGCATTTGGAACTGTCCAGAGAGTATAACCGTTTGTCCCCAGGTATTTTGTATTATTTGTTTCGAAAGTAAAAATTTTATTGTCCTCGTCCTGTACAAACAGGCTGCTTGTTTCCTGAACTGTCGTCTGCTCCGGTTTAACTATACTTTTTTCATCTTCTTCAAAAGGAGTGAGTTCACAGGATGCCAATACAGCTAAAGAAATAAGCCGAATAATTAGTTTTTCTGGTTTCATCATTTTCTCCTCTTATTAGTATTTAGTTATCTGATTTAAAGAAACGGTATATTCAATAACCGTGCAGAAACTGTTGCCTGATGATAATGAAGTCCGTTCCGGAAAAACCTTAAAATAAAAGTTTTTTGTCTCATAAGTTGTGTTCTGGACCGGGTAGGCGACCTGATGCCTCACGCTCTGGCTTTCAAGTCCGGAAAGCTGAATCCTGAGGCTTGTCTGCGCTCCTAAAGCGGTGTTCGCAAGGTTATGCTGTCCTACTATTATGTCCGCCTGGCGCATTGGAGGAACTGTTACATAAAACCAGTCCTCGTCAAGAATTTCCTTATTGTCTGTTACAAAGCCAACGCACGGCAGATTGCATATCCTGTCGTACTCTAAAAACGCTGCGTTTTCTGGCGCATCGTTTGATTCGCAGCAGTCCCTTATAGTCCCTGATGACCATCCGTAGCCATATTTTTCCCCCTCAAAACATTTTGAGCCACGTGTTTTATCAAGCCTGTAAATATATTTTTCATTGTCTATAAGACCAGTATCTGTGTAGCTTGTTGATTTTCCTTCATAAATACACGTCCAGTCCAATGAAATGGCGTCAAAGGATCTCATCAAATAGAAACTGTCAGCAGCGTCATCTTCCTTCCATGAAAGATATACCGTGTGTTCTGTCGTAAGAGAATCAGTTGCCGGCACATCATCAAACGGGTCGTCCGCAGTCCTGAATAAAATTTCATTGAATGCATTGTTATAGCACGAGAAAAACCATAATGATGTAAATATCAAAAGCATGGCTTTTTTAGTTCGACTCATCTTCGCTCCTTAAAAACATTGAATGACGCTCCAAGACACGGCTTTACAGAAACAAAACCGGCTCCCATCATGTGAAAGTCAAAATCTATTTCTGCAAAAAGATGTACTTTGTCATTAATGTCAAACTCGTACCCTGCAATGGTTTCAAAAGAAAAGGCATTCTGGTATAAAAACGTTTCGTCCTCATACTTTGGCTTTATGCTCATAAGCTCAATGTTATATGCAAGACCGAACCCGCCGTATAAAGAATGTCTTCCATTAAAATGAATATGCAAGAAAACAGGCAAACTAACTGCTATGTTGTTGATTACAAGAGGGTAGGTATTTTTTTTATTTATTCCGATATCCCATGAAAGATTTAATCTTGCAGAAAAATCTATGAGTTTACCATTTGATACAATCACAGGCTGAGGAGGATAAAACTCAAGCCCTGCGTTAAGTCCTGCTATACCTAATATTTTGTCTCCCCAGTCACTATCAACAGGACTCCAGTAAAAAAGAGAAGCCGGTATTCTTAATTCCATTGGACGTGTTTTTTCCTGCTTTAGTTCATCCTTATTGATGCCTGTAATTTCCTCAATTCCAAAAAGAATATTCTGGCACAAAACAGAAATAAGCCTGTCGTAATGGTCTATGCTGTCGCCTGCAAAAAACTCTTTTATAATCTTCTTTTCGTTTGCATTAAAAAGTTTTATTTCGCAAAGCCAGCTTGATTCGTTTTTCTTTATATATCCGTATATCAGATAATCAGCGTTTTCAGACACGCAGATTTTATGAGCGTCTATTATGGTAACCGGGATTCCGTATTTGCTTTCTGCAATGTGAGAAAAATTTATAAGGCCAGAAAACCAGTGCTTTTCAAGCTCATCGTGTATTGCCTTTGAAGGATTATAAGGAGCCGATGTTTTGTTTCCGTTGCTGTCATAAACTGCAAGGGGAGCGATTTTAATTTCTGATGCAGAGGCTATGAACATTGAAAACAGCAGGGCTGTAAAACAAACAGTTCTTTTATTCATCAAATCCCTCCTTTTCAGCAAGGATTGATTTTTCTATTTCAAGCAGCTCGGTGTCGGAAGCTCCGTTTTGTTTAAGTATTCTTATATCTTCCAAGATTTGTGCATAGGAGGAGCTGTCGGCACGGTTTTTATAGTAAAGGCTTTTCGCCTTGTAAAGACGGCATTCCATATCATCAGTAAAGGTCTGCGTAAGTTTTCTGAACTCATCATAAGAAGCTGTATAACTTTCTTTATTATATGAGGCAATAGCATTATTTTTTGCTTCTAGATACGATTTGTCTTTTCCTGCCGTATCGACTGTTTTCTTCTTCTGTTCTTCAAGAATTGCATCATAAGTCCTTCCCATTCCTACAGTCTTCGAAAACTGTGCATCGGATTTTTGATTTAAGGCTTGAACGGACTCATTAAGTTTTTGAAAGTTTACATCAGTATTTTCTATGCTGACTGCAAGATTTTTTTCAAAACAATCAGTTTTTAATTCAACAGTTTTCACAGCTTTATCAAGGTCAGAAATTTCTTTGCTCAATTTTTGAATTCTGTTTATTAATAATATGTGAGAAACTGAAAGCAGTGATGAGGACATAACTATTAAAAATATTGCACTGATTTTTTTACTCATCATTTTTTCTTTCCCTGATAATTACTTCCCATAAATAATGCCAGTCCTTTCTCTCTTCAATTTGCAGTGCCTTATCTATCATCTTAAGCGCGCCCGGCAAATTATTTTCATCTAAAAATTTTTCTGCCCGCCCTGCATAGTATGAGCCGCTTCCTGTCTTGAAATACAGAACTGTTCCCGGCTTTATGGCGGCTTTTGTTTCCACGCTTTCATAGCCGTCCTTCTTCACGCAGATTGTGGCTTCCTTTTCTTTGTCGCACGGATACATAAGCCTTCCGTAAATATCAGTTTTTCCGATTTCTTTTCCGTCCATAAAAATTGAGGCGTTCATAAGCTCGCTGCTGCCATAGTCATAGACCATCACATAAACGGAGTCTGTTTTCTTTTCCGGCGTGCTTGCGCAAGAGAGCAGGCATAGGGAAAATAAAGCTGTTAAGATTTTCAAAAAGATTCTGCGCCGCTTCATTTTTTTACCTCGTAATATTCTCCGCGGAGCTTTGCCCTATAGCCGTATCCAGTTTGAATGCAAAAGTCTCCGGCGGATTCTGTTTTTGCAAGGGAAATTTTATAAATGCTTCCCATGCCGTCATCCTTTGCAATCACAAAATCTTTTTCATTAAGTTTTGTCCGTCCTATGTATGTAAGCTTTTTGATCCCAGCTGGACTGTTTTGTTCATTTGACTTTGCCGCAGTTGTTCTATTTTTTGCCGGCTCAGTTTTGGTTGCTGCGTTTTTTGCGGACGGAGCTTTATAAAAAATTCTGTCAATTTCAGATAGGTCAATTTTTTTGTCGGTATATTCAGAAAGCAAAGCGTCGCTCTGCTTGAATTTTATTCCTGTATCAAAGCAGACTGTTGTCTGTATCCTGCTTCGGTCTTCGCTGTTTCTAAGCGCAAAGCTTTTAATGTCTATAAGATTTTCTTCCCCTTCCTGAATTTCCCTGATGAAATTTAAAATATTCTTGCTGCTGGAAAGAACAAAAAATTCTATCTCTGCATTGCCGCTTTTTCCCTTAAGCTGTATATACTGCAAATTGCAGGAATTCTTATGCATTATGCTGCGGATGTTTTTTATGTACTCAGAAACCGTTATGCCTTGCTTTTCTTCTGCCCGCGACCGCATTTTTAAAAGCTCCGTTTCATAAAACTCAATCTTCTTATCGGGTGAGGATTTTTCATCTGCCTCTTTCCAGACCCTTGAAAACTCTCCGTTATAGGAAACGGTTTCAGCTCCGTTTTTTACGGTTGTTCTGTTCATCTTTACAGAGGTGAACGCGCGGCTTTTTTCAAAGCTTGCAAGAATGCTTACGGCGTCTTTTGCAGTGGCTTCAACTGTAAAAGCATTTTTTTGGATTGAAATGTTTTCTATTGCCGCTGTTTTTTCTGCCATCGCGGAATAGATGCGCTCAATGCACGGATAGATTTTTTCATATTCAAGATGCTTCTTTTCGCTGTATGTCTTTTTCAGCTGCGCAAGTTTTTCCTCGTTTTCTTTATGGAGCCTTTCCTCATCCTGTTTTTGTTTTTCCAGCTCTTTCTGGGCTTTTAAAGATTCTGTGTTTTTAAGGGTGGCATGCCGGATTGCAAAAATTAAAATTGCCAGAATAAAAATGCCGGGCAAAATTGCAAGGCAAAGCTTTTTAATGTTTGGCTCACGCTTTATTTCTTCCTTTAAAAGGTAAACGTCATATTGCCCCTTTATGCCGGTCTTTGATGTAAGAAGCTTCTTTTCATTTATTTCAAAAGGGTAGAGACCTGCAAGCGCGGTTTTTGCCTCGGAAATTCTTTTTCGGCTTGTATGGGATTTTAAGCGAAGGGTGAACTTCGGGCAGTTTTGAGGCATGATCTGCGATGTCATAGCGCGCCTCCTTTAAATGATATTTTTTTTTCAACGAGGATATATTTTTCTATTTTTCTCTGGTTTTCTTTTTCAGGAACAGCGGCGAACACAGCGCAGGCTCTTGCTTTTTCCGTTTCAAAGCCAATTTTCCAGAATGCGGTCTTTGTTCCGAGCAAGTCAAAGACAGGATGATTTTCTCCAGCTCCTAGAATTTCAGCGAGTTCTTTGATTGTTGTATCTGGATTTAGGCTGCCCTTTATAAGCTCCGTTTTCTTTTCCGCGTCTTTTATTCTGCAAAGCTCAAGGACTGCTTTTATAAAATCACCGCTCATATTGAAAATATTCAGAGGCGGAAATGTGTTTATAAGAGGAAATGTGCCTTTTCCTTCAAAGTCTTTTTCGGCCTGCTCAATAACGGCCTTGCCAGAAAACTTCGGATTAATCCAGCCGTACTCTGCAAAGATGTCTTCTCTGTTTGCTTCAATGCAGCCGCTTATTGCTTTGCTTTTTAGAATTTTTTTTGATATAAAATTCTTATTTATTCCTGTAGAGGCATCAGAAACTGATAGCTCAAAATCACAGGCGGAAGAAATCAAATGCATAATCTCATGTCCGTCAGAGTCCGACGGCGAATCTTTTAGCGGCTGGATTCTTTTTTCCATGTCAAAAATTACAGAGTCAATTTTCTTTCTCTCTTCTATGAGTTTTCTGTAGGAGTCCGTTCGCTTTTCGTTTGCGGCTGTAGCTAGACAAAACGGCAAAGCCAGAATGCAAAGAGAAAATATCGCTGCCATCGCAAGCGGAGTTGAAAAGCCGCTGTCATAGTGTTTCATCGGCAATCCTCTGTTTTATGAATTCCTGACTTGCATAGTTTTTGCTGTTGAGCTTCCATTCTATTTTTATTCCTTCCATACTGTGCCTTGCGTCATAGACAGAAGACACTGAAACAACTTCTATTCCTTTTTCCGCGCAGGAAAGCAAAATCGTTCTTTCTATGGCTTCAAATTCCGTACTGAAATTTTTCCAGTAGGGAACGTCAAAATTTCTTATTTCTTTTCTTAAAAATGCATCTGTTTCAAGCATTGAGACAGCTTTTTTTGAGGTGGCTTCTGTTTTGGCAATTGCGCCCCTTGCATTGACAAGGCTTGAGGCAAACACTGCCGAAGCCATGAGAAAAATCGCGATGGAAACTAAGAGCTCAGTCAATTTCATTTGCATCCTCAATAATTCTTTCTGCCGCCACCATTTGCCTTGAAGCCGTCTTTTGGACAATGGCAACGCCGGCTATTATGCCTGAGAGGGCAAGTAAAAATGCAGCCGCCGCAACAATTTCACGAAGCATTTTTTACTCCCAGCTTTTTATGTCTGCGTTTTTGCCTTCGCCGCCTTCCATTCCGTCTGCTCCAAAGCTTCTGATTCCGTAAGGCGAGCCGTCGGGCGCAGGGCAGGTGTATTCGTACTCATAGCCCCAGGGGTCTTTTGGAGCGTCCTTGTAAAGATACGGTCCTCCCCAGCTGTCGGAGCTTGGAGAGGTTTCAGGCTTTTTCCTTAAGGCCGCAAGTCCCTGTTCTGCCGCCGGATAGTTTCCGCAGTCTATGTAGTAGGCTTCAAGGGCTGTCGCAAGGCTTTCTATCTGCGTTTTAGCTGCGGCGATGCGGGATTTTTCAAGGCTGTTTATCGCGGCAAAGCCTGCTGTTGCCGAAAGAACCAGTATTATTGCGATGACTATAAGAGTTTCCATGAAAGTCCAGCCGTCTTCATTTTTAATGGTTTCAAAAATTTTCTTTTTTAAGTTTTTCACAATGCCCCCAGAAGATTGAATACAGGAATTACAAACTGGGCGATAACTGCAATAATTACCGCTCCTGTTATCAGAATAAAAACAGGTTCTGCAGCCTGCGTAATACTGGCTAACAGGCTCTCGCTTTCGTTCTGGTAGTAGTTAAAAATCTGGCTGAACGCCTCTGCCGTCTCTCCGTTTTCTTCTGCGATTTTTATCCATACTGTAAGGTATTCCGGGAAGATTTTTTCATCTTCAAAGGCTTTGCCGGCATCTTTTCCGCAGGCTATGCTTTTGCATGCGGACTCAACAGCTCTTTGAATGCGGATGTTGCTAAGTACGTTTTTTGCATAGGCAAGGCTTTGAATCAAAGGAAAATGTGTTTGGGCAAGAAGCTTCATCGCAAAAGAAAAGTCGTGCATCTGCATCGCCATGACAAAGTCCCTTATGAGCGGAAGCTTTAAAATAAGACTGTCTATTGCAAGAGCAGTTTTTCCATTTAACCTGTGCGCCGCAAGGCAGGTTGCCAGAACTGCCATGAGCCCAAATAAGATTATTGAGGAAACAAAAGTGCTCGTCTTGATTCTGTTCAGCTGCGTTTCAATGTTTTCACAGGAATTTGCAAAAGCCTCGAATATTCCTTCGAGCCTTGGCAGGACAAAAGCAGTCAAAATAAGCACAACGGCAGCCGCTGTCGCAAGAACAAGCGCAGGATAAAGAAGAGCCTGGATTATCTTACGCTTCATGTTTCTTTTGCCGTTCAAATATGAGGCAAGATGTCCGAATACCTCTGGGAGCGTGCCGCTTTCCTCGCCAATTGAAACAAGGGACACATAAAGCGGCGGAAACACTTTTTCTTCCGAAAGCGCGCTAGAAAACTTTTTGCCCTCGTTTACTTTCTTTAGAATTTTAGCAGTGAATTTCTTCTCGGCTTTTCCTGTAAGAATTTCTTTGCATACTGCGAGTGCGCTTTGCAATGGCAAAAAAGATGAAAGAAGAGAATGTATGGTCTGTGTAAAAAGAAGAACGTCCGCTTTCATAAAAGTCCCTCCCGCATCATTTCTTCTTTTGTTGAGACTCCGCTTTTTACTTTGAGAGCCGCATCTTCTTTTAATGTTTTAAAACCCTGCTTTATAAGATATTTTTTAAGCTCAGTTTCTGCCTTGCTTTTTTCTATCATTGCACGGATGTCCTCGTCCAAAGAGAACACCTCGCTTGCGGCGGTTCTTCCTCTGTAGCCTGTGAAGCCGCATTCTTCGCATCCCTTGCCTTTGCACGGGGCGCAGGTTTTTCTAACAAGACGCTGGGCAATTACAGTCCTTAAGGTTCCTGCGATAAGGTATGGCTCTATTCCAAGGTTGCGAAGCCTTGATACTGCGGAAATGCTGTCGTTTGTGTGCAGTGTTGAAAGAATAAGATGGCCTGTAAGGGCTGCCCGTACCGCAAGCTGTGCTGTCTCCCTGTCGCGGATTTCTCCCACCATGATTACGTCCGGGTCGTGGCGCAATATTCGGCGAAGCACGCTTTCAAAGGTAAGGCCGATTTCGTTGTTCACCTGTATCTGCTCAATGCCGTCAATGATTTTTTCAACAGGATCTTCTATTGCCACAATTTTTAAATGCTCGCCATCCATTTCCTTAAGAAGCGCATGAAGGGTTGTGGTCTTTCCGCTTCCTGTAGGTCCTGTCGCAAGAACCATTCCGTGCGGACTTTTTAAAACCGGTTTTATCTTGCCAAGGTTTTCCTTGGAAAATCCAAGGTCTCCAAGAGACAAATCCTCTTTTTCGCTGTTGAAAAGCCGGAGGACTATGTTCTGCCCTGCGACTGACGGAACTATGGAAACACGAAAGTCAAGATTTTTTCCGCCTGCCTGAACGCCCATTCTTCCGTCCTGGCAGAGCCTGTTTTCCATCACGTTAAGCCCCGACATGATTTTTATGCGGCTTGCAAGAGCGCCAAGAATTCCTTTGTCAAACGCACGCACTGTCCGAAGCACTCCGTCAATCCTTAGGCGGACGTTAACATAGTCTTTTGTTCCCTGTATGTGGATGTCGCTTGCGCCCCTCCTTATGGCTTCAAGGCATATTGCGTTTATTATGTTTACTGCCGGGGCTTCTCCGCTTATGTCCTCAAGACGGTACTCGCTGTCCGCTTCTTTTCTGCAGGAAAATTCTTCTGGTGTATTGTCCACAAAATTGCCAATAAACTCGGCAAAGTCCGAGTCTTCTACAATTACATGATTTATGTGCTTTGGCTCATGCACCTGGGCAAGGAGCTTTATTGTGCCTAACTTGCTTTTTGCGACCGCCACAGTAACTTCAGTTTCGGACTCGTGTATTTTTACGCAGCGTGAGTTTCTTATGAACTGGCAGGTATACTGGCACCCAACATTTTTGTACTGGGAAAATTCTCTTATGTTAAAATCTGATGAGCCGGACTTTGCTTTTAAATTTTTCATACCGCCGCCTCGCCGTATTTTTTCTTGAGCCGCTCAAGGTTTGCTTCTTCGCTGGGAGTTTGAGCATCTGGTTTTTCAACGAAAGGAACAAGATATATTGTAAATTCTGTCTCAACCATAGACACAACTTTCTTCTTAAAAAGCCAGCCCAAGAGCGGTATGCTTCCAAGCCACGGCATGCGTTTTTCAGATATTTCTTCTTCCTGCTGGAAAAGTCCGCCTATGACAACAGGCTCGCCGCTTTTAGTCCTTACGTTGGTGCTTACTTTCTTTTCAGACGTTGATGGCGGCGGCGTAGTGTCTGTTCCATTGCTGCTGGCGGATGAGGATTCTGAGCTTCCCTGCTTTGAAACCTGCGCGTCAACTTTTACCGTTACCATTCCGTCGCCACTTGCCCAGCCGTTTATAGAAAGTGTAAGCCCGCTTGAGATTTCCCTTGTGGTGCTTGTGTAAAGGTCTCCTTTTGTATCTACGATTATGTCGCGGTAGCGTGTTGTGCTTGTGTTTGAAAAGCTCAAGGACTCTCCGCTTATGCCGTTCAGCGTTGTGTCCGCAAGCACACGGGATTTTCCCTCCGAAAGTTCTGCGTTCAGGCTTCCGGCGAACTGGGCTCCGAACTTTGAGATTATGTCAAAGTTAATGCTGAAAATGTTTGAGACCGTTCCGCTCCAGGAATAGCCTGAATCCTCACTTGTGTTGTCGGTGCTCAATGACGCGCCCCTGTTCAGTCCACTTGTATTCTGCCTTTGAACCACAAGCAGCTGGTATTTTATCTGCTGCTTTGGAAGGTCAATTTCCTCAAGGCTTTTTGAAAAATACTCAAACTGTTTTTCTGTTCCGCTAAAGAAAACCAAAGTCGGCTCGCTTGTTTCCGTTATGCTTTCTTTTCCTGCAGATTCCGGAAGCGATTTAATAAGCTCGTCGCTTTTTATGTACTTTAGCCTTACAGCCTTGCTCTGTTTTTTGCTGTCAAGCATTGCTATAAATTCAGAAAGCCTTGATTTGCTTTCCTTTGTTACCTGGGTCGCAAATCCGTTGTCAGAAGGAAGCATTATTATGTCTGACAAAAGCAGTTCCTTTGGAATAAGGGAAACTGCATCCTTGGCATTTGCGTTTTCAAAATAAAAGCTGCTGTATTTTTTGTCGTCAAGCGGAACATCGATTTTGCGTATGAATTCTTCTATAGGATTTATTTCCGAAGGGCTTCCTGTAAGGATAATTGAGTTGGAGCTTTCGTCTTGCTTTATGAATCCCTGCGCGTTCAGCTCGTTCGGAAGAATTGAGACAAGAATTTCTATGCTTATATTCTTAACTTTAATAATTCTGGTTTCCTTATGCTTCTTGATGACATCCTTTTTCTGAATCTCATAAATATAATAAATATTTTCTGTTATAGAAAAATCGCAGTTGCACTGGCTCAGAATTAATGAAAGAAGCTCGTCAAAACTTTTGTCTTTATATGCCATGTTTTCAAGTGCTATGCCGGGCTTTGAAAGCAGGGAATATTCCTTGCCGCCCTTCTTGAACAGTGTCTCTATTACGTTTGCGAACGATGCCTTCTGGATATTGCAAGAAAATTTTCCGCCAGATTCCGACATTGTAAAAATATCGATGTTGCGTTTGTTTATTGCGCCTGCGCTTTTTGTTATGTAAAATCCGTCTGCGATTCTCTCAAGGCCGAATCCTGGAAGCTTTACAATTGCAAGGTTCAATACGTCTTCAAGGCTTGCCTCTGCGGTCCGGATTGTTACTGTTGCGTTCGGAAGATTGTCAAATAAAATTGTCCTGTTTGTGTAGCGGGAAAGCATATTGATGAACGGTTCAATCTGGACATTCTCTGTGTTTATAGAAAGCTTTCCATTATTACTATTTGCGTTAATCCGAACCTTGGTAACCGAATATACCCCGCCATTCTTTTTCACATAAAGCTGGCACTGCCTTGCGAATCTGTCCAGCGCGCTTTCAAAGTCCTTGTCTTCAAATCGGAACGTTGCGTTTCCAGAAACTGTCTCATCTATTATGACGGACTTTCCGCATACATCTGCGACCGCATAAATGATGTCGGAAATTTTCTGGTTTCTAAAGTCCATGTATATGGAAGAGTCTGCTTCCTGCGCGCAAAGCGGAATCTGAATAAGAAGAAAGAAAATGCAATGGAGATGTTTTGCAGAAAGTCTTTTCATGCGGCTTCTCTGAAAATCAGTTCTGACAATAGGTATCCGGCCGCTGTGAAAGGCACAAACGGAATTTTGCTTGTTTTTTTATTAAAAAGGCGCAGTGCCATGAAAAAAATAATTCCGGCGAGGCTCGCAAGAATAAAAGTGCATAGTGTCTTAAAAAATCCTGAGCAGTAGCCTATAACAGCTGCAAGTTTTATGTCTCCTATGCCCATGCCTTTTGTGGCTTCCGCGGCTATAAGGAACACTGTGGAAAAGAAGGCAGAGCAGGCTATGTTGATTAAAAGTTTTGATGGAGCTGTGAAAATATCTGTTATAACCAGCAGCAAAAAGAATCCGAGTGTGATTGAATTTGGAATCCGCCCTTCACGCAGATCGAAAAATGAGATGATGGCTAGATATAAAAGGCATGTTGGTCTTGTGTCCATTTGCGGGCGTTGCTCCTTTATATCTAAGAAATATAGAAAAAAAAAAAATGCACTTGTCAAGTGCTTTTTAAATAATTTTTTGTTTTTTTTGTAAAAGAAATTTCGACCTGTTATTCATGCGGCCTGCCCGAAATCAGGGCAAACCGCATGAATTTGCTGCTACGCGACTGTTACAGTTTCAGAAATTGCTTCAACAAGATACTTCCGCTCGTAGCCAGATTTTCCGGCGTAGCGGGTGCGGACAACAATTTTGTATTTTCCGCTTTCAAGTTCCTGAGGAAGGGCAAATAAAAGCTTGGAAGGCAGGTTGTAAATCAAGGCTGTTTCAATTTTTGTCCATTTGCTTTCATCGCTAGAAATAATTCCGCTTTCTGCAACCGGCGCAAACCAAATTCCAGAATCTTCTCCGCCGACTTTCAAGCTTGAACCTTCAACCAAGACAGAGCTGCTTGCGGAAAGGTTTCCATCACTTTTGCCGGTCGCCACATCCGTAACGCTTGTAACAAGTCCGCTTGGAGCAGCATATTCAGAGGCTGCGATTTCAACATTCTGGACAGCATCTTTTAATGTCTGTGTCGCGGAAAACTTTACTGTCAGCTTGGGTTTTCCGTTTTCATTGTCAACGCTGCCTTTTCCTGCAATGTAGAAAATCCCTAGCTCACCGAACTTTACGGCATTTCCTGCAGAAAGAACTTTCAGAACAGTGCCTGCATAGGCATTTAATACACTTGCGACAGTTCCTAAATCCACAAGCGGAATTGCGTCCGCCATAGCATCAAGAATGTTCTGAGTGCTGTAGGTGTAGCGTTCCACACGTCCGTAAAAACTTTCAGCTCCGTCCTTTGCAAACTGATTTTTCTGTAGTTTAACGGAAACTCTGCCGTTAGCCGACTCCTGAAGCTTGATAAATGCATTGTTTGATTCCATGTTTAACTTCCTTTGCCATGAGACCGGCATTTTGCCGCGCGCCTAACAAAATGCCAGAAATCATGGTATAATAAAAATGTACAAGGCAATTCGCAGAAACTCTGTATTTGCTTTGTTGATAAAGAAAATAACACTTTTGTAAAAGAAAAAACGGATGCAAAAACATGAGATTTTTAATGCAATATTATCCTTAAAGGCTTATAATATATAGAAGAAATCAGTCTGTTTTTTTTTACGGATTTGAATCGGATGGTATTTTGGAGTTTATGACTTTTCAGCAATTTGCAAAAACGCTTCGTCCTTATTACGGAGAAAACATAAATCAGGGTGAATTCGTTGTTTTATTATTTGACAACATTCTGGACAGGTACAACGAAAAGGCAAAAGGCAATTCTCCAGCGCATATAGAATTCCGTTCATATAATCCATTAAAAAACGATGATAAATTCCAGCCTGACACAATAGCAAGATATTATAACGGGAACAGAATTTCCCCTGGCACATACAGCCAGATGCTGAAATATCTGAACACAGATAATTTTATTTCTTTCATGGAAAGGCCTTCCAATCCAACGCCGGAAATGGACAGCGATTTGGTGGAGTCAATAAAGGAATTCTGTCCAGATGTTTCAGACGAAAACTATCCAGAAAAATACGCATGGCTGTTTGCAAGAATAATTCAAAAAGGCGCAAAAGAGCCTAAAAAGCGGTCCGGAAGAAAAAAGAAAATCCATTATCCAGAAAGCACAAGCGCAGGCTCGATGGAAAATCTTGAAGATAAAATCACAGCCGCCGTTAATTTGATTTCTAAAAGCATAAAGGCGGAAAATTTGCCAGAACCTCCAAATATAACTTATTGCATAAAAGAAAAAATTAAAAACGACAATCATCTTATGAGAAATATAGAAGGGGACTTGATTTATTTTGATGTAGTGAACAAGGCTTTTGTTTCGGCAGCAGAAAACGGAGGAAAGCCGCCTGCCTTTATATGCCAGTGTATTCATAATCAATATTTACGGTTAAAAGAAAAATATTTTACCGAAAAAGAAATCGTAGACAATATGAAAAATTATTTTGCTCCAATTGCATTGATTCATCCAAATTCTCCCGAAGTAGGAATTATAGTTTCATATTTTATTCAGCTATGCGAGGTTTTTGATGCTCCTGCCAGATAAAATGATAAGGTACAATGAATCCGTAATTTCAAAATTTGTTCCTGTTTTGCAGGCTGTGGTTTTAAATGAAAGAATTTTTCCGGAGCAGCTTTATAAAAATGTAAAAAGTCATTTTTCATCTCTTTCTGAATTTATACAGACTTTGGATGCTTTGTACGCGCTTGGAAAAGTTGATATAGACAATGCGACAGGAGAAATAATATGCTTGTAGAAATCCAGAGCGATGTTTTTAAAGGAAAATATATTCAAGATGGAAAAATAACATTTCATAAAGGCCTGAACACAATTGTTGCAAATGAATCTACAAACAATTCCACAGGAAAATCCAGTTTTCTGCTTGCTATTGATTTTGCTTTTGGCGGAAACACCTATGTTACAGGCGGCGGAAAAATCATTGAAAATATCGGGCATCATGCAATCAATTTTACATTTGAATTTAAAGGGGAAAAAGTTTATTACAGCCGCTCCACAGAGGATTTGAATAATGTCAGTATTTGCGATAGCGGCTATTCTGTTATCGATACAATTTCTCTTAAGGAATTCCAAAAAAAGCTTGCCGAAAGCTACGGCTTTGAAGATGAGTCTCTTACATTCAGAGGAGCGGTCAGTCCATATTTTAGAATATCCCATAAAAGCTCAAAAAATCTTGAGGAATTCTTAAAAGGAAATTCAATGGAAAATGCCCGCGACTGCGTTGTTAATTTTGAAAAACTGTTTGACCGGTACAAAGAGATTGCGGCGGAAAAAAATAATGCCGATGACGCTGCAAAGGCAAAGGAAACTTTCAATGACGCAGTAAAAAGAAATTTCATACTGTCTTCTATAAAAACGGATTCTGATTTGGCGGCTGTATATGAAGATATAAACCGGCTGAAAGAAGAGCTTTCTGAATTGAGCAGAACGAATGATAAAGAAATCCTTGCATTTGATTCTAATAATGCTGAAAAACAAGATTGCTGTCGCCGAGCATTCTATTGAAGGATTGGCTTCTCCTACAAGGGAAGAGCTTTCTGTTCTCCAGTCTTTTTTTCCTGGGATGAATGTAAAAAAAGTTTATGCGGTTGAAAAATTCCATGAGTCTCTTGCAGAGGTTTTAAAGCTGCAAATAAATGACGAGATCCAGTATTTGACGATGAATCTCAATCAGACTAATTTGGACTTTGAGGCAATAAAATCTGAATATGAAAAGGCTCTTCCTGACGGAACTTTTTCAAAGGCGGCGTTTGATGTCTATGGGAAAAAATATCTTGAGCTTCAGCGGCTTTACGAATGCATTGAAAACTATAAAAAAGGAAAACTCATTGCGTTAAAAGATTCCGCGGCAAAAAAGGAACTGAATAAAAAGGAAATCAATGTTTTAGACGAAATAGCAAGCCAGGTGAATCTTAACATGGCAGCTTTGAATGGACATATACAAAATGGCAAATGGAAAAATCCTGTCCTTAAATTTTTTGAGCCAAAGACAGGCAATGCAAAAGGTGTAAGCCGGTATTCAATAATTTCTGGAACAGACAAGGGAGACGGAACAGAAAGCGCGAATATCGTGATGTTTGATTTGTCCATTTTAAAACAGACAAAGCTTCCTGCAATGGCGCACGACCTTTTTGTCCGCAATGAATTGGATGCGGAAAGAAAAGAAGACTGCATCAAGCTGTATGCAACGGAAAAAGAAAAACAAATCTTTACAGCGTTCCGTTCCATTTATAATTACAGCCCTGAAGTCCAGACAATCATTGAAGACAGCTGCGTATTAAAATTGTCTGCAGATGGCGGAGAACTCTACGGAACTAGCAAGTGGGTAAAAAAATAAATTAAAAAAAGCATTCTTTACAGGTAAACAGTCTATTTACCCTGGGTAAATAATATATTTACCTGTGGTAAATAGACTATTTTCCTAAGGTAAATAAGCTATTTGCCAATGGAAAATAACGTATTTACTCAAGGAAAATTTTTTATTTAGCCCAAGTTTCTCTCAGTAATGTTTCAAAAACAAAAAAACTGCCCTCTATTTCTAAAGGGCAGCCGTTTTATTTTAGCCTCGTTTTTTAGTCTCCTCTAAAAGTGCATCTTTCAGAGACATTCTAAAATTACTTGTTACTTGTGATGAGCAGAGTCTTTGAGTCCAGCTTAAGTGTTGTTTCAATGTCTGTGTTCTTGCCCATTTTTAGAATGCTCAGCTGAGTTACAGAATTCTTTGAAGAAAGGTGAATCACAGCAGAGAAGTATGGAAGAAGCGCTTTTGGAGCTGAATCTTCAAGTTTGTCGCCTACTGAAGTTGAACTGAACCAGATTTTTGTCTTTGTTGCCTTTGCGTAGCTTGCGACTGTCTGCAAGTCTGCTTCTTTTACTTTTGAAAAATCAACATCGTCAATGACAACACCTGCAACTGCTGTTCCGCCAGCCTTGAGCGCATTCAATGTGTTAACAACTTTTTCCAGGCTGATGTTGTCCTGATTGAAGTTCAAGATTGTTCTGTTGCGGAGAATCTGTTCTTTTACATCAGCGGCATTTGCGATTGCCTTTTTCTTTGAAATTTCGTTGTAGATTCCGTCATACCAAGAAATTACATTTTCGCTGTGCTGGTTGAATGAAACGTGAACAAGCTGCTTTCCATTAAGAAGTGTGTCCATTCCAAATTGAACAAGAACAGAAGTTTTTCCAAGTCCCTTTTTTGCTGTAACAAGTCCTAGCTCGCCAGCCTTGAGCCCTCCGTTTGCCGCTTCGTCAAAAATGCGGATTGGGCTTCTTTCATATAATTCCTGCTTTGCCATAATGCTGCCTCCTGAATTTTTAGCTTGATTTTTTTAACTTTTGCAGAAAGTTTTGCGCTTCAAAATATTTTGTTTTGCAAAAAGTTCTGTGTCCGTTTGAATAAGTATAACACATAAATTTTATTTTACAATAAAAAAATCTCCAGCAAAAGAAAATTCTTTCACTGGAGATTCTACGGTTAAACTAGGCTTTTATAGTTTTATTTTGCCTGTCCAGCCTTTTTCTTTTCTGCATAAGCCTTGATAAGCTCGTCAGCAACTGCATTTGGAACTTTGCTGTATTTTTCAAATTCCATTGTGAATTCTGCTTTTCCCTGTGTAGAAGAGCGGAGAATTGTTGAGAATCCGAACATTTCAGAAAGCGGAACTTCTGCGTTTACAGTTGAGTTTCCGTTTTCATCAGAAGAATCGATGATAACACCGCGTCTTTGGTTGATAAGTCCGAACATATTTCCCTGGAATTCTGTAGGTCCTGCAATCTGAACTTTCATAATAGGTTCAAGAATTGCTGGTTTTGCCTTTGCATAGCCTTCGCGGAATGCTCCGATAGCAGCAGTCTGGAATGCGATGTCTGAAGAGTCAACCGGGTGGTACTGACCATCGTTGATTGTGCATCTTACGCCAACAACAGGTGCTCCGATGAGAGAGCCTTTTTCCATTGCTTTCTTGAAACCTTTGTCGCAAGAAGGAATGTATTCGTTTGGAATTGCTCCACCTTTGATTGAGTCAACAAACTCGTAGTCTTTTTCTGAAATTGGCTCCATGAAACCGGCAACGCGTCCGTACTGTCCTGAACCACCAGTCTGTTTTTTGTGTGTGTAGTTGAAGTCAGCGCGCTGTGTGATAGACTCGCGGTATGCAACTTCCGGCTGAGAAACTGTAACTTCGCATTTGTATTCGCGTTTCATGCGCTCAACGTAAACTGCAAGGTGAAGTTCTCCCATTCCCTTGATGATTGTCTGATTTGATTCAGGATCAACGTAAGTCTGGAATGTAGGGTCTTCTTTTGTAAAGCGGTTGAGAGCCTTTGACATATTTGCAGCGTCCTGCTTGTTTACAGGAGTGATTGCTTCTGAAATAACAGGCTCTGGAACGAACATAGAAGTCATTGCAATGTTGAGTCCGCCACCACAGAATGTGTCTCCAGATGCGCAGTCAACACCAAACAATGCGATAATGTCGCCTGGCTGACCTTCGTTGATGTCTTCCATTGCTGCTGCGTTCATGCGGACAATGCGTCCAACCTTGAACTTTTTCTTTGCGCGTGTATTGTAAAGCTCATCGCCTTTTGTGATTTTTCCCTGATAAATGCGGACATAAGTAAGCTGACCGTACTGTCCGTCGTCAAGTTTGAATGCAAGTGCAACACAAGGCTTGTTTTCAACATTGAAAAGCTCAACCTGCTCTTCGTTCTTGTCAAGATCAAGTCCGTAGTTGTGAACTTCAGTTGGGTTAGGAAGATAGCGTACAACACCGTCAAGAACTGGCTGAATACCTTTGTTCATGTGCGCAGAACCGCAGAATACTGCTACGAAGTTTTCTTCAAGGGTTCCTTTGCGGATTGCGGCGATAATCTTTTCTTCTGGAATGTCTTCTTTTTCTTCCATAAGATCTTCCATGAGCGAGTCGTCAAACATTGCGGCTGCTTCAAGAAGCTCTGCTCTCTTTTCTTTTGCCTGTTCTACAAGTTCAGCTGGAATTTCAGCAACGCGAATGTCTTCACCGTCGTGTCCTTCAAAATAGTAAGCCTTCATTGCGATAAGGTCTACAACGCCCTGGAGTTTGTCTTCAAGACCGATTGGAAGCTCTACCATATATGCATTGAGTCCGAGCTTGTCGCGAAGCTGTGCGCATACACGAAGTGGATTTGCACCCTGACGGTCACATTTGTTTACGAAAGCGATGCGTGGAACATGGTAGCGTTTGAGCTGGCGGTCAACTGTGATTGACTGAGACTGAACACCTGCAACAGCGCAAAGAACAAGGATTGCTCCGTCAAGAACACGGAGTGAGCGTTCAACTTCAACTGTGAAGTCTACGTGGCCTGGAGTGTCGATAAGGTTGATTGTTGTGCCTTTCCAGTTTACCTGAGTCGCTGCTGACTGGATTGTGATTCCACGCTCGCGCTCCAAATCCATAGAATCCATTACAGCGCCTACACCGTCTTTGCCATGAACTTCATGGATCTGGTGAATCTTGTTGCAGTAGAACAAGATACGTTCTGATGTTGTTGTTTTACCAGAGTCAATGTGTGCACTGATACCGATATTACGTACTTTTGTAATATCAAAACCCATAGTGTATACCTCTCAAAAAAAAATTCGTGAGTCGGCAGAATACGAAATGCAAAGATTTCCGCATAATGCAATTAATTCAAGCAATTTTATTAAAAAATAGCGGTAAATTCAATAGGTCTTGCGCTGTTTTGAAGAAAGTTTAAAAATTTAATAGAAATGCTGTTTTTATGTTCCACTTAATTTTTCTGTTTCCGCCTTTAAAAACTGTAGTTGCTGAAGGACTGCATTTAAAGTCGCCTTCTTTTTCAGAAAATGAAAATCCGATTCCGGCTTGGCGCAGCATTGTTTTTTTAGGATAAACTGTGCTTGTGAATGAAAATGTGTTTTTCCCAGAGTCTTCTTTTTTATAGGAAAAAGCTGCGTTTGCAGATGAGCTTTTGAAATTTCTTGAAGCCTTTATTTGCGCAGAATATTCTTTTTCGTTTTTTTCCGTGGAATAAAGAAAAGATGCGTTTGATGAAAGTTTGCATTTTCCGCTTGAAATGCTCAATGCTGTTTTTGCGTAGTATTCATTGAAGGCAGAGGGAAACTTTTCAATCGTTTGTCTTTCCGCGGAGTAAAGTAAAATTCCTGTGCTTGCCGAAGTTTTTCCGAACCAAAATGTGTACTGCGGATTTATTCCTGCTTGGGTTTTTATTCTGTTTTCAGTTTTGTCGGCGGTTATTAAAGATTCGTCTGCGGTATAATAGAAAGAATGCAGCAAAAAATCGCCTAAAAGAATGAAGTTTTGAAGCCTTGCCCAAAAGGAATTTCCGCCGAACGGGCTTTCGTGTATTCCTGCCGCTCCAGAAATTCTAAAATGTGCAAAGGCTATGTTCAGTTCAGTTTCTGCTGCGCCTCGTTTTTCCGTGGAAAAAAATCTTTGCTTTTGAAACCAAGCTGAGCTGTTTTCTCTTCCGTATTCAAAAAGTCCGCCAGAAAATGAAATGGTTGCGTTTGGAATGAACGGAGCTGAAAATCTTTTGAAGGCAGACGCATAAAATTCCTTTGTTTCAAGAACAGAAAGCTGAATAGTTGGCAAAAATGAATTTTTGTTTCCTGGTGAAATTGAAATTGCCGCTGCCAGTGGAGTTTTCCCGGAAGTCCAGGAGGGTAGGCTTGGAGAAATTCCAGGTGCTAAAAGAGAAGGCTTTTTTAGCGCGCTCGGAACATAAAAATTTGGCTGCTTTAATCTTGAAATTCCCTGTGAAAAACGCAAGGTTCCTGCAAGAAAATCTGTGGCCGCGAATTTTGTTGCCGCTGAATATTTTATTCCGTAGCGGTATTTTTGCATTGCTTCAAATTCACAAAACGAAGAGCTTGCAATGTCATGGAAAGCTTCTGTCCCGATTCCTGCAATCCAAATGGCAGTTAGTCCGCGGAACTTTAGCCTTGCTCCAGAATCGTATTTCAGCGAGAAATTTTCTTTTCCGTCTTTTACAGGAAATTTAAAATTGTTCCCGGAATAAAATTCAATTTGCGCATGGCAAATATTCAGCGATAAAATAATTGTTATAAAAGTAATTTTGTTTTTCATCACATTATTTATTTCTGAAAAAAATAATTTTCTGCATGGTTTTTGTGAAAATTAACTGTCATTCCCATGCTTGATATGGGAATCAACTGTAAAATTTCAATAGATTATCAACCGAGTTTCTTTCAGAAGCATCGCGGGGCAAGCCCGATACCGACGGTAAACATGGAATTTTGATAGAAAATTATGACATTTTTTGCGTTTTTGTGTTTTTTCGCTTGAATAACATTGAAAAATCTTATATACTCTACGCTATATTTTATATCATCAGCATGTCAGATTGCAGCCGCTTCTTAGGCTTTGCCAGGTAAAAAGGAAAATCAAGTAAAAAAAGATATTTTCAAGCGGTTCCGGTCTTTCATGTAAGGAAAAGGGAATCGTTTATGGAAGATTTAGAAAACAAAGTTGACGGGATTACTATGCCCGCAGAGGATTCACAGGTTTCTGTGGAAAATTCAAATGAATCATCAAATGAGCCTGAGACAATTTCATTTGCAGACTTGGGACTTGATGAAATCACTCTTGCCGCTATTGAGAAAAAAGGATTTAAAGTTCCTTCTCCAATTCAGGTTCTTGCAATTCCGCGTCTTTTGAATGGAGATGCGAACGTTATTGCAAAGGCCCGCACTGGAACTGGAAAAACTGCCGCTTTTGGACTTCCGCTTGTTCAAGATTTGCGTGAAGAAAGCGACCATGTCCGCGCAATCATTCTTGAGCCTACACGCGAGCTTGCTATGCAGACTGCGACAGAAATGGCTTCGTTTGCAACTGGAAAATATCCACGCACTGCTGTAGTTTACGGCGGAGCTTCTATGGGCGAGCAGATGAGAGCTTTGCGCCGCGGTGTTGAAATTGTTGTTGGTACTCCAGGCCGTGTTCAGGACTTGATTGACCGCGGTGTTCTTGACATCAGCAAAATCGATTACTTTATTCTTGATGAAGGCGATGAGATGCTTGACATGGGATTCATCGAGGATATTGAAAATATTTTTGAATGCGCAAATCAGGATTGCCGTGTTCTTTTGTTCAGCGCGACAGTTCCAAAAGAAATTTTGAAAATTGCCCAGCGTTTTATGGGCGAGTATGAAATCGTTGAAGAAGAAGGTTTTGAAGAAGAGCCGCTTCTGATTGAGCAGAAATATTGGGTTGTTCGCGAAAGTGAAAAAGTCGAGGCTTTGGTTCGTCTTATCGATATTTCGCCGGATTTCTTCGGACTTGTTTTTGTTCAGAGAAAATCTGATGCTGACTATGTTTCAAAGTCGCTTGATGAGCGCGGATATGAAGCTGCCGCATTGCACGGAGATATTCCTCAGGGGCAGCGTGAAAAAATTCTTGCAAGATTCCGTTCAAAGAAAACAAGAATTCTTGTTGCGACTGATGTTGCTGCGCGCGGAATTGACATTGAAGGCGTAACTCACGTTGTAAACTACGAGCTTCCTTTTGACGGTCCGACTTATGTTCACCGCATTGGTCGTACAGGTCGTGCAGGTGCTGCTGGAATGGCGGTTACTTTTGTAAAGCCGGAAGAAACACGCAGACGTCTTAATTACCTTATTAATACTGTAAAGAAAAGTTCCAAGGGCGAAATTGTTGAAGACAAAGTTCCTTCAATAGAAGAAGTTTTGGAAGCAAAAAAGAGCCGCCTGTTTTCTGACATTAAAAACAAGCTTGGACTTAATCAGGAAAAGTCTGAAGTTCAGGCCGAAAACGAAGCTGATTCTATTTATGCAGATGAAAATCCTGAAGCTAATGTTTCTTCAGAGCCAAAAGTTCCGCATTTAAGAAAAGGCGATCCTATTTTTGACAAACTTGCGGAAGAACTTTGCAACGGTCAGAATCCAGAGGAAGTTGTTGCTTCACTGCTTGCGGTTTCTTACGGCGGAATGCTGAATAAAAATCGCTACGGAAAAATCAATACTTATTCTGTTGAAAAGGGACGCGACAGAGACCGTGGCGGACGCCGTGAACGCGACCGTGGTTCAAGAAGAGGCGGAGATGTTTTTGTTGGCGACGACCAGCTTAGGCTTTATGTTCAGATGGGCTGGGACGATGGCTACAATCCAAGAAAAATTGCGGATTTCTTCCATGATTTGCTTGGTGTTCCGGGGCGCAAAGTTGATGCCATTGATATGGCTGACAAATTCTGTCTTCTTTCTTTGCCGGCTGACGACGGAAGAAGAGCCATTGAGCTTTCCGAGCGCGACCGCTCATTGCCGCACATGCACCTTGATACAAAAGTTACTGGCGGCGGACTTGGCGAGCGCGATTCATTTGGACGCGACCGTGGCTCAAGAAGAGGCGGACGTGATAGAGGACGGGACCGCGACCGTGGATTTGGACGCGATAGAGACTTTGGCGGACGACGCGAACGTGATAGGGACAGAGGATTCCGCGGAGGTTCTCATGCAAGAGCTGGAGTTCACACTGCTACACAGAGAAGTGGTTCATCTTCATTCTTCAAGAGATCTGACGCTCAGGAATATTAATTTTTAAGTTTAGATAAAAACGCTGCTAGAAATGGCGGCGTTTTTTTATTCTAGTCGCATTGACTTCAATGCTGTTCATCAATAAAATAAAGAAATGTACGAAATAAAAGATTCAAAGCCGTTTGATACTGACGAAGAAGATTTTGACACTGTAATGGCTAGTGACATTTCATTTACGGGAAATATACGTTTTTCAAAGCCGTTTATGATAAAAGGAAAAATGAACGGAACAATTGAAGCTTCAAGTGATTTGCTTATTGATACAAATGCGGAAGTCAATGCCGACATTTCAACAGAACGTGTGCTTGTCCGCGGAAAAGTTGTTGGAAATATAAATGGAAAAAAACTTGTTTATGTCGCTTCAACAGGTTCTGTAATTGGTGATATTTCTTCTGCGCAGGTTGTGCTTGAGCCTGGTTCTGTTTTTTCCGGAAAATGCTCAATGTCTGGAATGTGATTTTTCAAGCTGGATTTTCAAGGTGCTTATATGAATAAGAAAAATTGTTTTTCATTTGTTATATTTTTTGTTTTTGTTTCCGCAGTTTTTTCGCAAGCCTCTCGTCCAGATGCACTTAAACTTTACCGTGAAGGAAAGTACAAAGATGCTGTGGCTGTTTGTGAAGTTGAAATTTCCAACAATCCAAACAATATGGACTCTTACGCTGTTTTGTGCTGGTCTTTGGTTGGAAACAAGCAGTACAAGGAAGCAGAGCTTAGAGCTACAGAAGCGCGCAAAATAAATTCCTATGATATTCGCTTGATGGAAGTTCTTGGCGAGGCTAAATTTTATCTTGGAAAAAACAATGAAGCGCTTGATATGTTTCAACGTTATGTTGCAAATTCTTCGGAAACTGCGGCGCGGCTTGGAACTGCATATTATTATATGGGTGAAATTTATGTCCGCCAGACAAAATATGAACATGCGGACATTTCTTTTAGCGCGGCTGTAAAATATGAGCCGACTTATAGCGCGCATTGGTGGACAAGGCTTGGCTACGCACGGGAAATGTGCAGTGATTTTAAAAATGCTATTACAGCTTATGACAGGGCACTTGGCTTAAATTCTCAAAATTACGATGCTGTCCGCGGAAAAAAAAGATGCCAGGAGCGTCTTTAGTTTTTAGCTGATGAAAAATATTATTCATTTTGAAACTCTAGGCTGCAGGCTTAATCAGGATGAAACGGAAGGAGCCGCGCGTTCTTTTTCTGATGCTGGTTTTGCTTGTGAGTTCAATTCTGTTTCATCTGGAACAAATCCTTCTCAAGATGTAATTTTAAGCGTGATAAATACCTGCACTGTTACGGGCAAAGCTGAGCAGAAAGCCCGGCGAATAATCAGGTTGCTTCTTGAAAAATTTTTTGATGCGCCATTAATTGTTACCGGCTGTTATGCTGAACTTGCTGATTGTGAAATAACTTCGATTTCAGAAAATAGAATTATAATTGTTCCCGGCACAAAAAAATTTATTTTAAAGGAAATTTCCGTTGCGATGAATGGCGGCACGCTTGATTTTAAAAGCGGAAAATTCAATTTTGAGAATCTAAAATCCTTTGTTAACAAAAAAACTTTTTCATTTGAAAAAATTGACTCTTCAAAAAAAATTCCAACGGCGGTGAATCCGTTTGCTTTGTATACGCCTGTTTTTGAAAAGCATAGCCGGGCGACTTTGAAAATTCAGGATGGCTGCAACAACTCGTGTTCATTCTGCAGAATTCATTTTGCCCGTGGAACTTCTGTTTCTCTTGAGCCTGAAAAAATTCTTGAGCGTGCAAAGGAAATTGAAAATTTAGGTTCTTCGGAAATAGTGCTTACAGGCGTTAACTTGAGCCAGTATGCAGGAATGGCAAAAGACGGTGCGGTTTTTGATTTTAAAGAGCTGCTTTCATTTTTGCTTTCTAATACAAAAAAAGTTAAATTTAGAATTTCTTCTTTTTATCCGCAGCATATAACAAAAGAACTTTGTTCAGTTTTGTCTGATAAAAGAGTTCAGCCGTTTTTTCATTTGAGCATTCAGTCTGGAAGTGATTTGATTTTGAATTCTATGCGTCGGCCTTATAAGCGAGAACAAGTTGAAAATGCGGTTCAGCTTCTTAGAGAATGCAAAATAAATCCGTTTATTTCTTGTGATATAATCGCAGGATTTCCCGGAGAAACGGAAGATGATTTTGAACAGACTAAGTCATTGTGCAAAAAAATGAATTTTGCTTGGATTCACGCTTTTCCTTTTTCAGCAAGACCTGGAACACTGGCATTTTCTATGACTCCAAAAATTCCTGAGCGGATAAAAAATGAGCGCGTAAAGTGGCTTACAGAAATTGCTGTTTCTGGAAAAATTTCTTATATAAATTCTTTTAAAGAAAAAACTGTTGAAGCGACTGTTGAAAAAAAAATTTTGCAGAAATCAGATGGAAAAAATATTTTTCATGCTGTTACAGAAAATTTTCTTCATGCTGAATTTGAATCTGAAAAAAAACTGGAAGCCGGAAGCATTGTCATGCTGAAAATAATTTCCGCGCTTGAAGACAGCATAAAATGCGGAAAAGAAGAAGAGTGCTTTGCAGAACTTTTAAAATAAAAATGGACGCAATGGATTTTACCAAAGCGTCCGTTGTTTTTAATTTTAGAATTTGCAGTTTACACCAACATTTATAAAGCTGTTGTCTTTCCATTCATAGAATTCGCTGTCTTCATCTTTGCAATGAATATACATTCCGCTTAAAGTCAGTGTTAAATTTCCGTTCGGCTTATATGCGATTTTAGGCTGAACAACAAAGTCGTCGCGTTCAATTCCCCAAAGCGCAGTAACTTCCGGCGCAATTTTATCATTCATCCAAGAATCTGTAATGTTTACGACAAGCTTGTTGTTTGTGTATCCAGTTTTGTCGTAGTCAACATCGTATGACTTTAATGCTGATTTCATTACGCCGTAGCTAGAAAATCCTTCCGCATCATCAATTTTGTCGCCTTTGAAAATGTAAGTTCCAGTTTCTTGAATGTTGATGTTAATGTTGTTAACCGGAATGTCCACATCAAAGCCTGCAAGCCATGCAATGCTGTTGTTATGAACCCAAGGATTATCGCCTGCAACGTCGTCAGTCAAATTGTATGCAAGTTCGCCGCGCAAGTTGAATCTTCCAAGCACAGTCGCAGCTTCAAGTCCGAATGTCTGCTTCCAGTCATATTCAAGTGAAGGCATTTCTGTTTTTCCGCTTAGAATTGTCGCGCTTAAATCTGCTGAAGGCTGTTTGTAATGCCCGTAATAGTAACTTGCGCCCCAGTCAAACGAGCCGAATGTGCCTGTAATTCTAAGTCCAGCTTGTGTGTATTTTAATTTTTGCGTGTCCGGATACAAGTCGTCTTGATTGAATTGCGCAGCTTTCATAAGACCTGCTGTTCCGCTTTCTGCCCAGTTTGAAGCTGTTTCTGTTACTGAATTTTTCAATTCTGTGTATGCATCTGGCGTCCAAATTCCGTCTGTTGCGAATCTGTCTTTTTCCATGTATGGAGTCCAGATTCCTTCCAAGCGTAAATCGTTTTTTTCAAAGGAATATATTGCGCGGAACATAGGCGTGCTGAGCCTGCGGTCAATGTATTCTGGAACAATGAAATCAGTGTAATCGTCCGCATTAAAATTATCCAGAACATGAAGCTTGTCTCCTTTTCCCCAGATGACTTTCATTTTTCCTGCTTCAAGTTTTAGTTTTCCAAAGTAACCGCGGATTGTAAGCTCATCTATTACGTCCTGTGGATAATCTTTAATTGCGCTTTCGTCAAATTTCAGCTGAACATCTGCATCAACATTTGAGCCTGAAAAATTGATTCCGAGCTTTGCAGATGGAGTTGCGGTAACAGGAAAGTCTGAAACCGAGTCGTAGTCTGAATCTTTCTGGTCTTCATATTTCGGCTTGTCAAGATACATTCTGCCTTGAAGTTCTCCTTCGCCGCTGAATGTAATTGAAGGACTTGAGCCTCCGCCAAAACCGTCAGTGTCATCAGAGAAACTTCCCCAGTCATCAAAATCCTGTGCAAATGCAAATGAACAAAAAATCATTGCAAGCGCAAAAATTTTGTTTTTCATATAAAGAAACTCCTTAATTTTGTTTTTAGAATCTTCCTGTGTTCAAGAAGTCTTGTGTAAAGATTTTATCTGGAAGAGCAGTCTTTACATCAACTTTAAGAACCTTTATGGAAGTTGAATGTTTTGTCTGAACATTTTCCATTTTGTTTTCCATTGGAATATTGAAGCCGTCAACATTTTCAATTTTGAAAACTGTAAGAGTTTTTATGAGTTTTCCGTTTTTGTCAAAAAGCTCCGTGTAAACAGGATAATCTGTAGCTTTGTCTACCCAAACCATTCTGTAGCTGTACTGGCTTGATTTTGGATCAATCGGTGTGTTTTTTACAACTTCGCAATTGAAACCGTTCTTGGTTTCTTCCTTTACGAATTCGTGAGTGTCTTCTTCCATTTCGCGTGTGGAAAGATCATCGTAAGTTGCGTCAGTTCCCATAAAAGATTTTGAGCCTTCACTTGAATTTACTCGTCTTGTATTTTTCAATGCAGGAAGATAAATCCATTTGTCATCCGGCGCACCTTTATTTTCAATCTGAAGAAATCTTGTGTCCTTTATGTTTGCCGGCGATTTGAAATCCATGACTGCGCTTGTTATGTCATTTTTGTTGCGTCCGTACTGAAGAACATTGCGCTGTTCTGTGTTTCCGTTTTTGTCTGTTAAAAGCATTACAACTTGAGAGCGGCTGTAGTCTGGTTTTGCGACATCATGTGTTCTCTGCATGATTTCATCTCCGCGCGCATCTGCAAATGCTGCGAAAGTTCCTGCTGCGAGTGCAGCTGCCAATGTAAGTGTTTTAAATGTAAGTTTCATTTTTATCCTCCATGTTTTTCCCGGAAAAAATCCGGGATTTTTTTTATTTATTTTCTGCTTTTTCTTTTGGTCGCATAAATTTTGGATCTGTTAGATTCAAAATTCCTGGAATAATTGTCATTGCAAGGAAGCTTGATGTAAACATTACGATTGCAACAAGAATTCCAATGTAGCGCAAAACTATAAACTTTGAAAGTGTAAGAACAAGGAATCCAAGACCTACTGCAAGTGCATTTGTAAGAATTCCGCGTCCGCTCTTTCTGAAAGTTTCCTTTAGAACTTCAACAACGTTTTCTGTTTTCGCTCTTTCTTCTTTATAGGTTGTCATAAAGTGAATTGTGTAGTCAATGCCAACGCCGACTGCAACCGAAGCGATAATGCTTGTAATGAAGTCAAGATTGATTTCACAGAATCCCATTGTCATGTAGTTAAGAAGAATACTGAATGCAAGCGGAATTGCTCCTAAAAGTCCTGCCCAGCAAGATCTGAATGAAATCGCAATAATCAGGAATACAGAGAACAAAGAAAGAGCAAGGCTTGTTATCTGGCTTGAAACAATCATGCTTGTCATTCTGTGTTCCATCTGCGCTGAACCGGTTGCTTCGAGAGTGTAGCCTTCAGGAAAATGTTCTGCGGCATAATTTTTGGCATCTGCAATTATTATTCCACTTTCTTCTGATGAATGGCTTCTAAGCTGGCAAGTTATGCGCATTTCCTTTGGATTCATGTCGTCATCAATAAATCTGTCAAGAGAGCCGCTTAAAAGTGTGAGATAATTTTCAACAACATTTTTCAGTTCTTCACGAGTTGCAACAGGATACTTTGAAGTGTCGTAAGGAATTTCATAATATGCAGTTCCGTTGTAGTTAACCTGTTTCATAAGCTGGTTAACAATATCTTCTACGGAAGCATACTGACCTCCTGCTTCAACATAAGCATTGTACAAAAGTTCAAGAACTTGCTTTGTTGTCATTGAAGTTTCAAGCTGCTCGCTGTAAGCGATATTTGGATCCACAAAATCCTGTGCAGGAGAAGCTTGTGTTTCTGAATCATCTGTGCCCCAATTTGACCAATCATCAGAGGCTGAAGATGAGTCGTCAGTTCCGAAATCAGAGCCCCAGTCATCCCATCCGTCAGAAAATCCGCTTGAAGAAGAATCTGATGATTCACTAGAAGAAACTGGCTGTGTTCCAGGAACGTGCCAAACTTGGTTTATGCGTTTTATAAATGTTGTAAAGGAAACGATTTTTCCGATGTTCTCATGGTTTGCAGCAAGATAATGTTCCATGTTGTCTACAGCTTTCAAAAGTTCCGGATTTGAAATGTCTCCTTTTTCCTGTCCTTGAATTACAAAGAAGAGGCAGTTTGAACCGGCATATTGCTGGTCAATGTGGTCAACGTCTTTTCTGAAGTCGCAGTTCTTTGGGAAGTAGTTGATTAACGCTGTATCAATTTTTAGAACTTTGAGTCCAGTGAATGAAAGAACAATTATAGCAATTGAAGTAAGCACAAGACGTGGAACAGAGCCGCAGAAAAATTTGTAGATTGAATAAAGCGTGTCGCCGCTAGCTTCTGCTTCTGTTTTTCCGCCGCGCTGAATTTTTGCAAGTTCCAAACGGCGTTTTGCTTTTTCCATTTTTGCTTTTACTTTTGCAGTGAGCTTGTCAATGTTGCGTTCTTTTTTTACAGCTTTTCTGTAGTCCTTTAAAAGAAGAACTGCAGGAATAAACGTTATAGAAAGAAGAAGAGAAAGTGAAACTCCAACCGCCGTGAATACTGCGAAACTGTGCAAAGGTCCGAGTGGGCTTGTTATAAGCGAAATGAAGCCGACAATTGTTGTAACACCTGCAAGCAAAACTGCGATAATAACTTCATTTAAACCAGAGAAAACACATTCTTCATATTTTTCTCTTGTCATTTCACCTTCAACGCTATTGATTGCGATGTAGTAATGCGAAAGAACATGTATTCCGTATGCAGAGCCGACTGCAATTAATGAAACAGGGATTACGCTTGAAATCAAAGTGAAAGTTATTCCAAAAAATCCCATCATTCCAACGGAAATTATTGTTGAAAGCAAAACCGTGCATAAAGGAAGAAGCATTCCGGTTACAGTTTTAAAGCTCATGTAAAGTGAAAGAAGAACAACAACAATTACAAGCGGAATCAAAACTAAAAGATCTGAAATCATAAACTGCTTTGATTCTTCAGAAAGAACAGGTTCACCTACAAATTTTACATCGAGATGATGTCCTTCTGTTTCTTCATTTACAATTTTCTTTACTTTTGCAAGAACTTTTTGCTGTCTCATAATGTCAGTACCAAGTTTTCTGACTTGAGCTTTTATTTCTTTTATGTTGGATTTTGTCTGGGCAATTTCTGCATTGATTTCTGTTTTGTCGTCTACAGTTTTTGCCTGCTCTATAAGTTCTGCAAGTTTTGCTTGGTTTTCTTCAAGTGAAAGAGTTTCGTCGCTTTTTGGACGAAGTGAAATCTGCATTTGAAATCCAGTGCTGTCGTCATTTACAATTACGCGGTTGTACATATCGTGCCATTCAGCAAGCCGTGATTTCAGCTGAAAAATATCTTCGTCAGAACCTGTGTATGTGTCAGGAATAAGCTGTGTCGCTGAGATTGAACCGTTTTCATCGCAGACGTAATCGATGTGGGTGACAGAATCTATATCTTCGACTTCTGGCAGTTCAAGAGTTCTGTCAGTGATTTTTCTTACAACATCAATGTACTCTGGAGTAAGTATAGTTGTTCCACTTTTTGTTTCTAATGTGATTCCAATAGAAAGCATGCTTCCGAATTCATCTTCAGTTTTTGTAAGCAAGTCATAAGATGCGTCTTTTTGAGGGAAGAATGAACGAAGTGAATTTTCGAGAGCCAAATTCTTTAAGAAGAATCCGAAGAATCCTGTGAGCAACAGAGTGGCTACAATTATTGCCCAAGGATGCTTAAAAAAAGTTTTTAAGAATTTCTTTTTCATAAAATAGTCCTTTCCTGAATAATGTTCAAAAGATTAAACCTATTGATATATAAATATAATGTTTTTTTTATAAAATTCAATAGGTTTTGTAAAAAAAATGACAAAAAGTTTAATTACTTAAACTTATTGACATTTTAGTAATTTAAACTATATTATTAATAATACTCAAAAAAATGCGAGGTTCTGCAAATGGGAATAAGCAAGTCAGAATTAAAAAAAATACATGAAATGCTCAATAAATGCGGACCTCTTTTTATAGCTCTTGGAGATGAAGTCCGCCAAAAACTTATTCTTGACATAGCTGATGCCGGAGAGGAAGGAATAAGCGTTATGGATTTAACTTCAAAGTCCAATCTTTCGCGTCCTGCAATTTCGCATCATTTGAAAATTTTAAAGGATTCTGGATTTGTAAAAACAATAAAACGCGGAACTTGGGTTTTCTACAAAATTTCCATTTCAGAAAATTTTGCAGAAATTGACAAGCTTGTAAATGAAAGCCTTAGAATAATAGAAAAGGTTAGAAAAGAGCAGGCTGAATGATTTTTAGTTTAGCCCATCTACAATTTGAATTCCTGAGCTTGCTCCAATTCTGTTTGCTCCAGCCGAAATAAAATCCAACGCTTCTTGAGTGGAATGAATTCCGCCGCTTGCCTTTACTCCCATTTCGTTTCCTACAGTTTTTCTCATTAGCTCAACGGCATGAATTGTTGCTCCGTTTGGCTTTTTCATTGAAAATCCTGTGGAAGTTTTGACAAAATCAAATCCTGCGTTTTTTGCGCAAATGCAAGACTGAATTATTTCATCATCATCTAAAAGAGTTGTTTCTAAAATCAGTTTGGTTAAAATTTTTCCTTTGCGCGGAAGTCCGTCTTTTTCTGCGAACATCGAAGCTTCCTGAACGCTCTTTGTTAAAAACGAAAGTTGCTGCGCAAGCTCATTCCACTTTTTGCTTTTTACAAGATTCAAGTCGATTACAAAATCAAGCTCTTCCGCTCCGTTCGTAATTGCAATGTCAGCCTGCGACATTTTTGATTCTGTTCCGCCGGCGCCAAGCGGAAAATCTATTACAGTGCAGACTTTTGTTTGCGACCCTGAAAGAACTTTTGCCGCAGTTGAAACAAAAACAGGATTTATGCAGACGCTTGCAAATCCGTATTCTTTTGCTTGCTGGCAAAATTTTTCAACTTGTTCTTCTGTGGCTTCCGGAGAAAGAAGAGTCTGGTCTATAAATTTTGCAAGTTCTTGTTTTGTCATTTTAAATTCCTCCAAATAAGTTTGTTGTCTATGATTTCGCAGGCGATTTGCCCTTCGTGCTCAAGGCAGGAAAGATATGAGCGCAACGTTGTGCCGATTAAGTAAAACGGAACAACTTTCATTTTTATTGATGAATAGTCGGCGATTGCTTTTAAAAGTTCTTCCGTTGTCTTAAATCCTTCTTTTATTTTTTTTAGAATGAGAGACTCAAATTCGTAGGTAACCATTATGTTTATTTCTGCAAACGCATTTATTGTTGCAAATGTGCATTTTGAGCCATGACCGGGAATATAAAAATCAGATTTTATTGATGCGATTTTTCTTACCGATTTTCTGAAGTCTTTTTGATTGCACAAAAACGGAATCCATGTTTTTTTTAGAAGTTCAATTCCGAAGAAACTGTCGCCAAGAAAAAAACTTTTTATTCCGTCTGACTTGTCCTGAACTAAAATTCCAATCTGATCAAAAAAATGTCCAGGAAGAAAATAAAATGAAATGGAAACCGCATCAAGCTCGATTTTTTCTTCAGCTAAAATTCTGTCGGTGAAAATTGGTTGTGGCGGCGTGAACTGCGGAATGTCAAATTCTTTTAATGAAACTCCGCCGCAGTAAATTGCTCCGATTATCGCTGGAACTTCCATTATTCTTGCGGATTCAGCTGAAGCCCATATTTGTGTTTTTAAATTTTTTTTCAGATATAAAGAGCCGCCGCAGTGGTCAGCGTGCGAATGTGTTTGGATTACAGCTTTGATTTTTTTTTCAGGAAAGAGAGATGAAAGTGTTTCAGCAATGAGTTTTCCGTCTTCCTCTGACTGCCCTGAGTCAATAAGAAAAATTTCATCATTGCTGAAAACAACTCCAATGTTTGTGGAGTGGCAGAACATTCCAACGTTAGCTGAAAGTTTTACAAATGATTTTTCATTTATAGCCATTGTTTTGCCAGATCCAATTTTTATTAAACTTCAGCAGCCTCAATAGATTTTACAGTGTAATCATATTTGTGGTCGTTGATTGTGAATGCTCTTTGCTCTCCGTTTTTCATGTCAAGAAGATTGTTTCCGAGCGGTGAAAGATAAGAAATTATTCCTTCATCAACATTTGATTCCCACGGACCAAGAATTGTGTAAACAACTTCATTGTTTTCGAGGTTGTTCTGCAATGTAACTTTTGTTCCGAATGAAACAAGCGATGTTGTCGCTGTTGTTGGATCAAATACAACTGCGCGCGAAAGCTCTTCCTTGAGTTTTGAAAGCTGAACGTTAAGACGGTGCTGAGCTTCTTTTGCCGCAATGTATTCAGCGTTTTCCTTAAGGTCGCCTTTTTCCTTTGCCTCTCCGATTTCAGCAGCAACTTTTGGAAGCTGGACTTTTTCAATGTCTTCTGCAAGCGTACGTTTGACTTCGAGCATTTTTGCAGTAACCAGAAGTCCTTTTGGAGCTTCCTGCTTGATTTCTGCTTCCTGGAATTTGAAGTCTGGATATTTTTTCAAGATTCCGTTTCTTAAAGAAGCTTTGTATTGAAGCTCAAGGTCAGAAAGGTCGCTGACCATTGTGTACATTCTTGTAATTACGTCAGTTGAATTCGCAAGCATATACTCAAGCATTGGATTCTTGTCTTCATTCAGCTTGTTTCCAAAGAGAAGGGCAGTAGATTCCTTTATTGTCTTTGTGTTTTCAACTGTATTCACGTGATTGTTCTTTTCACGGTTGCAGACTGAAATTATGTTGACCAAAGTTACGAGCTGCTTTTCTTCTGAAATTTTTGCTTCAACAAACCATTCTTCAGTTTTGCATTTAGAAATAAAGTAGTTTACAGCATTTCTGTTGCTTCTGTAGTCGTTGAAAATATCCTGAACAAGGCGAACTGCTTTTTCCTTTTTTCCAGCTGAAATAATTTCTGCAATAAGATTTTTATCAAGCACAGTCGGGAACAGGAAAGTGTACTGAGAATCCCAGTCCGGAAGCATCTTGATATTTGCAAGGAACATTTTCTTTAAGTGAGTATTTTTTGTGTCCTTGAGTTTTGTGTACATTTCGCGTGGATTTTCAATTTCTGAATAAAGTTCGGCGAATGTGAACTTTGCAGGATTTTCAAGCGCGGAAATTCTTTTTACAATTTCCTGAACAACAAGATAAGAAGCCACAATCTGCTCGTTTACTGAAGTGAATGCCTTGAGGTAATTTGCAAAGTAGCTGAACATTTCAGAAAACTGATCGTCAGAAGGATCTTCAATTGCTTCAAGATAGCGAGCCATTATGTCGATTCTTGGGAAGAATTCCTTGTTTGCCTTGAATTCATTTGCAAGACGCTCTGACTTGCTAAGTTCTCTGTCGCGGACTGTATAGAAATTCGCATCGTTTGGATTTACACAGAACGGAGGCTCTGCAAGAATTTTCTGAGCCTTTGCGTGCCAGCTTGTCCATTCGCTTGAACCTTTTGTTTTTCCGTCTTTGTCTTTAGCAGCGTCTTTTAATATTGAAGGAACAAGTTCTGCTTTTATGTGCTTTTCGTCGCAGTTATTGTTGTAGCTTTTGATTATTGTCTTTAAAGTCCATGGAATGTCGCTCTTTACTTTTTTTACAAGCTCTTCATGCTTTACAGTTTTCTTGTAGACTTTGATGTGGTCTTTTGCAAGAGGTTGGAGCGCGCTAACTGCCATTTTTAAAGACATTGTGTGAACGCCGGTTTTCTTTCCGAAGTTGATTGTAAGAGTGTCGCCTTCAACTTTTGAAATAATTCCAACGCCCCAGGTTCTATGGTAAACGTAGTTTTTTGCATCGAATGCAATGTGCTTTTCAAAGTCGTTGATTGCTTCAAAGACATTGCGGAACGACTGGTTCAAATTTGAAGACTTTATGTAGTCTTCAAGATGCGAGTGGTCTGCATATTTTCCGCGGAAACATTCCGTGATTTCCTTGCGCGCCCAGGAATCTTTGCTGTCGATTTCAAGAATAAGCTTTAGAATGGCGATTGCTGTGTCCCACTTTGCAGTGTCCTTATAATATGCGTAAAGTTCCTGCATAAGAATTGCTGACTTGTCTTCGCTGATTGTCTTTGCAATTTTTCGCTGAACCAGCATAAAGAAATCAAGTTCTTCTGGAATGTAAGAAACAAGAATTGACCATATAGCTTTTGCTGAGCCGATATTTTTTGCGGCGACAAAGCGGAGCAATGCTTTTTTATAGTAATTTATTGCAGCTTCTCTGTTTCCCTGAGAGTCGTAGCGTTCAGCAAGAACACGCGCCATTTCTGCTTCTTCAAAGTCAAGCTTTACAATTTTCTCATAAAGTTCCCAGAGCCTGTCATCATTTGAAGCCTTGTAATAATCCGCGAGCTTTCTTAGAGCAAGTTTGTTCTGCGGATCATCTTCAAGAATTGAATTACAAAGGTATTCAACGAGCGATTCCTTGTGGTTCTTTTCAAAAATATCAAAGAGCGCGTAAAGGGAGCTTGTGTCTACGGAACCTGTGCGCATTGCAATCATTCCTGAAAGATAAAGGGCTACAATGCTGTCTTTTGTGTGCGCAAGCTGTTCATCGCAGATATCCTTGATGGCGTATTCACAGTTCTGGTTTCTACATTCGTCAAGGACTTTTTCAAGTTCTTCGATGTTGTTTTTGGTGAAGTTTGTAATTCCCGCTCGTGTCCATGTTTCTGCCTTCAGCATTTCGCGGACAGAATTTTCAAGTTCTTCAGACATAATGTTTGCTCCTAGTTTTTTATAAACTTCTCTGCTTTTTCAGAGGTTTCCGAATCTGTATAAATTGTGAATTTCAGGATCAAGAATTTTCATCTTGAGCATGACTTCCGAAATACTGCTTGACTTTTCTTTTGACGAAATATAGTAATCTATAAGCCAAAAATAAAGGTTCAAGAGCCTTGGTTTTATAACTTCCTTGTTGCTTCCGGGATCTTTCATTTCGCTTTCTCTGGCAAAAATTTCCTGACGCAGATGAATTACTTCCTGCGCTCTTAAAAGCCTTTTTACGGTAAAAACTTCAAGTATAACTCCGTAAACTGCAACCCATTCCTGTAACGCTTCGCCTGTATAGCCAATTTCTTCGACTTTATTTATAAGGGCCTTTATCATTGGCGAGTCTAGGAAAAAAAAGTCTATTTTTTTTGCATCTATGTAGAAAGCTTCCCTAAAAAGCATTTTTGCATTTTTTGTTTCCCCGCAAAGCGCATAGCAGTCGGCAACTTCCGCGACGATAGCTGCTTGTCCTGAAAGAGTTCCGTTTGCTTCCTTTAAAAAGTTAAGGGCGACTTCATAAGAACCTAGCTTTTTATAGCAAAGTCCGGTTTTTCTTAAAATTTCAGACTTGAGCCTAGTGTCTTTTTCGTCCGCCGCCTTGCTGTAGCATTCCAATGCGAGCGAAAAAATTCCCTTTTTAAAAGAATAAATTGTTCTTTCGTACTTTTCACTTTTTTTTCCAGTTATAAAGACAAACTGCTTCCATTGGTTTAGAAGAGTTTCTCCCTGTTCAAAACTGGAAAGGCTGGGAATTGAATTCAGCGTGTCAATCCAGAATCCGCAGCATTTTATTGCAAAAACAATGCTTTCGTCGTCCAGATCAATGGTTAGCGCGTCCTTGAGCAGTTCCGAAGCTTCTGAAATATTGCAAATTTCAATGAGTTTGAATGCATTGCAGAGCGCGTTTTCCGACTGAATACCCATAGAATTCAATTATATATATTTGAAAGATTTAGTCAATGTGATTTTCTGCAAAAGGGGGTAATATTTATAATGGTTTTTCAATGTGTTTGTCAATAGTTCACTGTCTAATAGCCTAAAAGTTTTAGATTTTTTTTATTTTGCCTGAATTTTTGTTATTGAAAATTTCAATTGATAAATAATTGGAATTTATTTATCATGGTTCTATGAAAAAACACAGCCGATTTCTTTCGCCATCGCTTCTTTCCGCGGATTTTTCAGATTTGACCTCTGCATTTAAATTTATAGAAGAAAAGGGCAGTTCCTTTGTCCATGTTGATGTTATGGACGGGCATTTTGTGCCGCAGGTTTCTTATGGTCAGCCTGTAATCAGTTCAATCCGAAAATGCACAAAGCTTCCGTTCGATGTTCATCTTATGATTGACCGTCCTGAAAATTCAATTGTTTCCTATATAGAATCTGGCGCGGACATTGTTACATTCCATATAGAAGCAACTTGCCATGCAGACCGATGTGTTCAACTTATTCGTAACGCCGGAAAAAAAGCCGGAATCGCATTGTGCCCTGCAACTCCTTTGAGCGCGGTTGAAGAACTTTTGCCTTTTGTTGACCTTGTTCTTATTATGTCTGTGAATCCGGGGTGGGGCGGACAAAAACTTATTCCATATACTATTGAAAAAATCAGAAAACTTGCCGATATACAGAGAGAGAAAAACTTTAAATATCTTATTTCTGTAGATGGCGGCATAAATCAAGAAACCTTGGAGGATGTCCTTGAAGCGGGAACAGATATTGTTGTTTCCGGCTCGTCATTTTTCAGGGGGAATTTAGAATGGAAATAAAAAAACGCTTTGTACTGGCTTTTCTTGTTTTGATTTTTGCGCTTCCGTTTGCATTTAGCCAAAAAACTTCATCAGGTGAAAGCGCGGCGGATTCTTTTGTGCAAGGACTTATTTGCTATAAAGACAAAGCTTGGACTGACGCTTCTGTATTTTTGAGACAGGCTGCGGATTCGGAGGAATATTCAACGGATTCAACTTGGTTTATGGTTATTATGAGCCTTGTTTATTCTGAAGACTTTTCTTCTGCTGTGAATGCCTGCGATTATTTTATTTCCGGTTTTCCAGAAAGCTCTTTGCTTCCTGCGGTTGAATATCAGCGTGGAAGAGCATTGCATAGTACCGGGCAGAACGACAGCGCGGTAATGGCTCTTGGAAGTTTCTGCAATGAATATCCAGAAAGCAAAATGTATTCTTCCGCATTGTACTGGATTGCCGAATGTTTTTATGAAGACTACGATTACGAAACAGCTCGCTCTTTGTATGAAAGAATTGTTTCTGAATATCCAGACAGCGCAAAATGCGGTGATGCGGAATTCAAGCTTTACCTTATAACACAGCGCGACCGTGAACAGAAGCTTCTGTACCTTTTGAAGATGACTGGCGAAGAATATCTTAGCAGCAAGGAAAACTATGAGCGCGAGCTTAGAACTATGCAGTCGGAAGATATTGCCGAGTTAAAAAAGCAGCTTAGAATTGCAAACAGCAGAATCAGGGAACTTGAAGAAAATGCTTCGGCTGGATTGCCTTCCGCTTCAAATGTACGCGCAGAAAATTCAAATGAAGAAATTCCAGTTTCTTCTGGCGGAATTGAAGATGAAGAAATGTATTCGCTTAAAGAAAAAGCTGCTTTGATTCAAAAACTTCTTGATGAAAAATACGGGGGAAAGTAATGAAAAAGAAATTGTTTGCTTTTGCTTTTTTTGCAGCTTCTGTTTTTGCCTTGAATGCTCAGAATGAAGATCTTTCTTTTGTAATGCAAAAAGATTCTTTGGAGAAAAAAGAAATACCTTCATATTCAGTAGAAAAAAATATTGTAATTGACAAGGATGAAATTCGTCTTGCTCTTGACAGTACAACTGGAGCTTTTTCTCTTTACGCGCTTCCTGAAAAAGGCCGTGAAATTGCGCTTCTTTCAAGCTACGATTCAGGCTCTTCATCCTTTTTTTCTCTTAAAGCTGGAAGAAAAGAATATAAGCTTGCCCGTGGAACTGGAATAAAAACAGAGTCCCGCAGAACTCCTTTGGGCGCGCAGATGGCTTATCTGATTCCGGATGTTGCCCAGGTTGTTGTTGACTTTAGTTTTCTTCCGTCGATTCCTAATTCCACAAGAACCGATATGCTGCGTGTTACCGTTTATACAATCAACCTTGGAAAAAATGTTCAGTCGTTTGCACTGAAAGGCGTGTTTGATACTGTTCTTGGTGAAAATACTTCGGCGCATTTTTCTACAGCGGCTAGAAGCAAAGTCAATTCTGAAACTCTGTTTACGAATATGTCTGATGATTTGTGGATTCGTTCTAGCAATGCAAAAGCGGCAGTTCAGTTTCTTCTTGAAGGAGCTGGAATAAGCAGACCTTGCAATGTTGTGCTTGCGAATAAAGAAAATCTTGTAAACTCTTCCGGCTGGATTCCTTCTGTTCAGCATGGAAAAAGTTTTACTTCTGTTTTGTCATACAATAATTCTGCGGTTTGCATAAACTGGGACACTGCATATCTTGATCCGCTAAAAACTTCTGCTGTTGGATTTTTTATTTCGGTTGCCACAGACGGAGAGCTTCCTGCTGGAAAAAAGTTTCTTTCTGATTTAGCGAACGGAAAAACAATGCTTGGAATTTATTCAAAAGTTGCTGTTCCTACAACGGATGTTGCTCCACTTCCAACTCCTCTTACTCCTCAGGAAGCCGGACTTTCAGAAAAAGAAATTCACGATTATACAAAAAATGGAACTCCTTTTGTTGAAGTTACAGAAGAGCAGCTTGATCCTGAATATATTCAGAATTTGCTTGACCACATAGCTTCTCTTTCAAATGATGTTGACAAGGAAGAACTTGACAGGCTTAATTTAGAGCTAGATTCAATTCTTGCAAAACTTGGAGTTGAAAGATAAATGGGACGCTCCAACCTGGATACAGCCAAACATCTCATAAAGCGCCGCAAATTTGATCTTGCAATAAATATTCTTGAGTCTTACGAGGATGTTTATGAAGGTGATTTTGAATATTACCTTGCTTTGGGAATTGCTTATTTATATGCTGATGTTCCAGGAAAAGCTTCCCAGAATTTTAGAAGCGCGCGTGAAATAAAAATAAAAAACACACAGCTTCTTTTGGGACAGGCGGTTATTTTTCTTAGGCATGGAGAAACTGACAGAGCGCTTGAATATTATCTTGAAGTGCTTGACATTGATCCAAGAAATTCAATTGCGCGTTCGGCAATGGAATTTATCAGGCTTTATGGAGATTATACAACAATTTGCAAATGGGTCGATTCCGGCGACATAAAAAAATTCTATCCGCCGCTTGGAATGAATCCGGACATTATAAGAAATTGCATTCTTACGGGGCTGTTGGCAGGAATTGTTTGTTCAGCGCTTGTTGTTTATGAACCTTGGAAAAAGCTTAATAAGCCGCTCACTGAATTTGATTCAAAGTTTTCGCTTTCTACGGAAGAAATAAAAAATCCTCTTCAGATAAATATTTCTGAAAAAGATTTTACTGTTAAACTTGAAAAGAACCAGGTTGCTTCTGTTTTTAATTCTGCAAAAAAATATTTCGGTGAAGGCCGGGACAATGCCGCGCAGGTTGAGCTGAATAAAATTTTAAACAGCAATGCGGCTTCTTCAATAAAGCAAAAATCTTTGGAAATGTCGAAACTTTTAAAAGAGCCTTCATTCAGTTCCCTAAAGGACAATTATTCTTATCTTGAAGTAAAAGAAAATCCTTTGCTTTACCAGAACTGCTATGTGATTTGGGACGGGACTGCTGTGAATGAATATCAAAAAAGCGACGGTTCCTGGGACTGTATGCTTTTGGTGAATTATATTCCGGCTGAAGAAAAACGTTCTTCAATTGGAACTGTAAAAGTTGTTTTTGAAAAAGCTCCAACGCCGCCAGTCAATATGGAAAAGCCAGTTCGATTTCTTGCTAAAATAAAAATTGAAAATGGAGAACTGTATCTTTTGGGCTGCGGAATTTATCAGCAGTTAAAAGGCAAGACGCTAGGAGAGTCTTAAATAAAATTCAGCTGAAAAAATTAGTTTGCGTTGCAGACTTTTATACATCCGTTGCTGCGGATAATTTTTGATAAGGAATTTATATGAAAGAATTTTTACCCTATGACAGTGTTAGAATTGACGCATTGAAACTTGCTCATAAGATTTATCAGCAGGATAAATTCGTTCCTGATGTTATTTACACTTCTTTGCGTGGCGGCGCGTACATGGCAAATGTAATCAGCGAGTATTACAAAGTTGCTCTAAAAAATCACAAGCCTGTTTTGTATGCGGCTGTTGTTGCAAGAAGCTACACTGATGTTTCCCAGCATTCTGCAGTTAGAATTGACGGATGGACTTATTCCCCGGATTATCTTCGTGCCGGAGATAAAATTATGCTCGTTGATGATATTTTTGATTCAGGCAGAACACTGAATTATTTGGTTGGAATTCTTTTGGAAAGGGGAGTTCCTCGTGAAAATATAAAAATTGTTGTGCATGACTATAAAGTGTACAAATGGAAGGAGCAGCTTCCGATTCAGCCAGACTATTGGTGCAGAAAATTTGAAATTTCAAATCCCGAAGAAAACACTTGGATTAACTACAATAGCCACGAGCTTGTTGGTCTTACACATGAAGAACTTGAGGAAAATTTTTATAAGCCTTATCCTGATTTGCGTGAAGTTTTAGAACCGATTTTTAAGGATGAATAAATTCCATGAATGAAATGCGATTGTCTGTAAAAAAAATTATAAGTATTCTTTTGCTTTTTACTTTTAGCAAGCTCTTTGCTTTTGAAGAAAAAAATATCTTGAGTCCGATTTCTGGAGTTTGGAAAAATAAACAGGCTCTTGTTTTAAATTTAGAAAAAGGCACTGATGTTTATTATTCTTTTACAGGCAGCGATCCTTATGTTTCTGGATTTTCTTATGATTCTCCTGTTCTCATTGATCAGAGTGGAAGTGTAACTGTAAAAATTGTATCAATTGATCAAAACGGTGAAAGAAAAGATTTTACAATTGAATACAATGTCGAAGAAAATTCAGAAGTTGAATATAGTATTCAGTCAAACGAATTTATAAATTCAATAAATCGGAATCCTACTGTTCCTTATATTTCTGGAACTGATTTTTTTATTCCCTCTGAATTTTTGTATTCTCTTGAAAATTCCAAATCTCCATATTTGAAGTCAAAGCTTTTTCTTTCAAGTAAAAATTCTGTAGAGCGTTTTATCTCTTGTTTTGCTGTTGATTTTACAGGAAATAATTTTTTCCATTTTGTAATTCAAGTTCTTCCTGCTGAAAAAACTTCTGATGCAAAAGCTGACAATGTTCCATTTGAAATTTCAGAATGGAATAATTTTTCTTTTAAAGATAAAAATTTTATTTACAGAATTGATGACGAAAACTGGAAGTCTCCATCAGAACCAAGTTTTATTGATAGAAACTATGCTCATAAAATTTCTTGGCAGCCAGTTGAATTTTATCCTGGAAATAAAGTTTTTGAATATGAGATTCCGGCAAAGCCTTTGGTTCTTTCTAAAAAAGACAAGAATGGCGTTGTTGAATTTTTTATAGATGGAAACGAAAATTTTACATTTGAAAAAAATTCTCCTTTTGCTTATGCTGATGCGTTCGAAAATGAAGATGTAAAAAGTTCTGCTTGCTTCAAAATTTTTTACAATGGAAATTATCAGGGAACAATAGACTCTGAATTTTCTATAGACCGGCTTCCTCCTGAGCCCCCTGAAATTTTTTCATCTTCGGTAGGAAAACTTACAAGAACAAAATCGTTTTTCAGAATTTCAAGTGAACCAGATGCTGAAATTTTTTATGCCTTAAGCAAGCCATTTGAAATACCAGACGGATTTGTAGAAAGCGCGCAAGCTGAATTTGAAAAGATAAAACCTAACAATTTTTCTTTATATAATGGCAATGAAATTTTTCTAAAGTCATCAGATAAAAACGCAGTGTTTTATAAAGTATGCGCATATTCTGTTGATGCATCTGGAAATAAAAGTGAAATTTCAGAACAAAAAATAATTATTGATGAAACAAACTATTATCTTTTTGCAAATTCGCAAAATGAAATTCAAGACGGCTCTTATGATAATCCGTTTAAATCTTTTGAGCAGCTTATTTCAGTTTTGAAGTTTTCAAATAAAAAAATCAGATTCCATATTTATGGAAACATCGATATTCCAAACAACGAATTTTTAATTTCAAAAGATTGCACTTTTATAGGACATGATTCTAATTTAAGTTTTAAGGAAAATTCTGCTATCAAGGTTTTAAATGCGAATGTTGAATTTGAAAATCTGATTATTGAAAAAAAATCTCAAGTTGAAAATTCACCACTTGTTTACGCAGAAAATTCTTCTGTTGGAATTTCTAACTGCGAGTTTTCTTCAGTGTTTTTGAAAAATGGCACTTTGCTTGATTTGGAAAATTCAAAAGTTCATATTGAAAATTCTGGATTTACAATTCAATCAGATTCTTATGCTTGTGGAATTTCTTCTGAAAACTCAAATATTGTCTGCGAAAAATCAAGATTCACATCTGTTGCAGAATCTTGTTTTAATGTGAAAATTTCAGGCGGAATTTGTTCTTTCTCTGACTCATCATTTTTTTTGATTGGAACTTTGGGACGTGGAATTCAAATTCTTAATGCAAGTGCTTCAATTGTTCAAAACGAGTTTAACGCAAGACTTTCCGGTTCGACTAAAAAAAGTTCTCCAATTTGGAGCAATGTAAATTCTGTTGTGTCAGAAAAAAATATTCAAAAAGGATTTTAAACTTTATGCAGTTTCTTGTTGGAATTGATGAGGCGGGAAGAGGTCCTTTGGCTGGCCCTGTTACTGCTGGATGCGTTGTCTTGCCTTTTGATTTTCCTGTGGAAATTTTAAACGACAGCAAAAAACTTTCTGAAAAAAAACGTGAAGCTGCATTTGATGTTATAAGAGAAAAATCTTGCTGGGGAATTGGAATTGTCAGTGAAAAAATAATTGACGAGATAAATATTCTCCAGGCTGATTTTAAGGCAATGAAAATTGCTTTTGATATGATGAAGATGAAACTTCCTGCTTGGTGCGAAAAAAATAAATTTGACTTTGAGCAATGTAAAAATTCCATGCAAATAATTGTTGATGGAAATATGCTGCCTTTTTCTGATAAAAATCTTGATATAAAAGCAGTTGTAAAAGCTGACTCAAAATTTCCTTGTGTTATGGCGGCAAGCATTCTGGCAAAAGTTCAGCGTGATAAAATTATGCTTGATTATGATAAACTCTATCCGGAGTATGGGTATGCAAAACACAAAGGCTATCCAACTCCTGCACACAAAGAAATTTGCCGCCATTTAGGACCGTCTCCCATTCAGCGGCTTTCGTTTAAATATTAGTATTCTGTTTTTTCAGCATCAGGCTGCCTTTTTGAAACAACATGAAGTCTGCCTGAGATTTCTTTGCGCTCTGCTTTTCTTTCTGAAACTAATCGGCTTTCTCCTTTTCTGCGGTAGACTTTTTTTGCTGGCTTTTCTTCTGGCATTCCGCCTGCTGCATATTTTGCTTCTTTCGCAGCTTTTTTTTCTGCACGGATTTTTGCGCGTTCTCTTTGGATTTTTTCAACAGCTCTCAAAGATTCGTCCATTCCGCCCAAAAAACTTTTCATGTCATCTGCAAAAACAACAATATCGCGTCTTTCGTCTTGTCCGTCCTTTATTTTGCTTTCAACAATCTGAAGAAAAACATCTCCATTGCGATTTTCTTTTACGTTGAAATAATACGAACGCTTGTCCAAGTTTACCTGATTTGTAAAAAGTTCTCCACGAATTCCCATAATGTCCTTCCCTAAAAATTTAGTTTGATTTTTTTGCATCAAAAAAGATGCAGGATATGACTTTTCAAACTTTACATCATTTTAGAATTTATTGCAAGCGGAACGATTACAAAAACTGGCTGCAAATATTTTTCAGTTCTTCAATTAGCTCGTTCATGCTTTCTTCTTCAGTTGAAAATCCAAAGCTGAATCTAACAGCGCTTTCTTTTTCTTTTGGGCTTAGCTGCATTGTGTCAAGAACTGGACGGCCTTTATGCGAAGATGAACACGCGCTTCCTGTTGAAATGAAAAATCCATTTTCGCTTAATGCGCGCTCCATAACTTGTCCTGGAATTCCTGGAAATGCGGCTTGAATAACCCATGGAGAAAAGTTTTCCTCAAATTTTTCATCTTCACGGCAGTGCGGAATTATAACGCAACCTTTTATTTCTTTTAGTTTCTTTATGAAATTTTTTGTAAGAATTTTTTGCTGTTCAAATCTTTTTTCAGCTAAAGTGTTTCTTTCTGAAATAAAATATTTTTCAAGGCAAAGAGAAAAAGCTTCTGCGCCAAAAAGATTTTCAGTTCCGCTTCTTACATTTTTTTCCTGCCCGCCGCCTTTTAAAAACGAATTCAATTCTTTTGCAAGATAAAGAATTCCGATTCCTCTTGGTCCGCCAATTTTGTGCGCGCTGAATGAAGCTGAATCAATTCCGCTTGCCTTTAAGTTCAGTGGAATTTTTCCTGCAGCCTGAACACAGTCAACATGAAAAAATGGTTTTCGTTTTCCTTTTGTTTTTTCTTCAATAATTTTTGCGATTTCATAAATAGGCTGAATTGCGCCGGTTTCGTTATTTACCGCCATTACGGAAACAAACGCAGTGTCTTCTTGAAGCGCATCTGCAATGCTTTGGGCGCAAATAATTCCATTTTTACCTGGATTTACATTTATAACTTTCCATCCGCAATTTTGCATTGGCTTTGCCATTTCCCGTAAAGCCGGATGCTCAATAGAACTTAATACAACACTTCCTTTTTGAGGCCGGCTTAAGACAGAAAGAAGCGCAAGGTGATCTCCTTCTGTTCCGCCGGAAGTGAAAAAAATATTTTCTGCATTTACTCCTAAGGCTTGAGCTGCTCTTTTTCTTGCGTTTTCCAAAGCGGACTTTGCATCAGCTCCAGCTTTGTGAATGCTTGAAGGATTTCCCCAATGCTCCATAGAGTATTTTAGTGCCTTAGTTAAAATTTCTTCATCATTTGGAGCAGTTGCGGCCCAGTCAAAATAGTGGTTTGCTGAAATCATTTTAAAACCTCAAGAATTTCATCGTCTTGAACTTCTGTTGCCAATGTGGATTGTTCAGTTTTTTGAAGAATTACTTTTACGCAGCTTCCAGAATTTTTTTTGTCTTTGTGCATTGCAGAAACTAAAGCAAGTGTTGCATCTGGAATGTTTTTTATAATTTGTGGAATGTGCTCTGTGCAGAATCCGTAGTCAAAAAGAATTGACTTGCATTCTTTTGTAAATTCAGCAGTGCAAAGTTTTTTGCTAAAAGCAAGATCCAAGGCTCTTCCAATTCCCCAGGCAACAGCTTCTCCGTGGCTTATTCTTCCAAGTCCTGCTACAGTTTCAAGCGCGTGCCCAAAAGTATGTCCGTAATTTAAATATGCACGGATTCCTTTTTCTTTAAAATCCTCATGCACGGTTTTTGCTTTTGCTTTTGCGCAAATTGCAATTATTTTTTGCAGAACTTCTTCGTTGCGACTCATAACTTTTTCTTTTTGTGTCTTTAAAATTTCTGTTAATTCTGAAGAAAAAAGAAAAGCTGTTTTTACAACTTCGCCAAGCCCTGAAATAAATTCATTCTGCGGAAGACTTTGTATAAATGAACTCCATATATGAATTTTTTTTGCAGGATAAAAAGCTCCAATCATGTTTTTGTAGCTATCAAAGTCGCAGCCAGTTTTTCCGCCTATAGAAGCGTCAACGTCAGAAAGCAAAGTTGTTGGAACAAACTCAACATCAACTCCGCGTTTGAACATTGAAGCCGCAAAGCCTGTCATGTCGCTTAAAACTCCGCCTCCGATTGCAACAAAAAGGCAATTCCTGTTGAAGTTTGAGCTTAAAGCTGCTCTTACAATTTCGAGGACATTTTCTATTGTCTTGTATTTTTCACCTGCCCCAAGGATGCAAAGCGTGTCGTTTCCTTTTTTGAAAACAGAAGGAACTTTTATTTTGTCTGCGTTTTCACTTGTAAAATGTGAAATAAAATCTGCGCATAAAGGAGCGATGTTTGTGTCGGTAACGAAGAGCCTGTTGCGTTTGTTTTCTGCGGAAAGATAAAGGCTGCATAGGTTATTTTTTCCACTGTAAAAAAGAATGTCAGTTTTATCAAAGCCTGAGTTTTCAGGAAAAAAAAGTTCAAAACTATCTATCGGTGAAATATTCATTACTACAGTTTACTGCATTTTGTAAATGGAAGCAAACCCTATTGAAACTTTGAAAATGATTTTTGCAGAAAGTCATTCCCGCGACATTCAGTTGAATTTCACAGGAATGATAATTGGCTAGTTAAAAATTATTTTACGAATTCCAAAAGAATTTTTCCGTCTTTTGAACGGAGCGTAAGTGTGTTTCCAACGAGAGAATAAGATGTAGTCTGATCTAGGTTGATATAAAATTGCTGCTCAAGTTCCTGTGCTTCTTTGCTTCCGGAAGCCATCAACGTTGAAGCTCCGAGCGTGAACGAAAGTTTTTTTTCAGCCTCGTCAAGATTGTAGTCCATTGAGTAATAGTTTACACCGGAAAAACCAGAAGCTTTGTTTTCTTCATTAAATGTAAGTGTGGGAAGTTTTGTTTTGTCTGCGTCTATGCTTTGGACTCCGTTGTTCTTTAGAATTGCAGTTAATGTCCAGCTTGCGTCTTTTATAGAAGCCTTTGCAAAAACAAGCTCTGAATTTTCTGTTGAATTAAAAATGCACAAAAGAATTTTTCCGTCTTGAGTTTTTGTTTTCCAGCTGTCAGCCCCCACTGCGGAATTTAAAAAGAGCCTTTCAAATTCCATGTCCTCTTTGCTTCCCATCATTTTTGTAGAAATAAATCCCGGCTCTGCACGAAGCTTTTTCCCATTTGCTTTGTAAAGTCCAGAAAAAGAATTTACGCCGGAAAATCCAGATACTTTAATGTCCAAGTTTTCATCTTTTGAAATAGAAATTGTGGCGCATGAAAAGTCTATTTGCTTTTCTCCGATTTTGTACTGAACAAGATTCCAGTCGCCTTCAATTTGCTTTGCGTCCTTTGATTTACAGCCCCAAAAAGCCAGCACTGCAAATGACATAACTGCCGTAAAAAGTTTGATTTTTTTCATTTTTATTTTACTCCATAAAAAGTCAATGTAGATAAAAATAACAGTATTTCAGCTAATTTATCTTATATTTATTTTTCTATTTTATATATTTCAAGCGAGTTTGCAAGGGTTTGAATTTGCTCCACGGATTTGTTCGCAAGATTTGAAACTTCCTTGAGCTGTGTGTTTATGGCAAGTGCGCTTTCAGAAATCGCATCTACGCTCATTACAAGTTCCATTGTCCGCGTTGTAACTTTTTCCATTGCAGAAGCGATATTCAAAGTGTCCTTTTCCATGTCCGAAAATCCGCTGGAAACAGAAGCCGAACCGGACGACAGAGCCTTAAGTTTTTCTGCAACTGAAATGTTCAGTGCATTCTCATTTTCAATTATGCCAGACATTTCCTTAAAGTCCGAGTCAACTGCGGAAACCTGCTTCACGATGTCCGAGAAAATCTGGCTTGTAACTTCTGAAACTTCCACGACATGCTGAACTGAGTCGATGATTCCGCTGATAACTTTTGCAACATTCTCCGACTGTGCGTGTGTTTTTTCTGAAAGTTTTCTGATTTCCTGCGCAACAACCGCAAAACCGTCGCCAGCCTTCCCGGCATGAGCCGCCTCAATCGCCGCATTCATGGCAAGAAGGTTTGTCTGGTCTGAAATTGATGAAATAATCTTATTCGTTTCAAGAAGTTTTTCCGTGTCGTTTGAAATCTGCTGAATCGTTTCCGAAACTTGCTTGATGTGCAGGTTTCCTTTTTCCGATGCGGAAGAAAGAAGTCCCATATTTTCAACCGTGAACTTTCTTATTTTGTCAACCGATTCAACTGAATCCAGAAGCTGCTTGACCTGTTCGCCTGACTCTTCGATGTCCGAAATCTGTGTGCTGATTATGCTTCCGAATCCTTTGAGCCTTTCTGCGGTCTTTTCGATTGTGTCGGATGCGGTGCGAATCATTTCCTGCTGCTCCGAAACTGAATTCTTTACTTCCTCAAGTTCAGTAACAATTGCCGCTGACTTTTCCTTTCCTGAATCGAAATTTTTCTGCTGAAGATTGTTTGTGTCGTGAACGTAGTCTGCTTTTTCCGTAATTCCGTTTATGAGAGAATTTACAGTCGCCGTGATATGCGAGAGACTTCCCGCAAGGCTTCCGATTTCATCTTTTTTCTTGTAGCTGAATTTCTCTGTGAAGTCTCCGTCTGCAATTTTGTTCATGGATTCCCTAAGTTTTAAAAGAGGCTTTAAAATCAGCGAGATGAAGAGAGTGTACAGGCATGAAACAACGAGCATTCCAGTTATGAACATAGCAAGCATCACGACAAGAGAGCTTTCGGTTGCCATTCCGGAAGAAATGTCTATGCGGCGAACAAGATACCAGTCAAGAACTTTTACGTAGCAAAGCCCATACTCTGAATCGCCCAAACTGAACGTATAAACTTGTCCGTCTTTGTAGTTTTCAAGTGAGCCTTCTATTTTTTCGTAAAGTCCGCCGAACTGATTCTTTACCAGTGCCTTCTGGCTTACAAGCGACTTGTCTTCTGCCCCAGTAATTTCACCAAGGCTGTTGAAGAAGAAAAGCTGTCCGTTTCCGCCTCCGCTTACAGTCTTGTAAACAGACTCAAGAAACGAATCCAAAATAATTCCTGTTCCGACTACACCAACCGGCTTTTTGTCCGCAGAAAAAACAGGTGCGTTCACCCAGAGGCAAGTCTCATCCACGTCCGGATTGTAGTTTATGTTGAAGTTATATGATTCGGTCTCGTAAAGAGTCATGTTGTACCAGTAGCTTTCTGGCTTTTGGGGATCAAGTGTGTAGGAATATTTGTCTCCAAAGTAGAAAAAATGATCGGTGTCGTTTATCCAAAAATTTATGCCGGAAGAAAAAGCTTTTCCGTAGGCTGACATCTCGTCAAAGGCAGGCTTTTGCAAGCTCTTGTCGGTCGCATTCCGAAAATAATTTGAAATTACAGGCGAATGCGCCATTTGAAGGGCAAGGGTGATGTCCTTGTTCACCGAAGACTCAAGCATGAGCTGGTCAATGCTAAGTTCTGTTCGAATTCCCTGCGAAATATTCTTTCGCCCGATTTTGTTCTTTGCAATGCCATAAGTAAAAAGTGAAATAAAACAGATTAAAAGGAAAAATACAGACGAAAACAGAAGAGTTTTTTTCATTAAAGACATGGCGGCCTCCAATTTATTATAAATTATACATTAGATTTTTTTTATTTCAACTTAAAAATATTTTTTTATCAAAAATTCTGCTAAATGAACTTTTTATTTTGAATGCCGATTCTGTATGTTTCCACATTGCCGGGGCTTTGATATTCTTTTGAATTTGCTCTATATTTTGTATATAAAAACATAAAACGAGGTGCTATTTATGGAAGAAAACGAAGAAAAAATGCTTTCAGAAGCGGAACAGTTTAGAAACCGGGTTATTTTAAAGGCAGCGCGCATAGAAAAAGTTGAGCAGCATCCTGGCGGAAGTCTTCTATATATACTTACATTGAACGATGGGGATGAAGAGCCTAGACAGATTGTAAGTTCAATTGTGCCTTTTTATAAGCCGGAAGAACTGTTGGGAAAAACAATCGTTATTGTTTACAATTTGAAGCCTGCAAATTTCCGCGGAGTTAGAAGCAACGGAATGCTGCTTGCGGCGTCTGATCCAAATGTTACGGACCAGGAAACTTGCGAAGTGCTTTTTGTGCCTCAGTTTGAGCCTGGAACAATTCTTGAGCCGGAAGGTTTTGAAGCTCCTACTGAAAAATACTGCTATGTTAAGCCGGATAAATTCTTTTCGTTCAAAATTTATACAAAAGACGGATTTGTTGAAATCGACGGAAAGAAAATTGGTGCGGACGGAAAATTCATTGAAGCCAAAGTTTACAAAAACGGCTCTGTCGGCTGAAAAAACTGATTTTCTTTAAAGAATTTGTTTGACTTCTGTAGTTTTTGAATTTATAATTGTTGCATAACATAAACCCTTAGGAGGCCGAAATTGGCAAAGGTAGAATTAAAAGGAATCGGTAAGATTTACGACGGAAATGTTCAGGCTGTAGAAAATGCCAACATTGTTATTGAAGACCGCGACTTCTGTGTATTTGTAGGTCCATCTGGATGTGGAAAGTCAACAACTCTCCGCATGGTTGCAGGTTTGGAAGAAATTTCAGAAGGCGAGCTTCTTATTGACGGCGAGCTTATGAACGATGTTCCGCCAAAAGATAGAAACATTGCGATGGTTTTCCAGAACTATGCTCTTTATCCGCACATGACAGTATATGACAACATGGCATTCGGACTTAAGATCCGCAAAATGGACAAAGGTGAAATTAAACGCCGTGTTGATGAAGCTGCTAATATTCTTGGTCTTACACAGTACTTGGACCGCAAGCCAAAGGCTCTTTCTGGTGGACAGAGACAGCGTGTTGCTGTAGGACGTGCAATTGTTCGCAACCCTAAAGTATTCTTGTTTGATGAGCCTCTTTCTAACCTTGATGCAAAACTCCGTGTTACAATGCGTGGAGAAATTGCAGGCTTGCACCAGAGACTTAATGCAACAATGATTTATGTTACTCACGACCAGATTGAAGCTATGACAATGGGTACAAAAATCGTTGTTATGAAAGATGGCCACGTACAGCAGATTGGCGAACCACTTTATTTGTATAACCACCCAATCAATAAATTCGTTGCAGGATTTATTGGAACTCCTCCAATGAACTTCCTTTCTGTTACAATTAAGAAAGAAGGCGATAAGATTGTTGCTGACGAAGGCACATTCACAGTTGTTCCGACAGCAGAGCAGCAGGCTTCTCTTAAAGACTATGTAGGAAAAGAAGTTTACTTCGGTGTACGTCCAGAAGACCTTGTTTATTCAGAAGCTCCAGCTGCAGAAAACAATATGCAGATGAAAGTTTCTAACAAGGAGCCTCTTGGTGCAGAAACACACCTCTTCCTTTCTACAAAGACACAGAGCATTGTTGCCCGTGTACAGGCTTCTTCTAAGGGAGACTTCAAAATTGGTGAAACTGTAAACTTTAAGCCAGCAATGGAAAGATGCAAGTTCTTTGCTAAGAATCCAGAAGATCAGAGCAAGGAAATCAACATCTGTGAAGCAGACAAAATTTCTGCTCCATGGCTCAAGAATGCTATTACAGGCGAAGTTGGCTATAAAGTAGCAATTGGTTCTGAAATCAGAAAATAATCTATGCTTTTCAAGTTTGCTTAGGCAGGCTTGAAAATTTGTAGCCTTGGACACCGCTAGAGCAATTCTGGCGGTGTTTTTTTATATCATTTGAAGTGTTTGGCTGTATAATATTTATTGTAATTGCTTTTTTTTTATTGTAAACTTTCAGCATGATAAAAGCTAATTCACTTGTTATATATAAAAATACTGCTGCTGTTGTTCTTTCTGCTGCTGAAAATAATAAGTTTTCTATAAAATTCCAGTCTGTTCCTGCCACTGCCACAAAGCCTGCTGTCTATGACACTCAGAATGTCCGCACAAAAGATATTCTTTTGTTGAATGAGGGGCCTGTTTCATCCCTTGAGTCTGCATTGAAATTTGCTGCGGAAAAATGTCCTTCAGCCTCTGATATTTACAATCTTGAGCAGACAAATGAAGTTTTCCTTCAGATAAAAGACTGCTATGAGCTTTTGGCAGGCGAATCTTCCGGGGAAATTTACCCTTTCAATGAACTGGTTTCTCTTTTTAGAGGCGAAGTAAAAGCTGATGAAGCTTGGGGGCTTTACTGCGCTTTAAAGAATACAGTTTATTTTAGCCAGGTTTTAAAGGAGCAGCTGGACGGAAAAATTGCGTTTGCTGTCCGCCCTCAAAAAGAAATTGATTCCCTTGTAAAAAAAGCCGGTGAAAAAGAAAGAGAAGCCGAATTGCGGTCAGAATTTATTCAGAGGTTAAAAACTGGCAAGCTTTTGCCAGAAGATTCTGTTTTTATGGGCGATGTAGAAGCTCTTGCGCTTGGAAAAACAGATAAAAGCCGCACGATGCACGATGCCGGTTTAAAAGAAACTCCAGAGCGAGCTCATAAACTTTTGCTTGATACTGGACTTTGGGACATTACACGCAATCCGTATCCTTTGCGCTGGGGACTTTCCACAAAGTCAGCATCAGATTCCCTTGATTCTCCGCCCGAAGAAGAGAGGCTTGAGCTTGACAGTGTTTCTTATGCAATCGACAATGCTTGGTCAACAGATCCTGACGATGCTGTTGCTTTTGATGGACAATATCTTTGGATTCATATTGCAGACCCGGCGTCTACAGTTCAGCCAGATTCGCCAATTGATAAAAATGCACGCGCAAGAGGGGCAACTCTTTATATTCCAGAGGGTGCTGCAAGAATGCTGTGCGAAAGCTGTCTTGAAGATTATGCGCTTGGACTAAAGGAAAAAAGCCGTGCCTTGTCTTTTAGAATTCTTCTTGATGAAAATGGTGCAATTGAAGATTGTTCTGTTTTTAAGACACTTATAAAAGTAAAACGGCTTTCTTATGAGCAGGCTGATGAACTTATGGAAAGTGAAGAGCTAAAACCTCTTTTTTCTATAGCATGGAAAAATGTAGAACGCCGCAAAAAGTCTGGAGCTGTTCAGATTTCAATGCCGGAAGTTCATATTTCAGTTGAGCCTGCATCAAAAAAAGTTTCAATAGAGCCTCTTGTTCATCCCAAAAGTTCAGAAATGATTCGTGAAATGATGCTTTTGGCCGGAGAAGGAGCTGCAAAATTCGCATTTAAGAATCAAATTCCGTTTCCGTTTATAAGCCAGGAAGCTCCTGTAATTCCAGATGATATTCCAAAAGGTCTTGCAGGTCAGTTCAGACTTAGAAGGTGCATGAGAAAAAGATCTGTCGGCGTAACTCCTGGAATGCACTGCGCTTTGGGGCTTAATATGTACAGTCAAGTTACAAGTCCTTTGCGTCGCTACGGAGATTTGATTGCGCATATTCAATTGAGGGCTTTTTTGGATAAAAGGGAGCTTTTGGATAAAGACACTATGCTTATGCGCATTTCAGAAGGTGATGCCGGAGCGCAGGCGGCGCACAAAGCTGAACGCAAAAGCAATATGCACTGGACTCTTGTTTATCTTTTGCAGAATCCCGGATGGACAGGAGAAGCTGTATGCGTTGACAAGAGCATGAAGCTTCCTTTGTTTTCAATTCCTTCTCTTGCAATTGAAACCTTTATGCCGTGCCCTGAAAAAACAGAACTTAATGATGTAGTGAAAATAAAGGTAAAGAAAATTGATCTTACAGAGCAGCAAGTTGAATTTGAAATTATAAATTGAATTTTTACGCACAAAAATATTGAGGTATATGTTAAATGAAAGATTTTCAGAACGGAATTGAAACGAAATGCATCCATTCAGGATATGAGCCAAAAAATGGCGAGCCTAGAATGATTCCAATTGTTCAAAGCACAACTTTTAAGTATGATACAAGCGAGGCAATGGGAAAACTTTTTGACCTTGAAGCTTCCGGCTATTTTTACAGTAGGCTTCAAAATCCTACAAATGACTATGTGGCTGAAAAGATTGCTGCTCTTGAAGGCGGAACGGCTGCTATGCTTACTTCTTCCGGACAGGCTGCAAATTTTTTTGCGGTTTTCAATATTGCAAGCGCAGGCGATCATGTTGTTGTTTCTTCTACGATTTACGGCGGAACTTTCAACTTGTTCAATGTTACAATGCGCAAGATGGGAATTGATTTTACTTTTGTAGATCCTGAATGCTCGGAAGAGGAACTTAATGCGGCTTTTAGAGCGAACACAAAAGCAGTTTTTGGCGAGACGATTGCGAATCCTGCTTTGATTGTTTTTGATATTGAGCGTTTTGCAAAAGCTGCTCACAACCACGGAGTTCCGCTTATTGTAGACAATACTTTTGCAACTCCAGTGAATTGCCGTCCGTTTGAATGGGGCGCAGACATTGTAACCCATTCCACGACAAAATATATGGACGGACACGATGCGACTATTGGCGGCGCAATTGTTGATTCTGGAAAATTTGACTGGCTTGCAAATGCCCAGAAGTTTCCGGGGCTTTGTACTCCAGATGAAAGCTATCATGGCGTGGTTTATGCAAAAAAATTTGGAAAAGAAGGCGCATTTATTACAAAGGCAACTGTTCAGCTTATGAGAGACTTTGGTTCTGTTCAGTCCCCGATAAATGCGTACTTTTTGAATCTTGGACTTGAATCTTTGCCGCTTCGTGTAGCCCGTCACTGCGAAAATGCCTTGAAAGTTGCAGAATTCCTTCAGTCAAATAAAAATGTTTCCTGGGTGAATTATCCTGGATTAAAAGGAAACAAGTATTACGAACTTGCAAAAAAGTATATGCCGAACGGAACTTGCGGAGTTGTTTCTTTTGGAGTAAAAGGCGGAAGAAAGTCTGCTGAAAAATTCATGTCGAATCTTAAGCTTGCAATGATTGCAACACACGTTGCAGACAGCAGGACTTGTATTCTTCATCCTGCAAGTTCAACACACAGACAGATGTCAGACGAAGAGCTAAAGGCGGCAGGCGTTTTGCCAGACATGGTAAGACTGTCTGTTGGTGTTGAAAATGTAAATGATATAATTGCTGATTTAACTCAGGCACTGGAGGTTTAGAATGCCGCATATTACAGTTCAAATGTTTCCCGGAAGAAACGACGAAATCAAGAAAAATCTTGCAGAAAAACTTGCAAAACTTGCGAGCGAAGAACTTGGCAGGGGAATCGAGCATTTTTCTGTTTCTGTAGAAGATATTCCGCAGGATGAATGGAAAAGTCGTGTTTTTGACAAGATTGTAGACCCGGACAATAAAACAGTTTTTGTAAAGCCTGGCTATACAATGTAGCCGGATATAAAATAAAATGTTTTTGTTGACAGTATCAGTTTTGCATGATATATTTTCTACTATGAAAAACACAACCCGTTGGGCAGTAATTATCAATATCTCATCGTTGGCTTACCTTTACTTTAGCTTTTATTGGTTTTCTCGTGCCTTGCGGAAGTTTCGCTAAATAATAGCGAGCATTGTGTTTGCCGTATAACTGGTAAAATAATGGAGCCTTCCGCAGTGGAAGGCTATTTTTTTTGCCTGATGGTTTAAATTTTGGAGGTTTTTGTATGATAGTGATTTTAAAGAAAGGCGCAACAGAGCCGGCAATCAATGAATTTGTTGAAGAAGTTAAGCAGAAAGGTCTTGGCGTTCATATTTCAACAGGTGTGGACAAAACAATTATTGGTCTTTTGGGCGATACTTCAAAGCTTGTTCCAGAGGATTTTCTTGCAAATGATATAGTTGAAACTGCTGAGCGTGTCAGCGCACCATATAAAATGGCAAGCCGTTCGTTTCATCCGGAAAACACAGTTGTCTGCATCGGAGCCAGACAGAGCGGCGTTGTTGAATGCAAAATTGGAGACGGAAAAACTGTTCCTGTAATTGCAGGCCCTTGCGCTGTAGAAACAGAAGGTCAGATTATGGATGCTGCGTTTGCTGTAAAAAAAGCTGGAGCAAGAATTTTACGTGGCGGAGCATACAAGCCAAGAACCTCACCTTATAGTTTTCAGGGGCTTGGAAAAGAAGGCATAAAGCTTCTTGAAAAAGCGAAGAAAGAAACAGGACTTCCAATCTGCACAGAACTTATGGCAATCAGCGAGCTAAAAAATTTTGAAAATGTTGACTTGATTCAAGTTGGAGCAAGAAACTTTCAGAACTTTGATCTTTTGAAAGAACTTGGAAAATTCAACAAACCAGTTTTGCTCAAGCGCGGTCTTTCTGGAACAATCAATGAACTTTTGATGAGCGCGGAATACATAATGGCCAACGGAAACGAAAACGTCATCCTTTGCGAGCGCGGAATCAGAACTTATGATGGCTACACACGCAACTGCCTTGACGTGAGCGCAGTTCCTTATCTTCATAAAGTTTCCCACTTGCCGGTTGTAATTGATCCAAGCCATGCCTGCGGAATCAGGTGGATGGTTGGAACTCTTGCCCAGTCTGCTGTTGCCGCCGGTGCTGACGGACTTGAAATTGAAGTTCACTGCTGCCCTGAAAAAGCTTGGAGCGATGCAAGTCAGCAGCTTCCACCTAGTCAGTTTGAAGAGCTTATGGCTAAGCTTGGAAAATATGCAGCTGTTGAAGGAAAAGCTATGTAAAAAAATGCCGGTGTTTCATAAGAAAAAATGAAGTTTCGGCACTTTTGCAATAAAAGGATTTCAAATTGAAAAATTTATCAGACTTGACTTATGGAATTGTTGGATTCGGTCTTATGGGCGGCTCTCTTGGAAAGGCAATCAGGGAAAATGTGCTTTCAGTTTCTTCTGCCAGCGGAAAAATTCTTGCTGCGGACATAAATGAATCCTCCCTTTCCTTGGCGAGGGAGCAGTACATTGCGGATGAAACTTTTCTTATCAGCAAAGTTGACTCTATGCTTTGCCAGTGCGACTTTGTTTTTGTGTGCCTTTATCCTCATGCAACTTTGGAATTTTTAATTCAGCACAAAAACAGTTTTAAGCCCGGCTCAATTGTAACGGACATAAGCGGAGTCAAGTCTGAAATATTTTCCCAGTTGAATGAAATTCTTTCTGGCGAGTTTGACTTTATTCCGGGACACCCGATGGCGGGCAGCGAAAAGGAAGGGTATGCAAATTCCTGCGGTTCAATTTTTAAAAACCATAATTACATTTTAATGCCTCTCAAACAGAACAAGATTGAAAATCTGGAATTTTTTAAGCAGCTTATTTCTCTTATGGGATTTACTCGCATTGTAGAAACAGATGCTTTTGTTCACGACCATAAAATTGCGTTTACTTCCCAGCTTTGCCATGTAATTGCGAGCGCGCTTGTTGATAGTGCTGAAGATTCCAAAATAACGGCTTTTGGTGGCGGAAGCTTTGAGGATTTAACTAGAATCGCTATGATTAACGCGCCTTTGTGGACGGAACTTTTTCTTGCGAATAAAAAAGAACTTCTGCTTCACATTGAAAACTTTGAAAAATCTTTGAATGAATTAAAAGGCTTTATAGAAAAAAGCGATGCCGCTTCCTTGAAATCTTATCTCGAAAATGTACGTGAAAAACGCATTTCCATGAGCCGCATAGAATTAAAAGTGTAAAGCTCAAAGAAGCCCGATGCAATTCATTTACTTCTGAAGCAGTTTGAAAACTCCATCGTCTGGATTAAATTCAACTCCTTCATCGTCAGCTTCTTTAGGAAAAGTTCCTTTAAGAAAATAGCCGTCAAGTATATGAATGTAATATTTTGCAACGTTGTCAGCACTGTTTTTTTCCGCAAGCAAAGAAAATAGTTCCTTTGCTTTTGTGTAATTTCTGTTGTTAAATTCAACCATTGCATTTTCCCACTTTTGCATATAGTCAAGAAGTTCTGGAGTGGCAAGTGATTTTTCTTCAATTAGTTCATAAAGTCCAATCGGTGTGTTGATGTTTACAACCCGAACACGATCAAGAGAGCGCACAACGAATCTGTCTCCAAGCAATTCTTTTGTGCTTTGGCTGATAAGAATTCCATTTGTATGGTACTGCTTGTTTACACCTTCAAGACGGGACGCAAGGTTTACATTGTTGCCCATCATTGTGTAGTTCTTTTTCTTTTCTGAGCCAAAGTAGCCAGCAATCATTTCTCCGGAGTTAATTCCGATTCTTGTGAAAATTGACTTGTTGTTTGCCACAAGTGTTTTAAACGCTGAATACAAGGCTTCTTCCATCCATGAAGGCTTAGGATTTTTTGAATAGCGGATAATATCTTTATTCATTACTTGCTCTGCTTTTTTCATTTTTATTGCGGCGGAACAGGCGTGAACTGCGTGATCTGTCATTGCAACTGGTGCGCCGACAAGAGCAACAATCGCATCTCCTTCGTATTTATCAACAGTTCCTTTTTCGTCAATTATTATGTCAGACATTTTTGTAAGATAAAAGTTTAGGAGACAGCCAAGCTCCTTTGCGGAGAGCAGCTCGCTAAAAGATGAAAATTTTTGAATGTCTGTAAAAATTGCCGACATTTCAAATTCTTTTCCTCCCAATGTAAACGAAGAAGAGTCATTTATAATTTGATTGACAACATCTTTTGAAAGGCATTGGCTGAACGCCGAACGGATAAAGCGTTTTTGCTTTCCTTCTACAGATAAACTTACAACAACACTTGCCATTTCTGAAATAAGAAAGGCGAACAAAGGCGCAATCATTAAAAGCCAAATTCCGTTGTTAAACAAAATTACAGGCACAAAAATTGAAACTGAAATTCCTGCAAGAATTCCTGCTGAAATAAAGGCAGCAGAGAACCTCGGAGAAATTTTTTCACTTATGACAGCAAACAAAGATGCAAAAAATGCAAGCGCAATCAGCCACAAAAGAGAAATGCAAAATGGAACTTTTTTTATAAAGCTGTTTGTAAGATAATTGTCCAAAGCTGTAATATGAATTCCAACTCCAGGGTAAACTTGTGAAACCGGTGTTGAGCAAATATCAAAAAGTCCTGGAGCGTAGTATGCGCAGAAAATATAAAGGTCATTAAAATCGTCTGGAGACAAGATACCTTCCTTTCCTTGCATCCAAAATTCATGGCTTTCAAGAATATTTTTTGCGCTGTATGGAAAATAAGCATCTATGGATTTTGTAAATCGTAAAAGGGCAGTGTTGTTGTCTAATACAGGAATAGAAGAAAAGTCAGGAGATTCTTCAGTTAAAAAAAGCGGAGCAAGTCCAAGCGTAGGATATTCAGTTTCATTAAATGTGTCAAAAAGGCGGGTGCGGCGAATAATGTCATCGCTGTCTTTTGTGCTTGTAATGTTTCCTAAAAGAGCAGCATTGTCATTGATTGGCTTTACAGGCATTAAAGTTTTTCCGTAGTCATCTGCGGAATAAAAAAATGTCTGGATAACTTTTTTGCTTTTTGCTTCTGCCATGCCTAAGGCAATGTCATCTTCTTCTCCATATACAGAAGGCTCTGTATAAAGAATATCAAATGCAATTGCCTTAGGATTTCCGGCTGAAATAAAATCAATCATTCTTCCATAAGCTTCTCTAGGCCAAGGCCATGACCAGTTGTATTTTTCTTTTGCCCAGTCAATGCTTTCCTGATCAACAATAATTAAACAAATCTCTTCGCAAGGCTGCTTGTATTTTGCTGCATTTATCATGCGAAGATCGTAAGATTTGTTTTCAAAAGCGTTGAATGCTCCTGAAAAGTGAAAAATTAAAGTTATCAGAATGCTTGAAAGAGCAATAAGTATGGCTCTTGTCCAAAGCTTATGTTTTTGTTTCATGGTTATTTTATTCCTGCTAAAGCGTTTTCAAATCTTGACTGGCGGGCATCTCTTCCGATTCCTGTAAAAGTAAAATTTTTAAGAGCTTTTTGCACGCTGTTGATTCTGGTCTCTGGCTTTGGATGAGTTTTTCCCCAGCCAGAATCTTCTCCGCTGCTTTTGGACTTGAGCATTTTAAGAACATCAGTCAAAGCATTTGGATCATAGCCTGTATCTGCCATAAGCGAAACTGCTTTTTCGTCAGCTTTGAATTCTTGGCCTTTTGTATATCCAGTTTCTGTAATGACATTCATCATGGAAATGCTGGAACTGGTAAGAAAATCTGCGGACTGTTTTTCCTCTTGATTAAGATTTGAAAACTGCTTTGTGTAGTTTTTTGCCATTGTTGCAGAATTTGAAATTGCTTCTGTTGTTCTTACGGTCTTGATTGCAGTGGTTGCATGCTTAAGCTGAATATGTGCAATTTCATGTGCAATGATTGCTGCGACTTCGTCTTCTGAATTGCAGCATTTTAAAATTCCTGTTGTAATAAAAATATGTCCGCCGCTTGTAGACAACGCATTGATTTCATCTGAATCAAGAATCGCAACGCAATAATCCTTATAAATTTTGGGTGTGTCAGAATTCATTGTGATTGCTTTGCAAATTTTATTAACATAGGCAGTTGCCTTTGGAGATGCCGTGTAAAGCTTGTATTCTGTAAGGACGTTTGACGCAACAGTTCTTCCGATAAAATATGAGTCCTGCGTTGTAATAGGCTCTGCGGCTCTATCGATTGACTCAACTGTGCTGCTGGCTTGCTCAAGTGTTTTTTTTACATCTTGGCTTTTTTGAACAGCGGAATTGACTTTATTTAATGCGCCAAAAATATCAGCGGAAAATGCGGCTAAAGAAATTGCTGAAAATATACAAGCGCAAATAATTTTTTTTGCTAGCTCTTTCATTGTTCTTCACCTCCTGCATTGAGCTGGCCTTCTTTTATAAAAGCAATAGCGTCTTTTTCTGAACATGCATTTGTTTCAATTTTATCAACTTGAGCATACGAAATTTCATTTGCTTGGCTGTAAACTTTTTCAAAAGCTTTGTCCATTCCTTTTCCTGCAAGTCCAAGCTCTTTTGCATTTGCGGAAGTCTTTCCGCTGACATTTACAATCAGCTTTTTTGTTGTTAAAGATGAATTTGGAAGCCAGCCTTTAATTTTTCCATCTTCGGATGAAATACAGGACCAAGATTTTCCTTTTGAAGTAACTTTTACTTTATCGCCAAGCTTTAAAGTTCCTGTGCTAGATGCAAACTGGGATGCCTTGACTCTGACAATTGCTGAATCTACCTGCACATACTGCGGCTTTGGCTCTGCGGCAAATGCCGAACAAAAATTCAGTGCCATAACTGATAAAAGAATAATTTTGATTTTACTCATGCCCAAAGTATATCATTGTAACTGTTTGTGTTAAATAGTAAAAATGATAAAATCTATATACTCCAACATTGTTGTGGAATCTGTTTTTTTCAGAAACTTTTGACTAAAGGATTTTAGAATTTTAATAATATAGAAAAAACATACATTTACAGTACCCATACTCATCGACTGTCAGTACCGTATATTCATAGATAGTTTGTATGTGATATTCATATAGAATCTATAAGCAAACCAATGTTTGCATTTTGGCTATATTCAGTTTATAATAGAAAACTCTGGAGTAAATTTGATGAATAAGGATTTTGATGTTCTTGATAAAGTAATTGGTCGTGTGCCTGATTTTCCTAAAAAAGGTGTTTTGTTTTACGATATAACTGGAGTTCTTCGTCATCCGGAAGCATTTCGCTATACAATTGAACGTATGGTGGAACTCTACGAAGGTAAAAGAATAGATGCTGTTGCTGGAATTGAGTCGCGCGGATTTGTGTTTGCAGCACCTTTTGCCCAGGCAATGGGGATTCCTCTTATTTTGATTCGCAAAAAAGGAAAACTTCCCGGAAAAACATATACTTGCAAATATGAGCTTGAATATGGTTCCGCTGAAATTGAAGTACATACTGCCGATATTTCAAAAGGCCAGAATATTCTTTTGGTTGATGACCTTATTGCAACTGGCGGAACTTTAAAGGCGGCGGCAAATTTGATAGAGCAGGGCGGAGCTAAAGCAACAGATGTTTTTGGTGTTATAGGATTACCTTTTTTGAATTATCAGAAAAAACTTGAAGGCCTTAATGTTACAACTCTTGTAAATTATCAATCTGAATAAGATTTCGCTTTTCCGATTGTATAATTTTTGTATCGTTTTATAAAAATTTATGTTATAATTCTAAGCATGAGTACACATATTAATGCAAAAGAAGGAGACATCGCGGAGGCAGTTTTGCTTCCTGGTGATCCTCTTAGAGCTAAGTTTATTGCTGAAAATTTCTTGCAGGATGCCAAGTGCTATAATGAAGTCCGCGGAATGTATGGATTTACAGGGCTTTATAATGGAAAAAGAGTTTCTGTTCAGGGAACTGGAATGGGGCAGCCTTCGCTTTCTATTTATGTGAATGAACTTTTTCAGTTTTATAATGTGCAGAAAGCTGTGCGCGTTGGAACTTGCGGAGCTGTGCAGAAGAACATTGCGCTTAGAGATGTTATTCTTGCGGAAGGCGCGTGTTCAGATTCCGGGCTGAATACAATGCGGTTCAACGGGCTTCATTTTGCTCCTGTTGCAGACTTTGAGCTTCTTACAAAGGCTTATTCTGCTGCTGAAAAAATCGGCATAAAACCGAATGTTGGGCTTTGCGTTTCAAGCGATATGTTTTACGATCCGAAGGAAAACTGGAATCTTTGGGCAGAATATGGAGTTATGGGCGTAGAAATGGAAGCCGCGGAGCTTTATACTCTTGCTGCAAAATTCAAAAGAAAAGCTTTGGCAGTTCTTACTGTTAGTGACCACATTCTTTTGGGTGGAGAAACTTCCGCAGAAGAACGTCAGGTTACTTTTACAAACATGATGAAGATTGCGCTTGAAACTGTTACTGCATAGTTTTAAATAGGTTGAAATTGGGGATGTCTCAAAAGTATCTTTTTTTTGTCATTTTCGGGCTTGATTCGAAAATCTAAATGTATATATTACAATTATTTAGAGACTGCTAATCGAGTTTGCTATGCAAACATCGCAGTATCAAGTACGACAATGACATTTAGAACTTATTGGACAGCCCCGGCTAAAAAATTAATTTAACGGGAGAATGAGAAATGAAACCTGTATTGTTGGTTCTTGCAGCTGGAATGGGAAGCCGTTACGGTGGAGTTAAGCAGATTGATTCTGTAGGTCAGCATGGCGAGTGTCTTTTGGACTTTGCGACTTTTGACGCTAAAAAGAGCGGCTTTGGAAAAGTTGTATTTGTAATCCGTCCTGATATTGAAAAAGATTTTAGGGAACGTCTTTTTGACAGAGTTGCTCGCAACTTTGATGCTGAGTATGTTTTTCAGACACATGATTCTCTTTTGACTGCTGGCGAGGCGGAAAAATCTTCTGCGCGCACAAAGCCTTGGGGAACAATTCATGCTGTTCTTTGCGCTGAAGAAAAAATAAATGCTCCGTTTGCTGTAATAAATAGCGATGATTATTATGGCAGAGAGGCGTTTGTAACTTTGGGAAAATATCTTGGGGGTATAAGCCCTGATTCTCCTGAACACGCAATGGTTGGCTATGTTCTTGGAAACACTATGAGCAAAAGCGGTTCTGTTAGCCGTGGAGTTTGTTCTGTAAAGAACGGCTATCTTGAGTCAATTGTTGAAAATACAAAAATCAGTTACAAAGGCGATGGAATTATAAGCGAGCTTGACGGCAAGGAAATTCCATTTACAGGAAAAGAATGGGTAAGTATGAATTTCTTTGGATTCAGTTTAAAGGCGTTTGAGCGGTTCCATAAGTATTGGGATGACTTTAAAGCTTCTTCAATTGGTGAGCTTAAGGCGGAAGCTTTATTGCCTGTTGCTGCTAGCGACATCGTAAAGAACGGCGAAGGCAGTATAAAATTCTTTACTTCCTCTGAAAAGTGGTTTGGAATGACTTATCCAGAAGACCGTGAGATTGTAAAGCAGGAAATTGCAAAGAAAATTAAAGACGGATATTATCCTGCAAAACTTTGGGAGAATTAAATGAAAAAACTGAACGCTATAAAGTCTGAAAAAATTTGGGGCTACGAAAACTGGATTGCTTCTACTCATAAAAATGGATTCCAAAAGGATTTTTTTGAAATGTGCGGCGGCGATTATCCTCTTTTGGTAAAAGTTATTCAAGCCGACAAGACTTTGAGCGTTCAGGTTCATCCTGATGATGAAAAAGCTGCTCTTTATGAACATTGCCGTGGAAAAACTGAATGCTGGTATGTTCTTTCAGCAAAAGAAGATACAGAACTTGTCTACGGACTGAATGGAGTCTATAACGCAAGCGAGCTTAGAAAGGCTATTGAAGCGAATTTTTTGCAGGATTGTCTGCGCTATGAAAAAGTTAAGGCTGGAGATTTTATTTATATTCCAGCTGGTACTGTCCATGCAATCTGCGGTGGTTTGCGTCTTTTGGAAGTTCAGCAGTCAAGCGATATTACTTATCGATTGTACGACTGGGGACGCGGAAGAGAGTGTCATGTAGAAAAAGGAATTGCCAGCATAAAAGACAGCAGCGTAAGAAAAATTGCGCCTTTTCCAGGTTCCTTTTCTTGTCCGTATTTTTCTCTTGAAGAAATCAATGTTGAAGATTTTTATTCTTCAAAAATAGAAAATGCTTGCGGTAAAAAAAATCCCCATGATATAGTTCTTGGCTTTGTAATTGAAGGAAGCGGAACTGTAAACGGACTTCCTGCAAATGCGGAAGATATTTTTGCATTTGAGCCTGGAGAATCCGTTGAAATAAAAGGTCATTTAAAGCTTATGAAAATTTCTGCAAAGTAGCTTATTAATTTTTACATTTTGATTTTATGTTTGACTTTGATAATTTTTCAGCCACTCTTTAAGCGGAACTGTCCAGTCATTGGAATGCCGGCTTTTCTCTATTAAATTTTTGTACATTTCCTTTATGTAACTTGTGATTTCTTTTGAATCGGATTTTTCAATATAAATAGAATCTTTGAACATCGAGTCAATAAAATCAATAGAAATTTCTTCTGTTAAAAGTTCTGGCGCAGTTTTTGTTACCATATATATTGCTGCTGAAATACAGTTTACGCTATGCTGCTTCATGTATAAGACTGATTCTGCAATTTCTATTCCGTGAGTGTAAAGTTCGCTGTTCCACTGTTCTTTTTCTGGTTCTGTAAATTCTTCACGCTCAAAAAGCATTTTATAAAATCCGATTGTAAGAACGACTATTGCAATATGCAGGCTTGGCACGCAAAGATAATGCGGATCCCAAAACTGAATGCCTTTGGATGCTTTTGTTGTTGGCTTTGGGCGCGCTGTCGTTGTGAGGTAGTGTGAATAAATTTTATACGCTTCCTTGTAAATCATAATCATGTACTGGACATATTCTGCGCTGAGCTTGATTCCTTCAAAACTTCCGTAGCGTTTCATTGTCATGCACATAGGACGAATCCAGTAATTTACAAAGTCAAGGTAGCATTGTGCGAATTCTGGTTTGAATGGAATTTTTGAATCCAGTTTATGGTCTACTCTTTTTACTGGAATGTGTATTATATGGAATTTTTCAAGATACTGAACTATAAAGAATTTTTGTATTACGTTTAAAATAAAAACTGCAAAATATTTAAGGCCTGTCCAGTGAAAAGTGAACATCGCATAAGCATACAGAACGTTAAAACTTTTTAAAGTTCTTCCTAGTGTCTTTTTGATTTTCTTTTGGTTTGGCTTTTTAGCGTTTTTAATTTTGAATTTGTATTTTAGGTTTTTCTTTTTCATTTTCCAAAAACTTCCTTTGCAGCTGATACAGTTTCCATTGCGTCCTTTGCATAGAAGTCAGCTCCGATTTTTTTTGCATAGTCTGGTGTTAAAACTGCGCCGCCTACTACAATTTTGCATTCCAAATTATTTTCTTTTAACGCTTTATGAAGCTGGTTTATTGTTTCTTCCATATTAGCGACCGTTGTAGTCATTAGCGCGCTTAAACCTACAAGCCGGATTTTGTTTTCTATAACTGTTTTTACAACTGTTTCTGCCGGAACATTTTTTCCTAGGTCGATTACTTTGTATCCATAATTTTCAAGCATTGCCTTGACAATGTTTTTTCCAATATCATGAATATCTCCAAAGACAGTTGCAATTGCTATAGTTCCTTTTTCTTCTTGTTCTTTTCCTGAAGCTGCAAGCGTTTCCTTTATTTTAAGAAATGAATTGCCCACAGTTTCTGCACTAAGCAAAAGCTGCGGAAGAAATTTTTTTCCAGTTTCAAAGTCTTTTCCTACGTTGTCAAGAGCTGGAACTATGCAGTTATCGATTATTTTTACAGGGGCATTTTTTTCAAGAAGCCTTGCAGTTGCATCTGCCGCCTTATCCTTGAAACCTTTTTCAATTATCTGAATAAGCGCTTTTTCTTCCGTGTTTTTTTCTGTATTGCTAGTTTCAGTTAAAGTGTTTTTTTTTTCTCCTTCTTTTTGGGGAGATGCGATTGTCGTTCCGTTTATCTGAATGGAAATTGTTCCGTCATTAACTGCATCCAAGATAATTTTCTGCCGGAATTTTTCAGTTGTAGGATCAATAGTTCCTGTGTAAGTTTGAATGTAGTCAAGGCAGTTTTCATCAAAGCAGCCAAGTGCTCTGTAAGCTCTATATGTGTCCATCATAGGAGTGCTTGCAGGATTTATAATTGCTGCGCTAAGTCCTGCTTCAAGTGCAAGCATAAAAAATCTTGAGTTAATAATATCTCTTCTTGGAAGTCCAAATGAAATATTAGAAACTCCAAGCACAAACTGGATTCCTTCTTTTCCGAATTTCGCTTTTAAGATTCTGATTGCTTTTACAGTTTCAAGTGATGCCTTCTGTTCTGAGCTTACAGTCAGTGTGAGTGTGTCAATAAAAATATCTCTTATGGGGATTTCGTATTTAGCGGCTTCATGGATTATTTTTTCAGCGACTTTTACCCTTCCTTCCGCAGTTGGGGAAATTCCGTCCTCATCTATGCAAAGTGCGACAATAGCTCCGCCGTAATGTTTTATTAGAGGAAAAACTTTGTCCATGACTTCTTGCTTGCCGTTGACGCTGTTTACAAGAGCTTTTCCGTTGTAATATCGCAATGTGTATTCCAGAACATCACTTTCGCTTGAGTCAATTTGCAGTGGCGTATTGAAAACTTTTTGAACTGACTTTACAGCTTGAAGCATCATTTCTTTTTCGTTTATGCCAGGAAGTCCAACGTTTACATCAAGAATGTGCGCGCCTGAATTTATCTGGCTGTCTGCTTCATCAATTATAAACTGCATATCGTTATTTTGAAGCGCTTCCTTGCATTTCTTTTTTCCAGTTGGATTTATGCGCTCACCGATAATTACAGGACCTACTGTTCCACCAGCCTGAACGGTTTTGTTGTAGGAACAGATAAATGACTGGAATTTTTCTTTGCTTGCCTTCAGTTTTTTTTCTGAAAGTTTTTCTGTCATTGTTTTTATATGGTCTGGGGTTGTTCCGCAGCAGCCTCCAAAAATTGAAACTCCAGACTCAAGAATTTTTTCTTGCGCGTTTGAAAATTCTTCTGGAGTTACTTTGAACACATCTTTTCCGTTTATAACTTCTGGAAGTCCTGCGTTTGGCTGAGAAAGAACTGGAATGTGCGAATATTTGCAGAATTGATTTGCAATCTCAATGTCTTCTTCAAGGCTTCCTCCGCAATTAAAACCAAGAACATCAACGTGCAAAGATTCAAGATAAGTTACGCACGTAAGAACGTCTGCTCCTGTTAAGGTTCTGAAGTTAGGCTGGAACGTCATTGTTGTTATAACTGGAAGCTTTGTGTTTTCTTTGATTGCAAGGACTGCGGCTTTTACTTCATAAAGGTCGCTCATCGTTTCGATTATTGCAAGGTCTGCGCCTGATTTTTCTGCGGCAATTGCAGCAGCCTTATATGAATTGTATGCTTCGTCAAATGTAAGAGGTCCGTTTGGCTCAAGTAGTTTTCCAATCTGTCCTGAATCCCATGCGGTAAAGCAGATTGTGTTTTCATTTTGCTTTTTGCATTCAGCGATTGCTTCTTTTACGAGAGCAATTCCTTTTTCAATAAATTCTTGTGCTGAATGAGATGCATTTTCAAGCTTGATAGGATTTGCTCCGAATGTGTTCGTTGTGCAAATGTTGCTTCCGGCCATTATATATTTTTTGTGAATTTCTTTTATTGCTTCTGGATTATAAAAATTCAAGTCTTCCGGAATAGAGTAGGAAAGACCTGGAATTTTTTGAATCATTGTTCCCATTCCGCCGTCAAAGAAAATGGGTTCACGTTTTTGCATTTTATTAAATAGGAAATTTTTAAATTCGCTCAAGACAAACTCCTTTTGTTAGCTGTTTGTTGCGGAAATAATTTTATCAACGTTTTTGTAAATTTCTTGGGCTACAGAAGGCTTGTTCATTGTGTAAATATGAATGCCTCTTACTCCGTTTGAAATAAGGTCTATAATCTGGTCTGTTGCATAAGCAATTCCGGCCTGGCGCATTGCCTCTGGATTTTCAGAAAAGCGGTCGCAAATTGAAAGGAGTTTTGCTGGAATATATGCGGATGAAAGTTTTACCATTTTTGAAACTTGATTGCTGTTTGTAATCGGCATAATTCCTGCAAAAACCGGGACATGAATTCCTTTTGACTGGATTTGGTAGAGATAGCTGTAGAGCATATTGTTGTCAAAAAACATTTGTGTTGTAAGAAAGTCAACGCCAGCATCTATTTTGTATTTTAAGTTGTCTATATCTTCTTGCCTGTTATGGCTTTCTGGGTGTCCTTCTGGGTAGCAGGCTCCTCCAACACAAAAGCCTTCGTCCTTTAAAATCTTTGCAAGAACATTTGCATGCTCAAGTTCCTTACTTAGTGGATTTGAAATTCCTTGCGGAATATCTCCGCGCAACGCAAGAACATTTTCAATTTTGTTTTTCTTCATTTGAGAAATTATGTTTTTAGCTTCATCAATTGTATTTCCAACGCAAGTAAGGTGCGCAAGAGCTGGTGTTCCAAATGATAAAATCTTAGAGGCTATTTCAACTGTGTTTTCTCTTGTTGTTCCTCCAGCTCCATAAGTTACGCTTATAAAATCAGGATTTAGATTGCAAAGTTCTTTTGCCGCATTGACTGTGTTTTCAAAATTCGCTTGTTGTTTTGGTGGAAAAACTTCAAATGATAGAAGCGTCTTTTTTTGTTCAAGAATTTTAGATATTGTCATTTGTTTCCTCGGTTTTCTATTCTATAGAATTGCGCTTGCCTTTTCAATTTCATCAAGACGTTTTAATTTTTCATCATCGATTTTTATAAACAAGTTTTTTTCCTGAGTTGGAAGTACAAGCCCTTTTGGCCCGTTTTTTGCACGACGTAAAAATTTTACTTGGGTATAGTATAAGTCTGCCTGTTTGTTTTTTCTTGCTTTTGAATGGTAGACTGCAAGATTTCCTGCGTAAAGAAGAATTTCAAGTGGAATGGTTTTATTTTTCTGTGCTTTTATAAAAACATATCCGCCGGCATAATCTCTTGTATGCAGCCACATATCTTGGCCTTTTACAGTGTGTCTTAAAAGCTCGTCATTTTCAGAAGAATTTCTTCCAACGATTATTGTCCAACCGTCAATTTCATAGTGAAGTCCTGGATGTTTTTTTTGAATCTGCTGTTTTGGCTTTGTGTCATGTCTAAGAAGCTGCTCGATTTTTAAAGTGTTTTTTTCTGAAATTATCCGGTTGTATTCTTCGTCTAGCGAAGCGATTGCTTTTTTTGAAAGTTCAATGTCATGCTCAAGGGATTCTATTCCAGAGACAGCTTTTTTATATTGCTCATAGTAAGACGCGGCATTTTCCTGCGGACTTAGTTTTTCATTCAGCCTGATGTGAATTTGTTCACCTGTGTTGTAGTCCGTGCAATCCAAGTAAGAGCCTTTTATTTGACTTGCAAACGAAAGAATCAAGTCTCCTATGTGTTTTAGTTTTTCTGCATTTTCAAATTCTGATTTTTTTTCTATAAGATGCTGAAGCGCATTTTCCATTTTGCTTCTTTTTACATTGTACCATTTTTCAGCTTGAATAAGGAGATTTTCTCTTGAAAGTTTTCCAGCGCATTCTGTGTAATATAGATTGATTTTTTCATTGAACGAAAGATTTTCTTTGCCTTTGAAAAAATCGTTATCATTAAATGTTCTTATAGGAAATTTTTGAAGTGAAAGTTCTTTTTCTTCTTCAGTTGGAATTTTTTCTTGCGGAACAAAAACTCCGCCAGTGATTTCGCCTTTTGCTGGCCGGCGGTACAAGCAGTCAAGAATTTTTCCGTTTTCATCTGTTACGATAATATTTGCCGCATTTGACCAAAGCCGGGCATAAATAAAAAGCCTGTCTTTCCATGTTGAAACATCGAATTTTACAATTCTGTCAAGCCCTAGCTGTTTGCATGAATTGACTCTCATTCCTTGAACGCGTGATTTTAAAAATTCATTGAATCTTAAAGGTTTTTCATTTTTTGGAGGCTTTGAATTTGTTTTGCTTATTCTGCATGATTGTGGCGATGTGCAAATTACAATATTGCAAGGCTCTGTTTTTCCGACAATTTTAAATGAAACTGTGTCGTATCCCGGTTGGATTATTTCTTGTATAAAAGAACCTTCAATGTTGAGTTCACTCAGTACTAAATTTATTTCATTGCAGTTTAAGGACATTTGCAAGAGTATATCAGATTTAAAATGGATAGTGAATTGGTTTTTGAAAAAGCTAGTAGCTTTTCGTTTCCATTGATTTTAAATCGTCTATAACTTTGTTAAGTCTTTTTAGCTCTCGATCCAAAGTTTTTTTATAATCCAAAGATCCTGAATTTATTCGTTCCCTTTCATCTTCCCAATTTTGCAGTCCTGTCAAGAATAAAAATTTGAATTTTCCAACGTTTGCTTTTTCAGCCCAAAGAGATGCTTCCTGCCAGTAAATGTATCCTGTTTCATAGCAAGTTTTTGCTTTTTCAAGATTGCGCAAATATTCATCTTTCCAAGGAGCATCGTAAAAATATGCGACGTTTTTATCGTAAATTCGTCCAAGCCGCAAGTGCTGTTCTATTAATTTTAAATTTAAGTGCATTTGAAAAAGATAACGATATTTTTCCCATTGAAGTTCATTTTCAATTTTTGTGTATGCATAAAGCGGATTGCAAAAATCTGCTTTAACTGCTTTTTCTAGCCAGTAAATATTTTCTATGCAGTCATCTGGTTGCTGCTGATAATGAACGTGGTAAAGCTTGTAAAAATCTTCTTTGTATTTAACCATATAAGCGCTGGTTTTCTCTGCTGAAAAAAGAAGCGCGATGAGAAACAAAAATAAAATCTTGGTTGCTTTAAAAAAAGACTTTTTCACCTTTTGAATATCGGAAAAAATGCCTGTTGTTTTTAGAATATTTTGTAAATTGAATTTATTTCTTTTTCAATTTTCTGGCTGATTTTTTCCTTGTCAAGTGTTGCGTCTATACGGACTATTTTCATTCCTTTTCCGATTTCTGTTCCGTTGTATTCCGCAAGAACTTTTTCATACTCTTCTTTTGTCTTTTTTAAGAAATCTATTTTTTCATAAATTTCTTTTTGCCCTCTTGATGAAATTCTTTTTAGTGAAAGTTCAGGCTCGATGTCAAAAAAGAATAGAAGCCGCGGCAATGGAAAAAATTTATTAAGCATCCGTGGAATTTTTGGAGAGCAATCTATACTTTGATATGCAAGGCTTGAAAATAGATAACGGTCGCTCACAACGATTTTTCCTTTTTCACAGGCTGATTTTATTCCTGTGATTAGTTTGTTTTCTTCTATTATAAGGTTTCCATTTATATGCTCGTTTCTGTCTGCTGCAAAAATATATGCGGCAGTTTCGTTTGTAACCTGAATTTCACCTTTGAGCATTTTGCGAAGAAATTTTCCAGTTTCTGATGATGTTGGCTCTGCTGTAAATAAAAATTCTGGAGCTTTTGATTTTAAAATTTCAAGCTGAGTAGTTGTTCCTGCTCCGTCAATTCCCTCGAATACAATAAAATTTTCTAAGACCATATTAAACAGCTCCGTTGCCTAAATTCGGGCATTTCCTCAAATAATTTTTTCTGTTAAAATAGAAAAGAGATTTTTTATGAAATCTAAAGTGTTAAAGACAAGCATTGGCATTCTTATTTTTCTCTTGATAGCTGCGTCTTTTGTTGCTGCGATGAAACCTGTTTATAGCAAAGTTGACGGAGCAATCAGAAGTTATGAGAAAAAAGTTGTGCTGGAACTTGAAAAAAATACTGGCATGAAAATTTCATACAAATCTTTGTCTCCGTCCATTTTATCAAAAATCTGCATAAAAGGTATAGAGGTTTTGGATTCAAAAAGCGGACAGCAAATTATTTTTGTAAATAAAATTTATATTCATTTCAGCTTGTCCAAAATTTTAAAAGGTGATTTTGAAAATGCTTTTGAAAAACTTTTGCTAAAAGACGCTTCTGTTAATATTAAAAGCAAAAAATCTTCTGCAAAAATTGTTTCTGAAGAGAAAAATAATTCAGATGAAATTTCTTTTGAGAAAATTGAATCCTTGGTTAAAAAAACTGCTTTTGTTCTTCCTTTTGATGTTCAGGTAAAAAATTTTAAATTAAATTTTACTGCGGAAAATAAAATTTTTTCTCTGGCAGTAAAGAATTTTTATTTTGGAAAGAACGAAACTGCTGTTGATGCTTGGTTAAAATCCGAAGGAAATTTTTTATTCTATTCTGGGGAAAAAAGTTTTGGCGCGACTTTTGGATTGAACGGAAGAATTTTAAATTCTATTTCTGGAAGTTCCTGCACTGTAAAACTTGACAATTATTCTAAGGCTGATGTTTCTCTTAGGAAAGTTGAATTTCTTGCGGCTTATAAAAGTCCTAAGGTTGAAATATTTTCTGTGCGCGAAGTTTTTCCTTTTTCCGCAATGTTTTCCTTTGATGTTAGCTCAAAAAAAATCTTAGCAAAGCTGAAGTCAAATTCTTTTGATCCGCTTAAAGTTGTTAGAACTCAGAAACTTCACTCCGTTGTAAATTTTTTTAAAGGAACTATTTTTTCAACCGATTCAGAATTTTTATTTGATCTAAATTCTTTAAAATATAATTGGAAGTCAAAAACTTTTTTTTCCTTGCCAAAACGCTTTTCAAAAGGAACGCAAACTTTGAGTGTTGAAGCTTCAGGAAACAATACTGATATAAACATAAAAAAAATTTCTGCAACTGGCGGAATCGTGCAAGGAACATTTGAAGGTTCTTTTTATATTCCAAAACTTCAACCTTCTGGATATTTAAATCTTGAGCATTACGCATTTTTTAATGGGAATAAAATTTCTGCTGAGATTTTTTTTGAGCCGAGAAAAGACAAGGGGTTTGATTTTTTTATTCCGCAATTGTATTTTGGAGATTATAGTTGCTTCACGGCTTTTCAAGGATATTCATCGCTTGGAATGTCTATTGAGCTTGCAATTGAAGCTAGCGATTATTCTCATCTTGAATATGGTGAGCCTGGCAGAATAAATGCGAGCGGAAGTCTTCAGCTTGGAAAAAATATGTACTTACAAGCTTCTGCTGAATTGAAAAATTTCTTTGTTGAAACAGGTGTTAAGACCGGAGCTTTTTTTACAGAAAAAAATGGAAAGAATGTTTTAAACAAAGTTGTTAAAATTTCCGAGCCGTATATTTCAAATATTGAAGCTTATTTTGCAACAGATTTTAAAGATTACAATTACAATTCACCGCTTGCAATTTTTGCTAACACAAAAAAAGACAAAGAAGTTTTGCTTTTATCTGTTGATGGAACAGGCGGAAAAACTGGAACTTCTGTTCAAGTAAGCAAAGCTGATTTGATTTATGGAAAAAATTCATTGAGCGCGTCAGGTGGACTTGATGTGGAGTTTCCAAAGCATCAGATGACATTTTCTTCAGATTTTAGTTTTAATTCGATTCCTTATGCGTTTAACGGACTTTTTGTTTTTGGAGACTGGCTGAACATTTCTGGGGACTACGGACTTGATGTCGCTGTTGACTTTAAGAATTTTATAGACGGCTCTTTGCGTTTTAAAGATTTGCCAGTTTCTGTAAATGATTTTACAGTTGCATTTTCTTTGGATTCAAATTTTTCTGTTTTGTCAAAAGATGACTGGAACTTTTTTATTGAAAATTTTTCTGCTTCTGAACTTTCTGGAAGATTCCGTTTGAAGCCAGAAATTGCTATAAAAGGCGAGGTGAATGAAAAAAGTTTCCTTGCTTCTAGCGTTATTTACAAAGATTCTTTTGCGCAGTTGGAAGGCGAAGGATATGCTTTCTGGAATATAAATGAAAAAACTTTTGACAGCTCAACTTTGTCGGTTCACCTGAAGGATCCAAAAAGTTCTGAAAAAATTTCTTTTCAGGCTGAGCTTACAAATCCTATGAAAGAAAGTTTTTCAATGGATAATTTAAAACGTGACTTTTATTTTTCAGCAGGTGCAAAAGTTGATTCGTTTCCTTTTAGCCGTTTCCTTTTGAGGCAAAACGAAAGCAATGTTTTAAATGCGGAATTGTCTGCAAGCGGTACTTTTGAAAATCCTTATTTGTCTGCAAAATTAATAGACTCTTCTGTTCTGCTTGGCGGTTCGAATTTAACGGCATCGGCAGAGGCTTCTCTAATAGAAAATATTTTTACAATTTCAGGCGCGGATGTTTCATGGAAGAATTTTCAGATAGATTCAGTTTCTTCAAATGTTGACTTTGAAACTTTTTCTGGAACTGCTTCATTAAAAGCTAAAGCCCATCTTGGAGAAAAGAAAATTGAAACGGGAATAGAACTTGCGCTTTCAAATCTTTCTGAAAATCCAGAAGGCTTTTTCCCGGAAGCATATTCAGTTGAAACAACTTTTGCTTCTGTTGAAAGCGAGCTTATTACAGATTTTGTTCCATTTAAGTTTTCTGTAATCCGCTCTCCAGGAAGATTCGATGTTGTTACTGATGAAAATCTCGGTGCATTTGGAGAAATTCTTGATGATGGAAAAATCAGTTTTTCTGTTGGCAAAGACAAGCCTTTTCATTTTGATTTGAATGGAAGTGTAAAAAAGCAAATTGTTGATCTTGATTTTGAAAATATATTTTGGGACGTTTCAAGATGCGCCCGCATTTTTAATACGAAACTTTTTTCTATTTATTCAGCAATTGTTGAAGGGAATTTAAATTTGTCTGGTGTCATAACAGATCCTGATATGGACGGACGGTTTGTTGTTTCAGATGTTGACTTTAATCTACCTCAGTTTGTTCCAGAGCATTTTACAACTGACGAAATGAATGTGGATTTTTCGCAGGAAGAAATTTCAATTCCAGAAACAAACTTTAAAATCAAAGACGGAATTCTTGCGGCAAATGCGGTTGTTTCCTTGGACAGATGGTCGCTTGGAACTCTTGAACTGAATCTTGCAACTTTGGAGGACGAGGATATTCCGATTGACTCAAAGGTTTCATACTTTAGAATAAAAGGCTACACTTCTGTAGATGCTTCTCTTGTTATGGAAGATCGCTCTGTAAGTTTGAATGGTTCTGTTGGTTTGCGGAATGCTGAGCTCTCAGTTTCCATGAATGCCTCTGACTTTACTCAAAAGAAAAAGCCCGATGTTTCAAACGACATTGACTTTTCCATAAACTTGGATTTGATGATTGGAAAAAAAGTTCAGATTGCGATAAATCCATTGGTTAGAAGCCTTGTTGCTCCATCAACTCCGATTTCTGTAAATGCCGATACTGCGACTGGACTTTGGGGAATAAAGGGTGATATTGTTTTGCGCGGAGGGGAAGTTTCATATTTAAGCCGAAACTTTTATCTTAAGCAAGGTCAGCTTATTTTGGATGAAACTCAGAATAAATTTGATCCTGTTATAACTGTGCGCGCGGAAACTCGTGAGCACGACACAAACGGCGATCCTGTTACAATTACACTTTCTGCAGTCTCGCAAAATATTTCAAGGTTCAATGCGGTTCTTTCTTCGAGTCCTGCAAAATCTGAAAATGAAATTATGGAAATTTTGGGACAGATTGCTTCAGGCGATGCGTCTTCTGTCGGAAACTTTCTCGTTGCAGCAGGCGACTATGGAGTTCAGGTTACGCTTCTTAGAAAAATTGAAAGTGCATTGCGTGATTTGAGTAATTTTGATATATTTTCTGTCAGAACCACTATCCTGCAGAATTCAATTATGCAGGGACTTAATATGAACAGAACTTCAGATAATAATTCTATAATTGGTAACTTATTTGACAATTCGACTGTTTATATTGGTAAATACTTCGGCGATGACATTTATGCTGATGCTTTGCTGCATTGGACTTATGACAAGACTAAAGTTGATTCTGGCGGAACTTCTGGCAGCGGTCTTGTTTTTCAGCCGGAAATCGGTTTGGAATTTGAAGCGCCTTTTGCCAACATAAGATGGAATTTTGCTCCTGACTTGGGCGAACTCCAGCAATCGTGGACACAGGCAACTTCTATTACACTGTCATGGCGTGTATCATTCTAACTATATAGAGGATTTTATTTTATGCGCGTTAAGAACACTTTTTTTGTGTTTGCTGTTTTTTGTGTTGCGGCTATTTTTTCTGCTGCTCCTGTTTTTTCTCAGACAGATTCGGAAGATTGGTTTTACGGAAAGCCTATAAAAAATATAGTTTTTGATAATTTAAAAAATGTAAAGCAAAGCGACTTGGACGGCGTTACAAGCAGTTTTATAAGCAAGCCGTTTTCTGATGATTTGATTAGCGAGCTTTATGACAGAGTTTTTTCCCTTGAATATTTTGACGATGTTGAAATCAAAGCTGCAAAAAATACCGACAACGGCAAAACCGTAAATCTTATATTGAGTGTTGTTGAGCGTCCTGTCGTTATAAAATTAAATTTTGATGGAAACAGATATATTCATGATGCTGATTTAAAGTCAAAAATTTCTTTAAAGGCAAAGGACATTTTTGTAGAAAGCAAAGTTCTTGAAGATGAAAGGGCTATTAGAAATTATTACATTGAAAAGGGCTATACTAAAATTTCTGTGGAATCTTCTTTTGAAATGCGCGACGACGGGGCTTATGTTACTTTTAAAATCAGAGAAGGCCGCCAGACTGTTGTAAAAAGCATTGGATTTGCAGGAAATCAAGTTGTTTCCTCAAAAACTCTCAAAGGAAAGATTTCATTAAAAGAAGCCGGACTTTTTAAGAAAGGTTCATTTCAGGAATCATCTTTGTCTGCGGATTCTAGGGCGATTGTTGCTTATTATCAGAACCGCGGATATGCAGATGCAAAGGTTGTAAATATTGATCAAAAAACTTCGTACAATGAAAAAAAGAACCGCGAGGAAATAGAAATAACTTTTGAGATTCAGGAAGGAATTCAGTACAACTTCGGCGGAATTACTTTTGACGGAAACCATGTTTTTACAACTGAAGAACTTGAAAATCTCGTTACCCTGAAAACTGGAGCGGTTTACAACGAGACAAAATTTCAAGAAACAAGAATGAATATCCAGAACTTGTATTATGAAAACGGCTACACTTCAAACAGATTTGCAACTGATATAAACAAAGATGCGGAATCCAAAGTTATTTCATATACAATAAGAATTCAGGAAAATCCGCGTAGCCACATTGAAAATATTCTTATAAAAGGAAATGAAAAAACAAAGGATTTTGTTATCCGCCGTGAAATTCCGATTGAAGAAGGCGATATTTTTTCAAATGCAAAAATTTCAAACGGAATGCGAAACCTTTACAACCTTCAATATTTTTCTGCTGTTTCCCCGGAAGTTCTTCAAGGCTCAGAAGAAAATCTTGTTGACATTGTTTTCACCGTGGAAGAGCAGAGCACAACCTCACTTGACTTTGGATTTACGTTCAGTGGAGTTTCAGATCCTGGAGAAATTCCGATTGCGCTTACTGCAAGAATTCAGGATTCTAATATTTTTGGTGAAGGAAAACTTGCTTCTGTTGGAACAACGCTTTCTACAAATGAACAGTCTGTTTCTGTAAGCTACGGTCAGAACTGGCTTTTCAATAAACCTATAAGCACAAACGTTTCACTTAGTTATTCTCATTCAAATAATTACGCGCTAAGAGACAAGATGCTTCCAAGCGGCGACATTGACAATGATTACTATTATATGCAGTATGAGCAGAATCAGTTTAGCCTTGGACTTTCTTTAGGACACCGTTGGACTCCGAACTTTGCGATTCTTACACTTTCTGGCGGCGTTACGAGCAGTCTTATTAATAACCTTTACGATGATTCACTTTGGATTCCTTATGATACTTCAATAAGCCAGTATTCTGATAACTGGGAACCGCGCAATTCTATTTGGACTTCATTTTCTATGGACGGAAGAAATATTTCATGGGATCCTTCAAGCGGATGGTTTGCAAGCCAGCGTCTTTCTTGGTACGGACTTATGCACGAAGGATTTTTGCCTTTTGCACCTGACTGGGGAGAAACGGAATTCTATTTGCGCACAGACACAAAGGCTGAAAAATATTTTACTCTTGTAAATAAACCAATAACAGATTCTTGGGCATTAAAGCTTGTTCTTATGGGATATTCTGGACTTTCGTTCCAGTTCTCGGCTTTGGATTCAACAATAAAAAAGAACAACCAGCTTTATATAGACGGAATGTTCAATGGACGCGGCTGGACAATTTATAATTCAGACAAGGGCCGTGGAAAAGCTTTGTGGTGCAACTCTCTTGAGCTTAGAATGCCTGTGATTCCAGGAATTTTCTCTCTTGACCTTTGGGGAGATGCAGTTGCAATTACAGACGAGCCTTATCAGTTCTTTAATTTAAAAGAAGAAGACTGGTATTTTAGTTTTGGTCCGAGCTTTAGATTTTCTATTCAGCAGTTTCCTTTGCGCTTGCTGTTTGCCAACACATTTAAAATCAAGGACGGTTCTCCTGTGTTTACTGACCAGGACGCAGATGGAGATTACAACTGGAGTAAGAACTGGCATTTTGTTCTTTCATTCAGCATGACAAACCGCTAGTATTTATGCCGGAAATTTAAAATTAATTGGAGTTTTTATGAAAGTTTTTTTTACAAAAAAAATTGCTGTTTTTGTTTTGCTCGGAATCTTTTCGGCGGCATTTTCGTTTGCGCAGCAGATTACAAAATTCGCTGTTGTTGATACTTCAAAAGTTTATCAGGCGTATTTTAGAAATTCCGCTCCTGTAAGAAATTATGAAAATAAAAAAGAAGAATTTAAAAGAGAAATTGACCGCCTTGTTGCAGAGCTTCAGCGTTTGAATGATCAGAAAATAGAATTTGAGCGCAAAGGCAATGATACCGAAGCTATGAAAATTGAAGCGCAGATTACAAAGAAATCAGATTTTATAAATGAATATACAAATGCAAAAAACACTGAGCTTGAATCCTTAAAAAAGTCGCTTCAGGAAAACAACAGTTTCTATAAAAAACTTTATGATACACTTGCGCGTGTTGCAGAAACTGGCGGCTACAGCATGATTTTAAATCTTCAGGAATCAAATTCAATTTTGTGGTACAGTTCTTCTGTTGATATTACAGATCAAGTTATTTCGCAGCTTGGGCTTATGTGATTTTATAAAAATAAAAACCTGCCTTTGAATTTTCATTCAGGCAATGGTCTGAAATTTGGAGCAAAAAATGGCAGAAGAAACCCCAGTTATTACACAGTATCTTGGAATAAAAAAACAGCATCCGAATGACGTTTTGTTTTTTAGACTAGGGGATTTTTATGAAATGTTCAATGAAGACGCTGTTGAGGTTTCACGTCTTTTAAATCTTACATTGACGCATAAGGGCGACAATCCTATGTGCGGTATTCCGTATCATTCTGCAAAAGGTTATATTGCACGACTTCTTCGGATGGGAAAAAAGGTTGCGGTTGCAGAGCAGGTTGGCGAAGTTGCAAAGCGCGGACTTACCGAGCGCAAGGTTGTTGAAATTGTAACGCCTGGAACTGCTGTTGAAAGCGAGTATCTTGACGGCGGCTCAAATAATTTTCTTGCTTCCATTTTTATTTCTGGCGGATTTACAGGGCTTGCTTACATTGATGTAACGACTGGAGAGTTTCGGGCTACAAAATTTCCAGAGTCTAAATTTGCGGAGAATGTTTCAAAAGAACTTGGAAGGTGCAGTCCAAAGGAAATAATTCTTCCTGAAAGTTTAAAAAGTAACAAGGAAATTCAAACTGTCCTTGAAACGATTTCTGTTGCGTCCGTTTCCTGGTATCCAGACTGGCACTTCAATGCTGAAAAAAATTATGAGCATCTTGTAAAGCAATTTAAAGTTGCGAATTTAAATTCATTTTCACTTACAAAAGAAAGCCCAGAAGTTCCTCCAGCAGGATTTCTTCTTGATTATATAGAAAAAACTACAAACGCTCCAGTTTCACATATTTCAGGAATTTCAGTTTATCAGGATTCGCAGTTTGTAATAATTGATGATTCTTCGCGCAGGAATCTTGAAATTACTTTTAATTTGCGTGACGGAACTTCTAGTTATACTTTGCTTGAATCTGTTAGCAATACAAAAACTGCAATGGGAAGCCGCCTTTTGCGCTCTTGGCTTTCTTTTCCTCTTACAAACGAAAATGAAATAAATTCAAGGCAGAACCATGTTGAACTTTTTGCAAAAGACAGAAATTTGCTACATTGCGTGCGTGAAAATCTTGATGGAATTCTTGACGTTGAAAGGCTAGCTGGAAGAATTGCGATGGACAGAGCTCATGCAAAAGATTTGCAGGCATTAAAAGTCAGCCTTAAATTTTGGCTTAAGTCCCAGACAATTTTGGAACGCTACGATTTTTCTATGCCTGAAAAAGATTCCGCGCAAAAAATTATTGATCTTATAGAAAATTCAATCGCCGAAGATCCGGCTACAGTTTTTACGGAAGGTCGGATTATAAAAGACGGCTGGTCGGAAGAGCTTGATTACTGGAAAAAAGTGCGAAATGATTTTAACGGAATTCTTGAGGAATACATTGAATCAGAAAAAGAAAAAACTGGAATTCAAAATTTAAAAATAAAAAGTACCGGCAACCTTGGATATTTTATAGAAGTTACAAAAGGCAAGCTCGACAAAATTCCGCCGCATTTTATTATGCGTAGAACACTTTTAAATGCTGAGCGTTATACAACTGAAAAACTTCAGGAACTTGAAAATTCTTTAAATGAATCCGGAGCAAAGATTCTTGAGCTAGAACACAATCTTTTTATTGAAGTAAGAAATGAACTGAAAAAATATATTCCGTATCTTCAGCAGGCTGCAAAAAAAATTGCTTACGTTGATGTAATCTGTTCTTTTTCAGAATCAGCAATTCTTTACAATTGGAACCGACCGCACGTCTTGTCAAACAGCTTGGAATTTTTTGTAAAAAACGGACGGCATCCTGTTGTTGAGCGTCATCTTCCTGCCGGAGAATTTGTTCCGAACGATGTTTCTCTTTGTGGTTCTGAACCTGAAAATTCCGCGTCGTTTGCGCTTATTACAGGTCCGAATATGGCTGGAAAAAGTACATTTTTGCGTCAGAATGCTCTTATTGCGCTTCTTGCCCAGACTGGAAGTTTTGTTCCGGCTGATGAAGCGAAAATTGGAATTGTTGACAGGATTTTTTGCCGTGTTGGAGCTAGCGATAATCTTGCGCGTGGAGAATCTACTTTTCTTGTTGAAATGACTGAAACTGCAAGAATACTTCGTTCCGCAACACAAAATTCTCTTGTTATAATGGACGAAGTCGGTCGGGGAACTAGCACGGAGGATGGACTTTCGATTGCCTGGGCTGTAAGCGAGTATCTTTTAAATACGTTGAAGTGCAAGACTTTTTTTGCGACGCATTATCATGAGCTTACAAGGCTTGAGCATAAGTCTTTGAAACGGCTTTGCATGGCTGTTGCGGAAAACGGCAATGATATTGTTTTCCTTAGAAAAGTTGTTGAAGGTTCAAGTGAGAACAGCTACGGAATTCATGTTGCCCGGCTTGCAGGAATTCCAGAGTCCGTCATTGAACGCGCAGGGAAAATATTAGAGAAAATTCAAGGCGATGCATCCGTTATAATTCCCGAAACCGAAACAGAAGAAATTTCAAAAACAAAAGTTGAAATTTTTTCAGGTTCATTGTTTTCTGAAGAAGAACTTGTGCTTGATGAAATTATTTCTTGCGACATTGACAATATGACTCCCATGACGGCATTGCAAAATATTTTGCGATGGAAAAAAAGTCTGGCTGAAAAATAAATTTTTTACAAAAACTGCATTTTTTTTATTTTCCGAGTAATCATATATTGATGACTTTTAGAAAATTTACAATTTATGATTTTAAACGTTTTGCAATGCTTGCTTTGAACTTCATGTTCGGAAACGGAAAATGCTGTGTCTGCGGAAATTCCACTTTCAATGGAAAAGTCTGTCTTTCGTGTTCGAAAAAACTTTATAATGAAGCGGAAAATTCTCATTGTGAAAAATGCCGTATCTGCGGAAAATCTTTAATCAGCGAAGATGAAATCTGCATGTCTTGCCGTGAGGAGCGCATTCTAAAAAATTCAGATAAAGTTGTTCCTGTTTTTCCATACAGACTTTGGGCAAAAACTCTTTTATTCGAATGGAAAATGCAAAACCAAAGAAGCCTTTCGCTTTTCTTTGCTGAAATTTGCAATTCAGTAATTAAAAAAAGAATTTCAGAAGATGTTTTTATTGTTCCTGTTCCGCCTCGTCCTGGAAAAATAAAATCAAGAGGCTGGGATCAAATTGAAGAGCTTTCCGAAATTCTTAAAGTAAAATTTGGATATAAAGTTTTAAAGCTTTTGATGCGCACAGAAAAAATTCAGCAGAAAAAACTAGACAGAAAAAAGCGTTTGTCTTCTAAAGGAAAAATTTACACAGAGTCAAAGCTTTTAAAGCGCCTCTATTCTGAAAATTCTTTGCCGGAACAAGTTCTTTTAATCGACGATGTTTTAACAACTGGCGTTACTGTTGAAAGTTGCTGTGAAATTCTGAAAAATGCCGGAATTTCAAAAGTAGACGTTTTGTCTTTATTTGTAGTAGACTAGAATTGTTTTATGAATTAAAATAATAGAAGTGTTAGTTTAAAAATCTTTATGGATTCATGGGAGAAATCTATGGCAGATGAAGATACATTGTTGCAGCTTGTAACTTTTCAGCTTGGAGATGAGCTTTATGGTGTGGACATTATGGATGTCAAGGAAATCGTTAAGATTCAGAATGTGCGTCCTATTCCGAATGCTCCTTTTTATGTTGAAGGTATTATAAATTTGCGCGGAGAAGTCATTCCCATTATAAATCTGCATAAAAGATTTTATATCAAGAAAATGGCGAAGGCTTCAGATGATGAAATCGGCGAAGATGAAGGCGGATTTATTATTCTTGATATTGAAGGAAATAAAATCGGAATTATTATAGATAGAATTGCGCGTGTCGTTCCTGTCCAAGGTGATGAAATTAAACCGCCGCCACAGATGCTCAGCGGAATTGGTACTGAATATATTCACGGCGTAGTTCGTCAGGAAAATAATTATCTTATTATCCTTGATACACGCAGGTTGTTCAGCGCAAAGGAACTTCAGAAAATTCTTGAGCCGGAAGCTGTCTGATTTCTTTTCATGCTTGTTTTCCCAGAACATCTTCTCTTTTGTCCGTTTGATGTGTTTTTATGCGGAAATAGAATTATTGTTTCTGTGAATATTATGTTTTTAGGAATTTAAAATGATTCATACTTATAGTTCTACAATTCGCCGCAAAGAAATGGAAGCTGTTCTTACCTGCATGGTTGATGAAAAAATCGGACCTGGTGAAATGAACACAAGGCTTGTTCAGACTGCAAAAGAACTGATTGGATTTGATGGTGCAGTTGCCTTGAGAAGTCCAGCGATTGCATTGGAGTACATTTTTAAAGCCTTGGATTTGCCGAAAGAAAGCTGTGTTATTGTAAGCGCGCTTGCTCCGTCTTATCAGTTGCTTACTGCGGAAAAATTAGGATATAAAGTTCTTGCTGCTGATGTTTGTGAAGAAAATGGGCTTGTAACAATTGAGTCTGTTGAAAAATGTATAAAAAATGGCGGACGTCTTTTGATTTTAAATGAAACAATGGGAATCCTTCCTGAAATTAAATCATTTTTGGAACTTGGAATTCCTATCGTTGAAGATATTTCGCAATCGGTTTTTGCAACTTATCCTGCTGAAGAACAGCCTGAAAAAAAAGAAGGAGAAGAGCAGAAAGCCGCTGTAGAAAAAAAAGCCGGAATGTACGGTCTTTACGCTATTCTTGGAATGGAAGACAAGGATATTGTAACTTCTGGCGGCGGCGCATTGCTTATAGCTCCAAATCGCCGAGAATGGACAGTTTTAAAGCACATTGCGGACGAAGCTCCTTTTACAGATATTTTGCCTGACATGAATGCGGCTTTGGCACTTGTTGAGTTAAAAGAATTTTCACGAAATGAAAAAACAAGGCGCGAGTTGTTTGCTTTGTTTTCAAGAGCTGTAATGTCTGGCCGGCATAAAACTTTTGTGCGCGCGCCGGAAGACGGTTCTACAATTTATTCATTTCCTCTGGTTTTGAATTCAGGATTTAAAGATGTAAAGTCCTATGCGCAGAAAAAAAACATTGAAATTCGCCAGGCTTTTGAAAATTCTATAATCGCTCTTAGACAGGAAGAACTGGCTTCTGAATGTATTTGCGCGAATTCACTTTTGTTGCGCTGCGCATTATTCCCATTGTATCCTCGACTGGGTCAAAAAGATGCGGCTCAGATTGTAAAGGTGTTGTCTTCTTTACCATGAAAAAATGTCTTATCATAGCTAATTCTTTTAAAGAAAACGCCGAGTTTTTGGGAAATGAAATTTCAGCGTTTTTGAAAAAAGAAAATATTGAAAATTCACTTTTTTTATATGACGGAAAAGAGGTCCGCTCAAAAATTCTTAACATTGATTTTTCAGGCTATGATTTTGTTGTAACTTTGGGAGGCGACGGAACTGTTTTGTTTGCCTGCCGTGGATGCGCGCCTTTAGGAATTCCAGTTTTTCCAATAAACTTGGGTGAATTTGGTTTTATCGCGGCAGTTCCAAAAGACAATTGGAAAAAAGAAATGGAGCTTTTCTTAAAGAAAAAATGCTACATAAGCAGCCGCTCTCTAGTTCAGTGTGAAGTTTTGAGAAAAGGAAAAACTGTTTTCAGGTGCTGCGGAATGAATGACTGTGTTATTTCAAGTTGTCCATCTTCTCATCTTGTAAATTTAAATGTGGCTTACAATCACGCTCTTTTAGGACCTTTTAAAACAAACGGAATAATTGTTTCAACTCCGACAGGTTCTACTGCTTATTCTGCTGCTGCTGGCGGGCCGATTGTGGAGCCGGAGCTTTCTGCTTTAGTTTTGACGCCGGTAAGTTCTTTCAGTTTGTCTGCGAGACCTTTGGTTTTTGGAGAAAAAGGCGAAATTGTAATAACTTTGATGAGCAGCCGTTCAGATGCTTCTTTGACTTGCGATGGTCAGATTGATTTTGAATTGAAAGAAGGCGATGCTTTAATTTTAAAGATACCAGAATTTCGGGCAAAGCTTATTTGTTCTACACAGGAAAAATTTTTTTCTGCATTGCAGAGCAAACTAAACTGGTCAGGAGGTCCACGTGCTTGAAGAACTCGATATAAAAAATTTCGCTCTTATTGAAAGCGCGCACATCGAATTTGAAAAAGGCTTTACTGTTTTAAGCGGTGAAACTGGAGCCGGAAAATCAATTTTGATTGGGAGCCTTGCCTTTTTGCTCGGTGGAAAATCTGGCTCAGAACAAATTCGCACCGGCTGCCATGAAGCTCAAGTTTCCGGTGTGTTTTTCCTTGAAAACAAAGAGACTTTTCTTTGGCTTGAAGAGCATGGAATTGAATCTGAAGAAAACCGCATAATAATCCGGCGAGTTATCCGCGACAATGGAAAATCTTCAGCGTGGATTGGCGGAACTCCTGTAACAAGAGCGATTCTTGCTGAGTTTTCTGCATTTCTTGTTGATATTCACGGACAGCATGAGCAACAGTCGCTTATGAAAGTTGCCGAGCATCGCCGTTATCTTGATATTTACGCTGGAATTGTCGGCGAAGTTTCATCATTCACTTCAATTTATAATCAGCTTGTTGAAAAAAGAAAAATTCTTGAAAACCTTAACAGCAATGAATCTGAGCGAAATGCAAAAATCGATATGCTGAATTTTGCGGTTTCTGAAATTTCCGATGCAAATTTAAAAGCTGGAGAAGATGAAGAACTTGAGGCGGAAGAAAACAGATTGTCATCATTTGAAAAACTTTACGCTGATATTGAAGAAATAAATTCTGCTTTTGAAGGTGAAGGTGAAAACGGAATTGTTTTCCTGCTTAAAAAAGTCTGCGGAACTGCATCAAAAGCCTTGGATTCTGATAAATCCCTTGAGCCTCTTGAAAACAGGCTTCAGTCTGCGTTTTACGAAATTGACGACATTGCAGGCGAGTTTAGGAGATATTCAAGTTCGCTTGTTTTTGACCCGGAGCGACTTGAGCAAGTTCAGGAGCGGCTTGAACTTATTTTTAGACTGAAACAAAAATACACAGGCCGAAATTCATCTGTCGCCGATCTTCTTTCTTATGCTGAAAATGCTTCTAGGCAGCTTGAAGAGCTTGGCAGTTCAGCTTTGGATAAATCAGCTTTGGAAAAAGAAATTTCAGAACTTGAAAAAAAAGTTTATATTCTTGCAAAATCGCTTAGTGAAAAGCGGAAAGTTGCTGCGGAAAAAATGTCGCTTGATGTTGAAAAAATTCTTTGCAGTCTTGGAATGAAAGATACAAAATTTTGCGTTGGGCTTACTGAAAAAGAAGGAAATGCGGTTGAGCAAAAGTGCGGTCCTTACGGAATGGACAATATCGAATTTTTAATCAGCGCGAATCCCGGTTCTCCTTTGAATCCGCTTGCAAAAATTGCATCTGGCGGAGAGCTTAGCCGTGTAATGCTTGCATTGAAGACAATTCTTTCAGATGGAGATTTGGCGGGAACTCTTGTTTTTGATGAAATTGATACTGGAATTGGCGGAGAAGTTGCGGTTTCAGTTGGAAGCCACATGAAGCTTCTTGCAGAAAAAAAGCAAATTCTTTGCATAACACATCTTGCGAGCATTGCCGTTTATGCCGATAATCAAATTAAGATTCAAAAAGGCGTGGAAGGAAATACAACTGCCTCGAATATTTTTGAAGTTTCCGGTGAGGAGCGCATAAAAGAAATTGCTAGAATGCTGTCTGGAGATTCAGATTCTTCCCAGTCGCTTGAACACGCAGCTGCCATGTTGCAAAAATTCGGAGGAAGGTAATGGCTATATCAGATGAGTTGCGAAAAGAATTTAATGAAAGAGTCCGCCCTATAAAAGAAAAAATCAACGATTGCCTAAAAAAAGAAAAGGATGAGTCATTTGCTCTTAGAAGCGCGAAAGATGGAATTGAAGAAAAGAAGATTTTTCTTTGCGAAGAAATGATTTATACGGCGACTTTGCAAATGAGCATAAACAGCATATCTCTTGAAATGCTTGAAACAAAAAACAATGACACTCTTAACGATGCCAGAAAATCAATTTATAAATCTATAATTTATCTTGAAGAACTTGTTACAAATATTGTTGACTGCCCGTTTTCTGATTTGGAAACTCATTTGGCATCTGTTGCTTTTGTTCCGGTTGGAAGAAAACTTGACATTGTAAAAAAAATTGGACTTGCGATTGATCTTCTTGTTGAAGCTTTCGGTGAAAATTCAAAATGGAAAGAATCATTTGTTGAAATGCGTGGCCGTCATGCTGTTGTTGCAAAAAATTTTATAGACATGAAGCAGGCTTGCAAAGATTATTTTGACCACAATTCTCCAGTTTACGAAACAACTGTGATTTACGTAAGGCTTTTGCGCAGCCTTTTGGACAAATGCGCAATGGAATACCGAGACCGTTACGAACTTGCTTCCCGGCGGCTTGACGATATGCGGATGGCGATAAACCTTCTTATTGCAAACAGAAGAATTGCAATGGCCCTTGGCGATAACACAGAATCTGAAAATATAAGAAAAAAAGCTCTTGTTTGGAAAACAAAAATGGAAGCCGATGTAAAGGCTGGAAGCTCAAAATAATGAAAAAAGAATTTACGCTGAAAATTTTCGAAGCATTTTCCATTGAACGCTGGAACGATTTGGTTCGTCCTTTTGAGATAATCGAAATGGACAAGCACGCTGAAAAAACTGTCGTTGCGTACATAATTGCAAAATACGAAGAAAATCTCGGCGCAAAAATTGACTGGGAATGGCTGATTTATGCGAGCCTTTTTGATTTGCTCAGAAAAATTCAGCTTTGCGATATAAAAAGCCCGGTTCAGACTCTTATAAAAAATGAATATCCAGAAGAATATGCTCGGCTTAACGAATGGGTTTTGGAACGTTACAAAGATTTAATCGATGATAAGGAGCTTTTAAAAAAGTTTGAATTCTATTTGAAGGATTTGAGCAGTTTTTCCGCTGAAAAAAAAGAGCTTCCTCTTACTGTGAAAATTTTCAGGGCAGCGCATAAATATTCAACTTTGCGTGAACTTGAAATGATTTCACCGGTAAATGAAATTGAGCGTCTTGATTCAATTCGTAAAGAACTTAATGCCGACTTGCAAAAATATCTTGATTTGCGAGGACTTCAGCTTTTGATTACGAAACAGAAACCATTTGAATTTTTAATGCGGATTGAGCAGCTTCGTTTTCAGACAAGATGGAATCAAACTCCGAGAGTTCCGCGGACTTCTGTGCTGGGACATTGTTTTTTTGTTGCGATTTTGACTTTGCTTTTGTGCCGTGATTCTGGTGTAAAAATGTGCCCAAAACGGCTTTACAATAATTTCTTTTCAGGGCTTTTTCATGATTTGCCTGAAAGTGTTACGCGCGATATAATTTCACCTGTAAAACGAGCGACAGATGGACTTCCTGCGATTGTAAAAGATATTGAAGATAAAATTGTTTCAAAAGAGCTTGTTCCGCTTATGGAAAAATTTTATTGCGATGAAATACTTTATTTTACTAGCGATGAATTTATGAATAGGTGTGTTTTTGATGGCTGCGTTCTTCCTGTAAGTTTTGAGGAATTGAATTCTGCATTCAATGAAGACAAATATAATCCAGTGGACGGCCGCTTGGTTCGTGTTGCCGACCATTATTCTGCATTGCTTGAGGCTGGACTTTCAATTCGCTACGGAATAACAAGCCAGCAACTTACAGATGGAAAGGCTAATCTTTTGAAAGTTTATGACGATGGAAAAATTATTAATGGAATCGATGCAAAAAAGCTATTTCAAGAATTTATAGATTGAAAAATATTTCATTGCTAAAAAAAGAACTGTTTGTACAAAAAAAAGCATTGGCAAGACAACTGAAATCCAACCAATGCTTTTATAAATTTAACCTTTCATGTCAGCAGGATCTGAATCTTCTTCTATTTCTTCTTCATCATTGTAAAATCCATCGTCAAATCCGTGGATTCTGTTGTCGTATCCGTCTTCCGGCTCTTGATCATCATAAGGCTCGTCGTAATTATCAGATTCTTCTAGAAAATCATCCTCAAAATCATCTTCGTATTCATCATCTTCGAAATCATCGTCAAAATTGTCATCAGACATTTCTTCTGAAAAATCATCGTCTTCATAAGAAAACCCGGTCATTGATGAAAATTCAACATCATCGTCATTGAGCATTGCTATATTCCTTTTTGTAATTTAGTTTGCTGCTGACAAAGCCTCATACAAAGAGTAAAATACTGTTATGTTTTTGTCAATTGAATTTTATTTTTTTACAAAGAAACATGCATAATTCAATTCTTCTTATTGACAAGAAATAAAATAAAACACTATAATGTTTTCGTATGTCTGACAGTATAACTGTTTTAGCACCTGCGAAAATAAATCTTGGACTTGAAGTTTTTCCTAAGCGTGCTGACGGTTATCACGAGTTGCATAGTATCTTTACAACAGTCGGTTTGTTTGATGAAATTTGTGTTTCTAAAATCGATAAAAAAAATACTTGCATAGTTGAGTCTTTTGGAATGGAGCTTCCGAAGCAAAATACAATAACTGCGGCGTACAAAGCTTTCTGCGTGCTGACTGGCATAGATTCAGGGGTTCATGTTTCAATTAAGAAAAGGATTCCTGCCGGCGGTGGATTGGGGGGCGGCTCAAGTGATGCTTCTTCTTTTATTCAATCCGTAAATAATCTATTTAAAGCTGGTTTGGGCATTGATTCTCTTTCTGCAATTGCAGGAAAAGTCGGAAGCGATGTTTTTTTCTTTACTTATGCACTTTCTGCGCAGGATGGAAAACGGTTCGGCAAATTTGAACCTTTTGCAGCTGTAGTTGAAGGTCGTGGAGAAAAAGTCAGGCAGATACAGCATAGAAGTGATTTTTCTGTGCTTTTGGTTTTTCCAAATGTCAGTGTTTCCACAAAAGATGCTTATGCTCTTGTAGATGAAACTCTTTCTTTGGAATGCAAGCAGAGTAAAATTTCGCTTGAAGAGATTTACAATCTGTCTGTAAAAAACTGGAACTTTAAAAATGATTTTACAGTTCCTGTTTTAAAAAAATATGCAGGAATTGCTGAAGCTTTGGATAGGCTCAAGTCTTGTGGCGCGGATTTTGCTGACATGAGCGGTTCAGGTTCAACTGTGTTCGGCATTTTTGAAAAAAAAGAAACGGCTTTAAAGGCGAAAGTTCTTCTTGAAAAAGAATTCAATCTTGCGCTTTGTTTAGGCGACTGATATAATAAAATGCAAGCTTCATGGCTTGATAAAGGAAAATCTAAGGCATTTTGCTTGGGATTTTATAGATTTTTATTATAAAGAGGGAAGATTGTTATGCAGATTACAGATGTTCGGATCCGCAAAGTTGAAGGCGAAGGAAAGCTAAAGGCTTATGTTACTGTTACATTTGACGACTGCTTTGTTGTTCATAATGTAAAGATTATCGAAGGATCTTCTGGACTTTTTATTGCAATGCCAAGCCGTAAGACTGCAAATGGTGAGTATAAGGATGTTGCTCATCCAATCAGCCCGGACTTTCGCAATGCGATTCAGTCCAAAATTCTTGAAGAATATAATGCGGGACATATAGAAACCGGTTCTTCTGAAGAATAAGTTTTTAGTCCACATATATTTTGGGACGTCGTCAAGTGGTAAGACAATGGCTTTTGGTGTCATCATTCCGCTGGTTCGAGTCCAGCCGTCCCAGTTTTATACATATTTTAAAATTTGTAAGGAGTTCTAAAAATGGAACAGTTTGTTATTAATGCAACAACACGCACGGAATCAGGAAAAAAATATGCAAAAAAACTTCGTGCACAGGGAAAAATTCCGGCAGTTGCATACAATGAAAAAGGTGAATCCTTTATGCTTGAAATTGATGCCAATGAATTTTCAAAAGCATGGAGATCAATTACAAAGACTACACTTGTTGTTTTAAAAATTGACGGTGTTGAAAACAAGGCGTTTATAAAAGATACAGAATATGATATTAAAACAGATAAATCTCTTCATGCTGATTTCCATATTGTAAGTGGTCAGAAGAAATTTACTTATGTTTATAAGATTCGTTATTCTGGAACTGCAGCTGGAGTTCTTAAAGGCGGATTCATGGTTAAACATGTTCCTGAAATCAAGATAAAGGCTCTCCCACAGGATTTGCCTGAATTTATTTCAGCTGATGTTTCTAAGCTTGAAATTGGACAGAAATTTACAATTGCTGATTTTAATCTTGGTGATAAAATCGAAGTTCTTTCTGATCCTGCAGCTCTCGTTGTTTCTATTGCACCTCCAAAAAAATAATCAGTTTTTAAAAAAAATCATATTATGAGATTTTTTAGTTGCTGAATGGAATCCCTCTGTGTTTTGCAGGGGGATTTTTTTATTGCGCTTTTTCAAAATGGAACTTTTTTAAGTTAGACGAATTATGGAATTTATTTTGGATTTTCAAGCTAGAGTTTTGGAAAATTTAAACTTATGTCTTTCTAGGCTAAATATAAATCTTGATTCTTGCAATTGTTGCGGAGTTGCGGTTTCTGGAGGCGCTGATTCGATTTCGCTTCTTGTTGCTCTGAAAAAAATTCTAAACATTCAAGTTAAAGCTGTTACCGTAAATCACAACATCAGAACCAGCGAGGAAAGCTCTGCTGACGCCGATTATGTTGAATCTGTATGCCGTTCCCTTGATGTGAAATGTGTTCGCTATGATGTGGCTCCAGGTGAAATTTTTTCTCTTGCAAAAAAACTTAAAACTTCAATTGAAGATGCCGCTAGAAAAATTCGGTATGAAAAATTTTCAGATTTTATAGAAAATGAAGGAATTTCTTTTTTGTGCCTTGCCCACAATAAAAACGATCAGATTGAAACTCTTGCCATGCGATTTTTGCAAGGTTCGGCTAATTTTTGTGGAATTCCAATGACGCGAGAAAAGTTTATTCGTCCGCTTTTAAATATTTCCAGAAGTGAAATTGAAGAATACCTTCAGTTGCAAAAAATAGCTTTTAGAACTGACCGCACGAATTTTGACAATCAAATTTTCAGAAACAGAATTCGAAATAAGCTTGTTCCTTTTCTGGACAATGAATTTTCAGGCTGGCAGAATGCGGTTTTTTCTTTGGCTGAAAAAAGCCGCGCGGAAAACGAAGCTCTTTCTTTTTTTGCTGAACAAGAACTTTTGAAAATTAACTGCAAATTTGAAAATGAGAAAGTTTCATTTGATGCTGAAAAATTTTCTTCACTTCCGCTTGCAATAAAAATCAGAATAATTTTTAAAGGAATCGATTTTGTAAAGGCTTCCGAAAGAATTCCTTATTCGTTTGTATCTAGTTTGGCTTCTGGGTGTTTTGAAAATGCCTGCTGTTCAGAATGCGGCGGACTTGAATTTTCATTTTGCAACGGAAGGTTTTTAATTCAAAAGAAACGAAAAGTAGCGACAGAAAACGGTTTTTTTGTTATAATAGAAAAAAATGGAAGTTATCAGGCTGGAGAAATTTCTTTTGAAGTTTTTTTGCATGATGATGGAATTTTTTTAAGAACTGATTCGTCTGAGATTTGCTTGAAAAATTTGAAGTTTCCGTTTGTGTTCAGAAGCAGGCAGCCGGACGACTTTGTGAAAAATGCAGACGGTTCTTTTAGGCAGGTTTCAAAAATTTTGGATGACTGGAAAACTGGAAATCTCAGAGATTCAATTCCGCTGATTCAGAATATCTGTCCGGAAAAAAATAATTCCGCTCAGGAAATTTGCTGTGTGTGGGGAAGTCTTTTTGGCTTTAAAGATTGGATTGTAAAATGAAAATGCAACAGGATAAAAAATTGAAATCGCTGCATCTTTTAAAAAGAATTTTATTTATTTTTGTCTTTTTGAATTTTTTGGATTTTTCTTTTGCAGAAAATGAAAATTCTAAGCTTGCGAATAAAAAGACTGCTTTGCGTTGTCTGGAAACTGCTTCAAATTATATCTTTGAAAAAAACTGGGAAGCTGCAAAAAGCCAGACTTGCTTTGGAATTGCATACGATGATTCAATTTCGGACTTGTGGTATTTGTATGCTGTTTCTGAAAATGCGTTGGGAAAAACAAAAGCAGCTGTTCTTCCTTTGATTGAAAAAGCAATAAAAAATGACAGCTGGTCAAATTACAACCGCGACAATGCGCGTCTTTTGTACGCAGATATTCTTTGCGATACTGGCAAAATGTCCGATGCGTTAAAAGTTTTGGACAGTCAGCCGTTTTTGTATTCTTCTGATTCTGAATTGATTAGAATAAAATGCCTTTACAGATTGAAAGATTCTTCTTCTGTTTCTAAGGCTCGAAATAAAATTGACGGCGCAAGAAGAATTTATCCTTCTGACACAAGGTTTCCGCTTGTATTTTTTAAAAATGAAAATCCGAATGATTCAGATTCAACTGTAAAAAGGCTTGCTTCATTTTTTGTTTCCCAACTGGATTTTTATTTGCAACTTGAGCCTGAAAATTCAGAACTTGAAATTTTTTCCGCTTTGTTTTCTTCTGGCGAAAATAAAAATAGAATTTTAAAATCTTTCAGTGCAAAAGGTTTTAAACATCCGCTTTATGCTCAGGAAGCTTTGAGTGAAAATCTTATCAGCGAGCAAGAAGCCGTTGATTACATTTTTGAATTCGCAGATGAAAAAATTGACTATGAGATTTTTAAGAATTTTATTTTGCATCTTTCTGAAAATGATTCTTGCGATAATGTAAAAAAACGCCTTGAAGCTTTTTCTGGTTCGTTTTCTTTTGACACTGACAATGATGGAATTGAAAATTTAATTGTAAAATTTTCACGCGGACGTCCTCAAGAAATTTCATTTGATGAAAATCAGAATGGCGAGCTTGAATGGACTGTTCAGTGCGATTTTGGAACGCCGGTTTTGGGATATTGCAGAGAAATGAAAATGAATTTTTCTTGGGCAAAATTTCCGTATTTAAATTATGCAGAGTTTGTGCAAGAAAAAATTCCAGTTGAAAAATTTAATTTTGTTCCAGATACATTGAATTGGTCTCCAGTTTTGATTGAACGTGATTCTGAAATTTCAGAAAAGTTTGGCTTTGACTTTTTTATTCCAACTGTAAAAAATGATGGGCAAAAATTAAATGTCGCAGAGCTTCTTGATTCCGCATCTGATTTTGAAATTACAACTTCTTCAAATGAAAAAATTCGGTTTGTTCTTTTAAATGGAAATATTCAGCAGGCGTTGTATTATTCATCTGACGGAACGCTTTATGCTCAGGCGCATTTTGAAAATAACATTCCGGTTTTCAGAACTGTTGATTTTGATAAAGACGGAATTTTTGAAGCCACAGAATTTTATTCAGTTGATTCAGATAAAAAAATGAATTTCCATTCGCTTGAAGATGAGCGGCAGGTTGTAAAAAATCTTTTTGGGCTTCCATCTGAAAATGCGGAGTTTTATCTTAGGATGATTCAGATTGACAGGGACAAAGATACAGTTACTGATTTTACTGAAGAATATTTAGAAAACAGCGGAAAAATTTCTTCTTGGGATACAGACGGTGATGGAAAATGGAATGTCCGCCATATTGTTTATCCAGACGGAATTTCTGAAGAGTCAATGTTCTACACGGTTCCAGAAAAAAATCTTGTTGTTGTAAGATTTGAAAATAATATTCCGCAAAAAGTAACGAATGGAAAAGAAGAATTTTTTGTTTGCAAAGATGCTGATTCAAATTTTTACTGGCTCGTGAAAAATAATTCTTTCAGTCCTGAAAAATATTCCGCGCTGGCAAAAAATGCAAAATCAGAGCTTGATAAAAAAAATGTTCAAGGTTTTTCTATGATTACTGTTGAAAACGAAACTCAGTCAGTGCTTTGTATCCGCATTGAAAAATTTGACTTTGGAATTTTAATAGAAAATGAAAATAAAAATTAAAAAACTTTTCAGTTTATTTTTTGCTATTGGTTGTGCGCTGTTTGTTTTTTCCTGTGGAACAATAAAAGGCGGCAGTGAAATTTTTGTACCTGTTGATTACAGTGAAGAACGCGCAGTTGACATTGAAATCGAACTTATTGAAAAGCTATCAAAAGAAAATGAAATAAAGTCTTTGTGGCGCGCAAGAATTTTATATGATAAAATTTCTTCAAATGAAAAATGCAAGCAGATTTTTGAGCAGATAACTAAAATTTGCGTGGAATCTTGCATCCGCTCTATAGATGAAAAAAAATATTTTGATGCGCTTGGATATTATTTGTCTTTGGAAGCGGTAGGATATTCTGAACTTAATTCAATTCCAAAGTCAAAAGACGAGCTTGAAAATTTAGCTTACAAAAATGTTCCGGGCGGTTCTGTTCCTTCAGTTTCAAATGCAAGTGTTTCCGACATGATAAAAGGCACTGTAACTGTCTTTGTTGACAAGGGAATAAAAATTCAACGTGGAATAGGCTATGCTGATGCTGTTTTGGGAAGCGGTTTTTTTATTTCAAAAGACGGATACATTGTAACAAATCATCATGTTATTGCTGACATGGTTGACAAAAAATATGAAGGATTTTCCAGACTTTATATAAAACTTGCGGAAGACCCGGACACAAGAGTTCCTGCAAAAGTTGTTGGATATGACAAGACTTTGGATTTGGCGCTTTTAAAAACTGAAATTGAAGCTCCTTATGTTTTTGCTCTTGGCTCTAGCAGCGACCTTTCTGTAGGCGATAAAGTTTATGCGATTGGCTCTCCGTTGGGTTTGGAAAAAACTTTGACAAGCGGAATAATTTCTTCAACAGACAGACAGCTTTTTACGGCTGGAACAGTTTTTCAAGTTGATGCGGCTATTAACAGCGGAAATTCCGGCGGGCCTTTAATTGATGAAAAAGGCAGAGTTCAGGCTGTTGTTTTTGCCGGAGTTCAGAATTTTCAGGGACTTAACTTTGCAATTCCAGTTGAGTATTTAAAAAATGAGCTTCCGTTTTTGTTTAATGGAGGCGAGCGCGAGCATCCGTGGGTTGCTTCTTACGGAAAGGCAAAACGTCTTCCTGGTTCAGGCGCAAAAAATGAAGGCGTTACTGTTTTTTATGTTTTACCCGGTGGAAGCGCAGACCGTGCGGGAATAAAAGAAGATGACACTGTGATTTCCGTTAACGGTGAAAAAATCAATTCACTTGCGGATTTGCAAATTGCTTTTATGAAGCAGCCTTCTGGAATCATAACAAAGCTTGGAATTTTATCTTCGGATGGAACTGAATCTGAGAAAATTGTTTACCTTGAAAAACGTCCGTTATCTCCGGGTTATGAATTTTTTAAACGTGATTCGCTTGAGAATTCTTTTTATCCAATGTTTGGAATGAAGATGGTAAGAGTTTCGCCTTCAAACAAAAAAAAGTATTCTATAGTAAAAATTATAAAAGGCTCTGTTGCAGATGAAACTGGATTCAGCGAAAATGATCCTATTGAACTTCTTGGAATTGATTTCAGTCCGGAAAAAGAAGCCGCATACATAAAACTTTACGCAAAGAAAAGAAAGAATGGCTATCTTGATGTGAGCCTCGGATTTTCAGCAGGGTTGGACAGCCCATATTATTTTTAAAACTAAATCGAAAAAATTAAATAAGGAATAAAGATGACAGAATTAAAGTATAAACGCAACTTTTGTATTACAGCTCACATTGATCATGGAAAATCGACTTTGGCGGACAGGCTTATTCAAAAAGCAAAAATAGTTGACGACCGCCAGATGAAAAATCAAATCCTCGACAACATGGATATTGAACGCGAGCGTGGAATTACAATAAAAAGCCAGGCCGTTACAATTCCGTATAAGGCAAAAGACGGGCATGACTACGAGTTGAATTTTGTTGACACGCCAGGACACGTTGACTTTAGCTATGAAGTAAGCCGCGCGATTGCTTCTTGCGAAGGAGCGTTGCTTCTTATTGATGCTACTCAAGGCGTTGAAAGCCAGACAGTGAGCAACCTTTACATGGCGATGGAACATGACCTGACGATTGTTCCTGTCATAAATAAAATTGATCTTGCAAGTGCAGATGTTGAATCTGTAAAAAAACAAATCGATCATGATTTAGGACTTGAATCTTCTGAAGCTCAGCTTGTCAGCGCAAAAACAGGAGAAGGAATTGACGATTTGCTTGAAGCCATTGTTACAAAGTTTCCGCCGCCAAAAGGTGATGTTAATGCGCCGCTTCAGGCTTTGATTTTTGACTGCCATTATGATGAATACCGCGGTGTTATCGTTCATTTGAGAGTAATGGAAGGCCGCGTAAAAACTGGCGACATAATCCGCTTTATGAGCAACAACACTGACTATAAAGTAGAGCAGGTTGGTGTTTTTAAAATTAAATATGAAGAAACTGGAGTTCTTGAAGCTGGAGACGTTGGCTATATTATTGCCGGAATAAAAACTGTAAGCGATGTAAGCGTTGGCGACACTGTAACTCTTGCTTCAAAGCCGGCGGCAACTCCTTTGCCAGGATTCAAAGAAGTAAAGCCTGTTGTTTTCTCTTCAATTTACCCGATTGATTCAAATGACTATGAAGAACTCAAAGAGGCAATGGAAAAACTTAAACTTAACGATGCCTCTCTTATTTATGAAAAAGACAATTCCCTTGCACTTGGAAACGGCTTTAGGTGCGGATTTTTGGGATTGCTTCACTTGGAAATAATTCAGGAGCGCCTTGAACGGGACTTTGGCCAGATTGTAATTTTTACAGCTCCAAGCGTAAAGTACAAGGTAAAGATTCCCGGACATGAAGAAATTTTTGTAGACAATCCTGCTGACTATCCTGAAGGAAAAATTGAGTCGTCGCAAGAGCCGTATATAAAAGCTTCAATAATAACTCCTGCTGAATATCTTGGCTCAATCATGGAACTTTGCCGTCTAAAGCGTGGAACACAAAAAAATATGCAGTACCTTGACGAAAAGCGTGTTGAGCTTACTTATGAAATGCCGCTTTCCGAAGTTCTTTTTGATTTTTATGACAAACTGAAATCTTACAGCCGCGGATATGCAAGTTTTGACTATGAAGTTATTGATTACCGGCCGACTGACTTAATAAAAATTGATATTCTTATAAATTCAAAGCCTGTTGACGCATTGGCTCAGCTTTGCTATAGACCGAGTGCCGTTGAGCGCGCAAAAGTTGTCTGTGAACGCCTAAAAGGAGAAATCGCCCGCCAGCAGTTTAAAGTTGCAATCCAAGGTGCAATCGGAAGCCAGATAATTGCAAGAGAAACTGTAAATCCTGTTAGAAAAGACGTTCTTGCAAAATGCTACGGAGGAGATGTAACAAGAAAACGCAAACTTCTTGAAAAGCAAAAAGCCGGAAAAAAGAGAATGCTTATGGCCGGAAACGTGGAACTTCCGCAGAGCGCGTTTCTTGCTGTCTTAAAGGAAAAAGAAGATTCTTAAAAACTAAAGCGGCTTGTTTTCCCTTATGGCGATTTCAAGCTGCTTTATAAAAAAATCTGTTTCCGCTCTGATTCTTTTTAAAAACGACTGCTCCATTTTGAATACGTATCCATCAGGAAAATGCAGAAAAAGGTATTCCCGTTCTTCCGCAATTTTTTTTATCTGCTCGCTAAGAGAAATTTCTTTATGTAAATTTTTTCTAAAAGGCGACTTTTCTCCATCTGAAAGCAGGCTTTTAAGCTCTTCAAGTTTTTTCTTTTCCTTTTCACAGAAGTTAGAAACATTTTTATTTGATTTGCATTTTTCTTTTCGCATATTTTCTTTTGTTGTAAAAAGGCTGCTTTGAGGTATCCCAAGATTTATTCCTGTGCTTGAGCAGTCAAAAATATTTCTTTCATTTTTAAACATCATGCAGAACTGCTGGGCATACTGCAAAAGGATTTTTGTGCTGCATATCTTTTTCCCGCTTTTTGAAATGACAGTTTGCGCCGCCATTGAAAAAGCCGCATCGTAGTTTTCTATTGGCATAAGCCTGCCTGAATTTATAAAACGCTGCTTTAAAGCCATAGTGCCTTTTGCATGAGTTGTTCCTATGCTATAGCTAAAGTCTAGTCCTGCAACAAAAACTGGAACAGAAGAAGTTCTTCTAAGTTTTAGCGCAATGTATGTTGCCGCAAGTCCAACAGAACCCATTGGCTCAATAAAATTTTTGATGATTTTTTCATTCTTTAGATTATCAAAAAAATTTCCATCTGCATATTTTGTTGCAAACCAGATTATATTTCCGCTAAGAATTTTTGTGGCTTCAGGTCTTGCGCAAAGATCTGCGAACAAAAGAATGTTTTTATTTTTTGCACCTAAAAACGCTTTTTCAATTGCAACCTGGCTTTCCATTGTAACAACTGCATCAGGCATTATGTTTCTTGATACTAGAGGAGACAGTGCGGCATCAACTGCAATTATAAAAAAATCATTTGGACTGAAAGTTGAATACAGCAAACTGTCTAGTCCTTCACCTGCACCTAAAACAAGCAACGGCTTTGAAACTGTATTTGCCTCATCTTCCAACGTTTTTGAATGTTCAAGACGCGCAATGTTTCTTAAAAAATTCTTAGAAAAAAGGCGACCGAATTTTACAAGTGTGATTCTGTTTTTCCAAAATGTGGCGATTATTTCACTTATTGCATTGACGGTAAAATCAAATTTTTCTTTTGAAAAACTAACTCCTGCGCTAAAGTCAATTTTCAATGCGCGCTTTATGCTTCCGGCTTTGCAAATGTTTCTTATAAGTGAATCTATTTTTTCACCTTCAGTTAGCCTGAACAATGGAATATTTGCACTGTTATTTTGCATTGCAAGTTCAAAAAGATTTTCGTCATTTTCCAGCGCGATGATTTCACAATTTTTTGGTAGCAGCGATTTTAATTTTTCAATTCCGTACCAAAGAAGAGGAGAGCAAAGTATTACAAGAGTTCCGCTCAAAACCTGCATTTTGTCTATGTAAGCTTCGATTGCTTTTGCAGGATTGTACTTTGAATATAAAAAGCGGCCTTTGTATTCTACTGTCTTTAAAACAGAAAAGCCCTGACCGGCACTTACCAGACGGGGCTTCTCCTGAACTGATTCGTTCAATTTATTTCCTGTTTTTGTTTTCACTCATAAGAGTAATGTAAGTTGCAAAGAAATTGTCTACAACTTTTGGATTTGCAAAAAGAGCGGAATTTGCTGTATTCAAATCTGCATTGCGGATTTCAGTTTCGCTTGCATCTTCCACTTCATCAGTTTGAATTCCTGTGCACTTAAGAACAACGACATTTGAGCCAAGAATAAATGGCGAGCTGATTTCGTCCTGCTTTAAAGAAAATGCTGTCTTGTATGCATCTTCATTTGAAGCGATTCTTGCAAGAGGTCCAGTTTCAGAAACAGAAGGATAAATGCTTGAGCTTCCGTAGTTTACAGGGAAAGGCTGAACTTCTGATTTTTCCACATTGAACTTTTTACACGCGCTGTCAAAATTTGAAATAGCGGCTTCTGAAACAAAGTTTTCCGCAATCTCAAGAAAATAATTTTCAATGTAGCTTTTTTCATTTGAGTTTATATAGCCAAGAACTGCATCCTGAACTGCGCTGTCTTCAAAGTCCGCCGCCGCTACAGAACCATCGCATTTGAATATTGAATATCCGCGTTTTGTTTTTATAACTGCGCTGATTTCATCTTTCTGAAGTTTTTCAAGTTCTGCAAGCGAATCCACGTTGTCAAGCATATTTTCAATCTGGTAACGGTAAGCTCCTGCATTTTTTCCATCTGCGTCAGAATAATATTTCTGGGATTTTTCACTTGCGGCATCTGCAAATGTAATTTCGTTTCCATTTATCTGCTTTAAAAGCGCCTTTGCTTCCTGCTCATCGTCAACTGTGATTACAGAAAGGTCGTATTTAATGAATTTCTCAGCATTTTCTTTTCCGAATTTTACAGCTTCTTCTTTTGGAAAATTTGAAGTGCTGAATGCAACTGCGTCAAATGAATGTTTTTCTGCCCCCATGGAAGCAAGAAATTTCTTTTCCGCGCCGCTTCTTTTAAGTCCGTACAATGGAGTTCCGTTGAAAGAAACTTCATTGCCAGCCCCGAACAAATCATAGAAATAGCGCTTGTAAACAAGGCTTTCTTCAATGTCTTTTCTTAGTTTTTCAAGATCAACTGCGCTTGTCTGATTGTAAGCTTTCTGCGAGAATTTTCCTGTTGAAGGATCTGTGAATCTTTCAATTACAAATCTGTTTATAGCTTCTTTTGGAACTATGTAGCCTGATTTTTTTACTGAATCAGTAAACGCCATGTTGATTACAGTCTGATAAAAAGCTTCTCTCATAATGCGGTAATAAGAATTTTCGTCAACTTTGTAGCCGCTAGCCTGATATGACTGCGCAAGATTTGAAACTGCAGTATAGAAGTTTGAGCCTGGCTCATAAGTTATGTTTTTTCCGTTGTAAGAACCGAAAGTGCTTGCCTTCTGCTTGTTAAAGATTGACTGAAAAACTGCGCTCGCTCCAAAGGGAAGAAATACCAGCGCCGAAATTACAAGTATGATTACAGCTCCGATTTTTGAACTGTCTTTTTTTGTTTTCTGTTCAGTGATTTTGTTTTCTTGATCCATAAGAAGATTCATCCTTTTTATATATAAATAGAAGTAAAAACTATTTTATCATTGTAAAATGCAAGTGTCAATGTAAAGTGCATCTCTTGTTAGCATAGGAATAACTGTTTAGTAGTTGTTTTTTATTAAAACTCGACATTCGACCTATAAAACTTTTATGAACATTTTGCCTGTCAATACACAAACTTTTTATTTCATGCTATACTTATTTTATTCGGAGGAATTATGATTCAAAAAACATTGAAAGAAGCTCTTTCTAAAAATGAATATCCAGGACGCGGAATTATTGTAGGAAAATCTGCTGACGGAAAATACGCGGTTTCTGCCTACTGGATTATGGGAAGAAGCGAAAACAGCCGCAATAGAATTTTTGTGGAGGACGGAGACGGAATCCGCACTCAGGCATTTGATCCTTCAAAACTTACAGACCCAAGCCTTATAATCTACGCGCCTGTAAAAGTTCTTGGCTCCAAGACAATTGTAACAAACGGCGACCAGACAGACACAGTTTATGATGGGCTTAAAAACGGACTCAGCTTTGAAAAATCCTTGCAGTCAAGAAGGTTTGAGCCAGATTCTCCGAATTTTACACCGCGCATTTCAGCTTTGCTTGAAGTTGAAAACGGAAACTTTAATTTTTCAATGTCGATTTTAAAGAGCGACTGCGGAAACGAATCTTCTGTAAACAGATACACTTTTAACTTTGAAAATCCGCGCGCAGGAATCGGCCGCTACATTCACACCTATATGCAGAACGGAAATCCGCTTCCTAGCTTTGAAGGCGAGCCTGAGATTTTGGAATTGGACGGAACTTCTATAGAAGAAACGGCAAATTCAATCTGGGAAAACTTGAACGAAGACAACAAGGTTTCACTTTTTGTGCGCTTTATTGAAATTGCAACAGGAAAGGTCCAGACAAAAATTATAAACAAAAACTAGAGAAAAATTAAGAAGCCATTTTAATAAAAACGGATTCTTAACTGTCATTCCCGTGCTTGACACGGGAATCTGTTCTAAAATTTAGATTATCGGGTCAAGCCCGATAATGACAGTAAAATAAAAAATTCGGCATTCGATTAACTATTCAGCGATTTCAAGAGGGCAAGAACTTTTTGGAACGCTGAATTTTCCTTTTTCATTTCCCTCGAACCTCTTGTTATATTGCATAAAGACAAATTGTATTTTTTTGCAATTTCGCGCTGGGTTGTTCCTTCGTCAAGTTCCTTTACAAGACTCCATCTCTTGGAAAAATCCTTTAATTCAGACTTTGTAAAAAGACAGCCGAAAAAATCAAATATAAGATTTTCGTCCTGAATTTTTGAAAGAAGCATGCATATTTCTTTAATCTGATCGCTCTGGCTGTTTTTGGTTTCTGGCATTTTTACCTCTAAAAGAATGATAATCCAATTGCATTAAAAAAGCAAACTGTCTTTAAAATAAAAAGACCGGCTTTTACACCGGCCATGCCTTTTGGCATCCAGGCTCCAATGGGTGGGAGGGGATAAATTGAACACCTGGTAATTTATATATCGGAGCGCATTTCATTTTTCTTGAATTGTTTTTTTACTGTTTGATTATTTGTTGAATCTAATTTCTGAAGGAATACTTACTTAGCCTCTTAGGAAGTATTCCTTTTGTTTTTATGCATTTAAAAATATTGCCAGAGGATTTATTCATCTGTTTCTTCAATAATCGCGTCAATGTTTAGCGAAATGTTGTAGCTTCGGCCGTCCAATGCGGAAACTGCCTTTGTTATTTCGTAGTCGCCCACAATGAATTTTACGGTGTGGTCGCCGCTCGTTGTGTAGAACTGTTCTACTGGAGCTGTGTATTCGTTATTGTCGAATGTTATTTTGGTGCCTTCTGGAGCAATAAGCCTGATTATTGGCTTTATTTCCCTAAGTGAAATTTCAATATTTGAAGTTTTTGCCTGCTCAACGCTTACTGTGCGCACTTCATTGCGGTAAGAGTCGCTTACAATGTTTATGTTGTGGCTTCCTGTTGGAACAAGAATGTCTTTTTTTCCAAGCTCCGACTGCTTGCCGTCAACAAAAACTGTGAATTCCTTTGCTTCCTCGTCTTCCGCTGAATTTATGGCAAGAGAAATTTTCCCTTCATTTGAAAGAATCGGATATGCGCACACGCTGAATTTTGACTTTGAAATGGAATCGCTTGAACCTTTCATTGCAAGCTGAAGCCTAAAAAACAAAAATCCGTCGGCATTTGCAGGAATCATCTGCGCCATGTACGAATATGCATCGTTTTTTATTGAGTGGTTTTTCTTTGTTGGAACTTTTATATTAAAACTTAGACTTTCACCGAACGTTCCGACTTCCGCTCTTGTTCCGTTATAGTCAATAAGCTTGGCATCTGGAACTGGTGAAATTCCTGAATACAACGACCAGGCAACGGAGTCCCGCCATTCAGCGACTATTTTTGGAACTTTTATTGAAATTTCAATTCCTTCTATAAAAGTTTTGTCTTCTGGAAGCTTTATTACAATTGCATCGTTTACACCGGCTTCAACTGATTTTTTTTCAAACAGTGAGTCTATGCTTATTAAATTTGTCTTGCGCACACGAAAAGGCTCGGCTTTGGACATAAAAATTCCGCATAAAGCCAAAAGCATCAAAGAGAAAACTTTTTTGTTTTTCCTGCCAATGCAAGATTTCATATTGATATTATAATCTTAAATCTTCTATATTTCTAGTGTAATTTCTTTTATTTTAAGTATTTTCCGGGATTTAATGAAGAGCCGTTCTGCTTTATTTCAAAGTGAAGGTGCGGACCTGTTGAAAGTCCTGTTGTTCCGACTTTGCCGATTTTTTGCCCTGTTGAAACTGCTTCTCCTTCTTCAACTAGGATTTCTGAAAGATGTGCATAGGTGCTTTCCATTCCGCCTGCGTGGGAAATTATGATGTAGTTTCCGTAGATTCTGTTTCCTCTTTCCACGGATTTTACAGTTCCAGTCTTGCAGGCAAATACAGTTGTTCCCTCCGGAGCTGCAAGATCAATTCCTTTGTGAAACTGCCATCTGCCGGTTATGGGGCTTTGTCTTTTTCCGTAGTCGGAAGTAAGAATGCTTTTTTCTAGCGGCATTGACATTCCAGGATTTAAAAAATATGCACGTTCAGCCGGACTGAATCTTTCGCCGGGAATAAAATAGAAAAGTCTTCCGTTTATTTTGTATTTTGCAAAAGCTCCTTGAAAGATTCTTTCTTTATGCTCGCTTGCAAGCAAAAATTCAATGGAAGTGGCAGGGGATTCAGGGATAAAAAGTCCGTTTGCGGAAGGAAGAACTATTGTTTTGCCTTCAAGAAGTTCTGCGCTGTTTTCTATTGAATTTGCGGTTGACAAAGCTTCCTGCCAGACGCTGCATCTTGCCGCCACGGTGAAAATTGTGTCGCCTTTTTTTGCTTTGTATGAATAGAAAGTTGGAACACTTGTGTTTGACTTGAAAAAATCTTTCTGGCACTGCTGGACTTCCTGCTGATACTGGGAAAAAAGAAAGTCGCGCGATTCCAAGGACGGAATTTGCGGAAAACTTTGAGCCTGCACGTAAAAAAGTGAAAAAAATGTTCCTAGAATAAAAAAAAGTTTTTTCTTCATAAAAAAAAAGAGCTGCTCAAGAAAATGTTCCTGAACAGCCTTGTGTTTTAACAGCTTTTGGCTGTTACTCTTCTGAAATTGCTCCAACTGGACATACAGAAGCGCATGATCCGCAGCTTACGCAATTGTCAGCGTTAATCTGACGCTTGTCGTTTACTTCGCTGATTGCTTCTGAAGGACATTCGCCTTCGCACGCTCCGCAGTTGATGCATTCCGATGAAATTTTGTAAGCCATAAAATACCTCGGTTTGTGTGTGTGGAAAACTCCTATAAACATAGAAGCCTTCTAAAAAATAATACTTGAAATTTACTAAAAAGGCAAGTTTTGTTTTTTTATTCAAAAATTTTCAAAAGTACTTGACAAATCCCCGGGGGGGGGTACAATGGACGGTGCTGAATTTTTTCAGCGAAATCCATATTGGCTTTTTATGGGAGTGTACTTATGAAAAAGTTTGCTAAGATTTTGTCTATATTTGCGGTTTTTGCTTTGGCGTTTTCGTTTACAGGATGCAGCAGTGGTGATGATGACTCAAATAATTGTTCTGAAAGCGGCGCTAGTAGCAGCGGGCAGGTTTCTGAAAACTTTGTAAAAATTCCTGCCGCTTCGATTGACGGAACAGAAAACTGGACGCCAGAATCAAAAGTATTCGTAAGCGGACGTAAACTTGAAGTTGCCTCGTTCTATATGAGCGACCATGAGGTAACGAGGGCAGAATACAAGACTGTCATGGGCAGCGACCCAAGCGAAGCCGATGCTTATGACAAGGACGGAAATGAGCTTACAGGTGATGACAATGTAAAAAACAACCCTGTGAACAATATCAACTGGTATGACGCGCTTGTGTACTGCAATACGCTTTCTATAAAAGAAAGCTTAACCCCTTGCTATTCAATTGACGGAAAAACAGACCCAAGCGAATGGGGAACAGTTCCGGCTTCAAGTGACAGTAAATGGAATGCCGCGACATGCGACTTTGAAGCGGACGGCTACCGTCTTCCTACAGAGGCAGAATGGGAATGGGCTGCGCGTGGCGGCGAAAGCTACGAGTATGCTGGAAGCGACAATACAGACAAGGTAGCATGGTATGCAAGGAATACAAAAGGAACAAGAGATGTAAAGACCAAGAATAAAAACGGCTACGGACTTTACGACATGAGCGGAAATGTATGGGAATGGTGCTGGGATAAATATGGAGATATATCAAGCGACACGGCAGACACAGGCTCGGCTTCGGGCGTTAATCGTGTGCGGCGCGGCGGCTCTTGGAACGGCTACGCCGACTTCGCGCAGGTTGCCCACCTGGACAGCCGCGAGCCCTACTACCGCGTCAGCAACTCTGGCTTCCGCGTTGTCCGCACTGCAAAATAGCAACATTCTACATCATGTTCTTACGTGTGCACGTCATATAGGATGGCATATTCTTGCAAGGCCCCTTGACAAATGCTTGCAAGACCCCCTGACGTGTACTTGCAAGACCCCCTGACCAAAATTCTTTGCAAGGGGTGCTGACAAAAATCCTTTGTCTTTCTTTTTCCACTTTAAAACTATTTTTATTTATGGTATCTTTTTAAAGATTTTTTTAAATTCAGTGCATAAAATTAAAAAAAATGTATATAAAGTTATAAAATCTTAAATAAGAAGTTTTTGCGCTTTTGTTTCAGTTGCTTTCTTTTTAAGATTTTATTCCTAGTGCTATATTGGAGAAAAAAATGGCTAAGACAGAAGAAAAGTTTCCGGTTGAAATGTCGGAAAAACTAAAGGCCTTGGAAGCTGCAAGGCTTCAGATTGAAAAGCAGTTTGGAACAGGCTCTTTGATGAAGCTTGGAACAAAAACAGACACTGCTTCTATCGATGTTGTTCCTTCAGGCTCGATTTTGCTTGACGAGGCTCTTGGAATTGGCGGTTATCCGCGCGGACGTGTAATAGAAATGTACGGTCCTGAAAGCTCTGGTAAAACTACTCTTGCGCTTCATGCTGTTGCGGAAGCTCAAAAACTTGGCGGAATTGCGGCTTTTATTGATGCGGAACACGCTTTAGACCCTGTTTATGCCAAAAATCTTGGTGTAAACATTGATGAGCTTTGGGTGAGCCAGCCAGACACAGGAGAACAGGCTCTTGAAATTTGTGAAAACCTTGTGCGTTCCGGCGCTGTTGACATAATTGTTGTGGACTCTGTTGCAGCTCTTACTCCTCAGAAAGAAATTGAAGGCGAGATGGGAGATTCCGTTATGGGACTTCAGGCTCGTCTTATGAGCCAGGCGCTTAGAAAACTCACGGCAATTGTTGGAAAAAGCAAGTGCATTGTGGTCTTTATAAACCAGATTCGTATGAAAATCGGCGTTATGTTTGGAAATCCAGAGACTACAACTGGCGGAAATGCGCTGAAATTCTATTCATCTATCCGTCTTGAAATCCGCAGAATTGAATCAATTGACGGCAAGGGCGAAGAGGATGCTGTAGGAAACCGCGTGCGTGTAAAAATTGTAAAAAACAAGGTTGCGCCTCCTTTCCGCAAGGTTGAACTTGATATTTACTTTGGAAAAGGAATTTCTTCTGCCGCATCCATTTTGGATTCTTCTGTAAAGCATGGGCTTATAGACAAGCGCGGCGCCTGGTATACAAGAGGAGAAGAAAAAGTCGGTCAGGGAAAGGAAAATGCTGTCGCCTATATAGAAAACAATCCAGCATTTAAAATGGAGCTCGAAAATACTCTGCGTGAAAAGATTTTCCCCGGGCAAGTTTTACGCACCAAAGAAGGCGAAGTTGTAACAAAAGAGCAGATTCTTCAGTATGAAAAGGAAATGAGGGCAAAAGGTGTTGGCACTGGCTCTATTGCAGAACCTCCTGCAAAAGAAGAAAAGCCAGCTGAAAAAGCTCCTGTTGCTCCTGCCGTAGAAGAAAAGCCTGCAAAAGCTGCAAAGTCAAAGGCCGCGAGCCTTGCAAAAGCCGCTTCGGAAGATAAGCCTGTTCCTGATGAGCTTTTCTAGGTTTTATGGAACGTGTTGTTTTAGGACTTGGCTCTAATAAAAGTTTCGGGGCGTTTTCTTCCTTGGAGCTTTTAAAAAGAGCCTGCTCTTGTCTTGCAGATTTTATACATGAGCTAAAAGTTTCTTCTATATATAGAACTGCGGCCATGTATGTCTGCGAGCAAGATGATTTTTATAATATGGTTGCCGTTGGAAATTTCAGCGGAACTCCTGATTCTCTTCTTGAAAAAATCCATTTAATTGAGCAGAAATTTGGACGCGACAGAAGCCTTGAAATTAGAAACGGACCGCGTTCCTTGGACATTGACATAGAGCTTTTTGGAAATCAGACTGTAAAAAAAGAAAATCTTGTGATTCCGCATGAGCGGCTTTTAGAAAGAGCGTTTGTTCTTGCTCCTTTTCTTGAAGTTTTGAAAAAAAATGCCGATGTTAATAAAGCGGACATAGAATTCTACGCAATAAAACTGGATCTTTTAAAAGAGCAGCGGGTTGAAATATATTGTCCGTTTTAAAAATATTGCTTCGGAGCGCAAAATGGAACAAGAACGGACAGTTTGTCATAGAAAATTTATGGCAGGAACTTTTGAGGGACCTCTTGATCTTTTATGGAGCCTTATACGCGAAAATAAAATAAATATCTACGATATTCCGATTGCGGAAATTACAGAGCAGTTTCAGGATTATCTTGATTATGCTGTGGAACTTGACCTTCAGGATTTGAGCGAATTTTATCTTTGGGCTGCAAAACTTGCGTGTATAAAGAGCCGTCTCCTTTTGCCTGTTGAAGTGCGCTATGACGATGACGAAAGCATGGAAGATCCCCGCGAAGAGCTTGTTGAGCAGCTTATTGAATATCAGCGTTTTAAAAAACTTTCTGTTTTAATGGAAGAACAGGAAGAGCAGAGCGAATGGAGCTTTGAGCGCAAGAAAATAGAAAGAACTCTTCCGTTTGACGAAGATGATTCTCAGTGGAAGAAAATGGACACTTGGGCTTTGCTTCAGGATATGCAGAAGATTTTTAGGAATCTTACAAATGTAAATCCTGATGAGCGGCTTTTGAACATGGGCGAGGATATTGCTCCGAATGAAAAAATCGCCTTGATAAACGAGCTTCTGGAAAAGAAAAGCGAATGTATGTTTACAGACTTGATAACCAGAAAAGGCAATGAGCTTGACGTGATTTGCGCTTTTATGGCGATTCTTGAAGCAGTAAAATTGAATTTAGTTGAAATATATCAAAATAAAATGTTTGGAGATATAAAAATATGCAGGAAGCAGAAAGCGGCATGATTTCAGAGGAAAAAAAAGAAGTAAATGAAAATATAGAGGCTTCAGAAGATACTTTGGATGAAGCTGAAAACGACCTTGAAAAACGTCGGGCAGATTTAAATCTTGATACAGAAACTGCGCTTTTGGAAACTGTTCTTTTTTTGGAAAGCGAGCCTCAGACTGTTGAAAATCTTTCAAAGATAACAAAAATGGCTCCTAATGTAATTGAAGAATGCATTGAGCGTTTAAAAGAAAAATATTCAAATGCTGATTCTGGAATTGAACTTTCAATGATTATAGGCGGATGGACTCTTACGCCAAAAAGAGAATGCTTTGACTTTGTAAAAGAGCGGTATGGAAAAAAGAATGAAGGCAGATTAAGTCGCGCCGCTATTGAAACTTTGTCGATAATTGCTTACAGTCAGCCTATAACGCGTGCGGAAATCGAAAGCATCCGCCATGTAAATGTGGACAACATGATGCGTGTTTTGCTTGACAGAAAATTTATAAAGGAAGTCGGAAAAAAAGATATTCCCGGAAAACCTGTTATGTACGGCACAACAAAAGAATTCCTTGAATTCTTCCATTTGCAGAGCATTGCCGATTTGCCGCAGCTTGATGAAAAAGAAAGCGAGAGGTTTGAACTTGCCCGTTAATAATTCAAAAGAGAAGAAAGAAGACGCTATGCGTCTTCAACAGTACATGGCTAAATGCGGTGTTGCAAGCCGCCGTGCCAGTGAAGCGATTATCTGCGCCGGACGTGTTAGCGTAAATGGAACTGTTGTAACAGAGCTTGGAACTAAAGTCAGCGCACAAGACAAAGTTTGCGTTGATGAAAAAGAAATCCACCTTGAAGAAAAAAAACGTTATGTCCTTTTAAATAAGCCTTCAGGGTATGTGTGTTCCGCAAGCGATGAGAAAGGCCGTCCTGTTGCGGCTGACTTGCTTAAAGAAGCATATACAGAGCGTCTTTACAATGTTGGCAGGCTTGATATGTTTTCAAGCGGTCTTATTATTTTTACAAATGATGGAGACTTTGCTGCAAAACTTTCACATCCTTCCGCAGAACTTGAAAAAGAGTACATTGTAGACACAAGCCTTCCTATGCCGCGTTTTCTTGCGGATGACTTTATGGACGGAATTAGAATCGACGGAGTTTTCTACCGCTGCAAGGATGCCCGCGAGCTTAATTCGCATAGAATGAGAATTGTTCTTGTTGAAGGTAAAAACCGCGAAATCCGCCGTGTGTTTGAAAAGTATGAAGTCGGAATAAAAAGCCTTATGCGCATAAGAATTGGCTGCGTTGGAGTTGGAGAGCTTCAGTTTGGGCAGTTCAGGGATTTGACTCAGGATGAAGTGAAAGCCCTCCTTAGGCTTTGCAAAAATTAAAAAGAGGTTGTTATGGTTGTTGCTATAGACGGTCCTGCAGGAACAGGAAAAAGCACGGTTGCTGGAAAAGTTGCAAAAGACTTGAACCTTACATATTTGAACAGCGGAAGCTTTTACCGCGCGCTTACGCTTGCTTTGCTTGATTCTGGAATAAACCTTGACGATGAAAAATCAGTGGTTGACTTTGCAAAAAAGCAAAAGCTTGACTATGTGAATGCAAGGCTGATTTTAAACGGAAAAGATGTTGACGATTTGCTTCATCAGGACAAAGTTGACGCGAACGTTTCAAAAGTTTCTTCTTTTGTTGAACTTCGGCATTTTGTCAATTCAAGAATGAGACAGATTGTAAAAAGCCTTAGCATAATTTGCGAGGGAAGGGACATGACAACTGTTGTGTTCCCGGATGCGCAATTCAAGTTTTATCTTGATGCTAGCATTGATGTTCAGGCAAAGAGGCGTTTTGATCAAGGCGTAAGCGGACTTTCACTTGAAGAAATAAAGGCTGCCATAATCAAGCGCGACGAAATGGACAGAAACAAAGCGGAAGGCTCCCTAAAAAAAGCAAAAGACGCATTCTATATCGACACTTCAGACTTGACCATAAATGATGTTTGTGCGATAATCGAAAGCAAAATAAAATCAAAAGGGTTTGCTATGGAAAAGGAAGTGGAAAAGAATGGTGCCCAGGGCTCCGACAACATTTACACACAATTAGAAGCATCTATTAATAACATGGAGCCGGTTGAAGACGGTGCTAATGTAAAGGCTACTGTTGTTCAAGTTACAGATGATATTGTATTCGTTGACGTAAACTGCAAGTCAGAAGGAAAAATTCCTGTATCTGAATTTGCTGGAAACCTTCCAAAAGAGGGAGATGTAATTACAGTATATCTCGTAAGCCAGTTTGGAAAAAACGGTCCTGTTGTTTCTAAGCAGAAGGCCGATGAAAAACGCCTTTGGGAAGAGCTCAAAGTTGCTGCTGAACAGAAAACTCCTGTAGAAGGTGTTATTTCTTCTGTTACAAAAGGCGGATATATGGTTAATCTTGGCGGTGGAATTTCTGCATTCCTTCCAATCAGCCAGGCAGATGCTCAGAAAGTTGAAAAAGAAGACAAGCTTATTGGCGTAAAGTCTAAGTTCTATGTTGAGCGTCTTTATAGCAACGGCAAACGCAATGTTGTTGTAAACCGCCGCAAGTATCTTGAAGAACAGATTAACGGAAACCGTGATAAATTCTTTGAAACTGTAAAGATTGGCGATACTGTAAAAGGTGTTGTAAAGTCATTCACAAGTTTCGGCGCATTTATTGACCTTGGCGGATTTGACGGTCTTCTTCATATTAATGATATGAGCTGGGGACACGTAACTCGTCCAAAGGATTTTGTAAAAAAAGGTCAGGAAATAGAGCTTAAAGTTATCCGCCTTGATCCAGAGGGAAAGAGAATCAACCTTTCTCTTAAGCATTTTACAGAAGATCCGTGGGTTCACTTTGAAGAAAAGTACCATGTAAATGATATTGTAAAGGGAAAAGTTACAAAAGTTCCTGACTTTGGCGCATTTATTGAGCTTGAAGAAGGAATTGAAGGTCTAGCCCATATTTCTGAATTCAGCTGGACAAAGAAAATCAACAAGCCGTCTGACATGGTAAAAGAAGGCGATGAAGTTGAATGCATGATTCTTGGCTATGATATTCAGGGCGGACGTGTTTCTCTTGGTCTTAAGCAGGTTACAGAAAATCCTTGGGATTCAATTGCTGACAAATATCCTGTAGGAACAAAAGTTTCTGGAAAAGTTGTAAAAATTGCAAACAGCGGCGCATTTGTCCAGCTTGAAGAAGGCATTGACGCTTTCCTTGCTGGCGAGGATCTTTCTTGGACAAAGAAAATCAAGCATCCTGGAAGTGAAATCAAAGTTGACCAGCCTTTGGATGTTGTTGTTTTGGACTGCGATCCAGAAAACCACAGAATCCGCGTTGGCGTAAAGCAGCTTACAGACAATCCATGGAAGGCTTTTGCTGAGGAATATAGAGTTGGTGGAACTCTTGAAGGCGAAGTTACTTCTATCAATGACTTTGGAATTTTTGTAAAAGCTCCTAATGGAATTGAAGGTCTTGTTAACAAGGCAAACCTTAGCGATGACCGTGATGTTCCGTTTGAAGAAGCTGTAAAGAAATACAATGTTGGCGATAAAGTTAATGTTTATGTTGTTTCAATTGATGTGGACAAAGAGCGTGTTGCTTTCTCTGTAAAAGAATACAAGAGAGCTCAGGATCGCGCTGAAATTTCACAGTATATGTCTTCTAGCAATGATGACAGGGCTTACACAATTGGCGACAGCGTAAAGAGCCACGCAGAGTAAAAACAAAATCAATGAGTGGAAACAGCTTAATTTCTTTAGACAGGCTAAAGTCACTCATTGAAATTAATACACGCATAAATTTAAATTATGCGAATCCAGATACATTGCTGGTTTCAATTTTGGAATCAGCAATGCTTATGGTTAAATGTGAAGCCGCATCTCTCCTTCTTGTGCGGAAAGAAATCAATTCACTAGAATTTTATATCAGTCTTGGTCCTAAAAATTCCGAAGTTAAGAAAATCCTTGTTGAAAAAGAATCAATTGCTGGCTGGGTTGCTGAAAATTGTCAGTCGGTCATAATCAACGATGTAAACAGTGATCCTCGCTTTAATTCCACAGTTCAAAACACAACAAAATATGTTACAAGAAACATGATTGCTTTTCCTATGAGCGTGAAAGGTGATTGTGTTGGCGTTATTGAGTTGATTAATAAGGAAAATAAAGGCGACTTTACTGCCGACGACCTTGAAATTCTTGAGCTTTTGGGCGAGCAGGCGGCTGTTGCATACCAAAATGCCTTGCGCTACAGAAAAAATAAAGTTCAGCTTAACGCTCTTCAATATGTTGTTGACGCTGGCAAAGACTATCATCCTTTTATTGCGCGGAATCCGCTTGTTCTTTCGTTAATTGAAAATATAAAGCGTGCTTCTGCGATTAATTCCTCTGTTTTGATTACCGGTGAAAGCGGAGTTGGAAAAGAGCTTTTTGCAGAGCAGATTCACCTTTTGAGCAACAGAAAAAATAAGCCTTTTGTCCGCGTGAGCTGCGCTTCTTTAAGTCCGTCGCTTCTTGAATCTGAATTCTTTGGACACGTAAAAGGCGCTTTTACCGATGCTGTTTCTGCAAGAAAAGGCCGCTTTGAAATGGCTGACGGCGGAACAATTTTTCTTGATGAGATTGGCGAGTTGCCTTTTGATTTGCAGGCTAAGCTTTTGCGTGTGATTCAGGAAAAAAAGTTTGAGCGAGTTGGTTCTTGCGACACAATTTCAGTTGATGTGAGAATTATTGCCGCAACAAACCGCGACTTGGAAGCAATGATAAAACAAGGAACTTTTAGAAGCGACTTGTATTTTAGGTTGAATGTTCTTCCGATTGCAGTTCCGCCTTTGAGGGAGCGCAGGGATGAACTTGAAGATTTGTGCGAATTCTTTTTGAATAAATTCAAGGCTGAAATACATAAAGAATTCCTTGGATTTTCAGAAGCTGCAAAAAAAGCAATTTATTCTTATATGTGGCCTGGAAATATCCGCGAGCTTGAAAATACAATTGAAAGGGCTTGCATAATCGGAAATCCGCCTTTTATTCAACTAAATGATTTACGGCTTCCCGTGGATTCTGAAAATTTGCCAGAAACAGAAGAAATTCAAAACTGCGCAGAAGAACTTTCGCTTATGAAAGACCGCAGCTTAAAAAATGCGCTTTCGGAATTTAAAAGACAGTATGTTGAAAGAATTCTAAGAGAAACAAACTGGAATCAGACTGCCGCCGCAAAAATTCTTGATATTCAGCGCACTTATGTTTCAAAGCTTATTTCTGAACTGAATATCCGCAGGACTTGACTTTCAAGGTTTTGACAAAAAGACTGATATTATATATAATAAAAAAAATATTCGGAGTAAAAAATGTCTAAGGAAAAAAAAGCTACTGCAAATGCAAAAATTGAAGATTTTATTATTAAAAATAGAAAAATATTTATTTGCGGAGTAGCTGTTTTAGTTGTTGCCGCTGTAGTTGTTTGCACTGTATTTGCAATTTCTGATTCAAATAAGAAAAAAGATCTTGCTGCCATTGATTCAATTGAATATTCTTATGCTGCAAAATCTGGCGAAATAGAGGAAGATGAAGCTGCTTCTCGTCAGGCAAAGGCAGAAGAAGCTCTTGCGCCTTATCTTTCAAAGAAAAATGTTGCCGGTGTGCGCGCCAATATGCTTTACGCTGACATTGCCTTTGCAAAGAAGGATTTTACAAAAGCACTTGACTGCTACTTAAAAGCTGCTAATGCTTCTAAAAAAGCTTATACTTATGCAGAATGTATGTACAATGCCGGTGTTTGCGCAGAAGAACTTTCTAAAAATGACGATGCTGTGGCTTATTATAAAGTTGCTGCAGATACTGAGGATTTTTACCTTGCTTCTCATGCGCTTTTTAATGCTGCAAGAGTTTGCGAAGTTTCAGAAAACTATTCTAATGCCGCGGAGCTTTATCAAAAAACTGTTGATTCTTATAGCGGATACGAGTGGGCAAATCTTTCTGAAAGCCGCCTTATTGATTTAAAGGCAAAAGGAAAAATTGACTAAAAATCAGTGTTATTGTAAAGAAAAAATTGGCGGTGTTTGTTTTGCAAAAAAATTAAAGACCGCCTTTTTTTTATTTGCCGTGCTTTTTGCCAGTTGCGGACTTGACACTTTTTATTACCTTGAGCCGCCAAAGACTGATGGGCACACAACAAAATACACAAGCGATGACAGGGCTCAGCTTTATTTTTCTTTTTTAACCAATGAAGAAGGCGATAATTCTGATTACGGCTCATCTGATTTTTCTTTTCTTGGCACTGAAGTCTATTACAAAATTTATAATAATTATTCTACAATGGTCAGCGCGCAAAGTTCGATTGACACATTGAACTCAAGCAGTGATGTTTCAGCGGCGGCAACAAATATTATAAACTCAAGAAATTATAAGACTCTTTTATTTTCTTCCTATAACAAAACTCCTTTGATTCCAGAAAATAATGATGACCGCTATGTTTATATCCGCCTGAATAGCTATGGTGAAGAAGATGGATACTCTGCTGTTGTCTGCTACGGAACTTCTGCAATGGAACGATATGTTTCAGGTTCAAGCGGTGTAACTTTAATTGGAAAGCCTTTGCGCAATATTAGTTTTGGCTCAGGCTACGGATTTGACTTTAAGAAAACTGACAACGATAATCCGCTTCCTGTTTCAAGTGATGAAGATGTAAGCTGGTCAAGTTCTAGTTCTGAGGACGGAGTCTGGTATGTTGATATGTGGGCGGTTTCTGTGGGGCGGGATTCAAGTTATTCACCTTCTTACAGCAAACTGCTTCACCTTGGCTCGATTTCAATAAAAGAAGAATGGTACAACGACTAACTCTTATAAAATTTCAAGGATTTTATTTATAAATGCGCAGTTTTTTTCCAAATCTTCCTTTAGCTTCCATGGCGGATTCATTATAAACATTCCGCTTCCGTAAAGATGGGAGCCGGTTTCTATTTTTGTTTCCTCTGGATTTTTTGTGATTAGCTCGATTTTAAAGCTTTCGCAAGGAGTTGTTCCTAACTTGCAGAAGTCTTCAAGTTCTGTTAGAAGCTGAGAAGTTTCATTTTTTCGGCGGAGCAAAAGCGGATACCAAAGCGCGATAATGGCCGTGTTCCATTTTCTTCTTACAGTTTTTAATGCGTCGCAAACTTTTTTGTAATCCTCTGCGTCTTCGTAGCTTGGGTCGCACAGAACAAGTCCGCGTTTTATTAGCGGCGGTGTGAGCGCGCAAAGAGCTTTGTAGCTGTCTTCATTGTGAATTACGGCTTTGCGGCTTTTCATGTTGTTTTTTAAGGATTCAAGTGCTTGCGGATGCTTTTCTATAAAATGAAGGCTGTCTTTTTCTCTTGAATAAAGGCGTTCAAGCTCTGGGCTTCCTGCGTATTTTTTTTCTTCAAGATAGGGAGATTCACGTTCGATGTATTCCTTTAAGCCGTGCGGAAATTCTTGCGAAGTCCGTTTGTAGAATCTGTATATTTTTTCTATTCCGTCTTTTGCTTCGTTTGTTTTTAAGCTCCGCTCGTCATCAAGGCTGAATATTCCGGCTCCAGAATGGCTGTCTATTATTGTAAAAGGCTTTTCTTTTTTGCAAAGGGAATCCAAAATCAGGCAAAGGCAAGTGTGCTTTAAAACGTCTGCAAGGTTTCCGGCGTGATACTCGTGCTGATAGCTTAGCATTTTTCAATTTCCTTTATCCAAAGCTGCGCGTTTGCATCGCTAGGCATTCTCCAGTCTCCTCTTGGCGAAAGATTTACTGTTCCAACTTTTGCTCCGTCTGGCATACAGCTTCTTTTGAACTGCTGGCTGAAAAATCTTTTGTAGAAATTCTTGAGCCATTTTAAGATGATTTCTTTTGTGTATATTGTTTTTGTCGCCTTATCTTCTTTTCCAAGAAATGCTTTTTGCGCAAGAAAATAAATTTTCCGTGGAGAAAATCCCCAGCGCAAAACATAGTAAAGAAAAAAATCATGAAGCTCGTAAGGACCTACAATTTCTTCTGTTTTCTGACTTATTTTTCCTTCTGAAGGAGGAAGAAGTTCCGGGCTTACAGGAGTTGCAAGAATATCATTCAGAACATCTGAAAGACTTTTGTTTTTCTTTTCAAGTGCTTCGTCAGCAAACCAAGAAACAAGGTGGCGGACTAAAGTTTTTGGAATGCTGGAATTTACGCCGTACATGCTCATTTGATCACCGTTGTAAGTGCACCATCCAAGCGCAAGTTCGCTTAAATCTCCAGTTCCGATTACGATTCCATTGCACTTGTTTGCAAAATCCATAAGAACTTGAGTACGCTCGCGTGCCTGACAATTTTCGTAAGTTACATCGTGCGTGTTTATGTCTTGTCCTATATCTTTAAAATGCTGAATTACGGCATCCTTGATATTTATTTCTTTTAAAGTTGTTCCCATTTCATTTGCGAGCAGGCAGGCATTGTTGAACGTTCTGTCTGTTGTTCCGAATGCAGGCATCGTTATAGAAAAAATTTTTTGCCTTGAAATATTGCATTTGTCAAAAGCTCTTGCGCATACTAAAAGCGCCAAAGTTGAATCTAGTCCGCCGCTAAGTCCTATGACTGCTCCCTGCGAATGAATATGCCTTAGCCGTTTTGCAAGTCCTTCCGACTGCATTTCGATTATAGAAAAACATCGTTCTTTTCTTTTTTGAATATCAGAAGGTACAAATGGATGAAGAGCAATTTTCTCATAAAGATGTTCGTCTATGTTGCCGGCAAAAAGCTCATGCTGAAGCCCGCTTACAAAAATTGTCTTGTATTCAGACTTTGCAAAACTTGTGCTTCTTGAAAAAGTTGTGGATTTTACTCTGTCTTGTGTGAGCTTTTCTAAATCGATGTCCGCTATAAGAAAGTCCTGTGTGTTTTCAAAAAGGGAGGATTCTGCTTTTATTGCTCCGTTTGCTGCGATGATGCTGTGTCCGCTGAAAATCATGTCGGTTGAACTTTCGTCGTGGCTTGCGTTTGCGTAAATGTATGCGCTTACTGTTTTTGCGGAATGACCTGCTACAAGCATCCGTCTGTATTCAGCTTTTCCTGCGACTTCATTGCTTGCGCTTAAATTTGCAATTATTGTAGCTCCGTTTATGGCGTGTCTTGTTGAAGGTGAAAACGGAACCCACAAATCTTCGCAAAGTTCTGCGGAAATTTTTATGGAAGAATCGTTTTCATCTTGAATAAAAATATTTGTGCCAAACGGAATGTCTTCCAAGCCTTTGAAAACTGAAACTTGTTTTACTGTGTTTTCAGAAAATGAAGCAAACCAGCGGCTTTCATAGAATTCAGAATAGTTTGGAATAAAGGACTTTGGAATAAAAGCAAGAACTTTTCCTTTATAAATAAAAGCTGCGCAGTTGAACCGCTCTGAATCCAGTTCAACAGGAAGTCCAACGCAAAAAAGAACATTGCAGTTTTTTGTTTCAGCGCAAATTTTTTTTAGGGCAATATAACATTCTTCCTGAAGAGTTTTTTGTGCGAATAAATCAGCGCAAGTATAGGCGCAAATAGAAAGCTCTGGAAAAACGAGAAGCTTTATTTTTTTGTCTTGGGCTTTTTTTACAAGTTCAATTATCTGCTTAGAGTTGAAGTCGCAATCCGCCACAGAAAGTGAAGGGGACACGCTTGCAACTCTGAAAAATCCGTAGTTCATAAATTGATTATACGAATTATCAGCAGAAAATTCAATTTTTTTATGTGTAGCAGGCGAGGATGTCGTCCTGGCTGCTTTTTAGAAGCTCTATTACATCTGGCCGGAACGCGTCTTTATCTTCTAAGATTGTGTTCATTGCCATGTTGAATTCGGCTGCGCTTATTTCTTCCGCGGAAAAAAAGTTTATGCAGAATTCTATTGCGATTGCGCACATCTGGGTGTAGATATTGTTGATGCTGCTTTTTAGTCCGTGCGGCATTCCTCTTCCGTCGTAGCGTTCGTGGTGGTGCATGCAGATGTCAGAGCAGACTTTTACAAAATATGCGACGCTTGGCGAACTGTTCACGCCTACGAAATCTGCTCCTGCTATTGTGTGCGTTTCTGGAATGTCATCGATTTCTGACTGGGAATAAACCTTGAATTTTTCGTGGCTTACAATCATTCTGCCTATGTCGTAAAAATATGCTGCGCGGCTGATTATTTCAATTCCTTCCGGCGTAAGATCTTTTGGAGCTTTTGTTGCAAAATAATTTTCAAGCATGATGTGCACAATTTCACTTACTTGAATATAAAGGTCGTCGCTCTTTTTTTCACCTTTGAGATAAGTAAGATAAACACGGCGAAGCTTGTCTGCATAAAGAATTGTCGCCTTGAGCTCTTTGTCTGAAACTGTTCCTTTTAGCATTGAAGCGGCAAGAACTTTTTTTGCGAATATTGACTTCAGCTTTGAAAGAATTTGCTCGCTGTCATAAGGCTTCTTGAAAAATCCTGACGCTCCAAAATTTGCGGCTCTTATAATGTTGTCTTTTTTGGCTTCTGAAGAAATAAGCAGAATCACCATTCCTGAGTGTCTTGACTTGTCTAGCAGGCTGAGCACTTCAAATCCGCTTAATCCGGGCATATTTATATCAATGATTAATCCGTCTATTTTTACAGCCGGATTGTTTAGAATATCAAGCGCCGCATATCCTGAATCTGCTTCAATTACATTGTAGAAACTTGCCAGTATGTTTTTTAAAACCGCTCTGTCAATTTCAGAATCATCAACTATTAAAATCGTTGTCATCTCTTGCTCCAGTTGTTGAATATCAAAAAATCGCTGAAACTGAATTTTTAAATGTTATCAAATAATTATATCATATCATCTTGAAATGTAAAGAAATAAACTTTTGGAAAAATACTTTGCCTTGACATCTGGTGTGTATTTTTTTAAAATACTGAAAAAATTTCGCGTTTATTTTTGGAAATCTATATGCTTGAAAAAATGAGAAACATTGGCATCATGGCTCATATTGATGCTGGAAAAACAACTACAACAGAAAGAATTCTTTATTATTCTGGAAAAATTCATAAAATCGGTGAAATTGATGATGGCGCGGCTACAATGGATTTTATGAAGCAGGAACAAGAGCGTGGAATTACAATCGCTTCAGCTGCAATAACAACTGAATGGAAAGGCTACAAAATAAATATCATTGACACTCCAGGCCATGTTGATTTTACTGCGGAAGTTGAACGTTCTTTGCGTGTTCTTGACGGAGCTGTTGCCGTAATTTGCGCTGTTGGATGGGTTCAGCCGCAGACTGAAACTGTCTGGAAGCAGGCAGATGAATTTCATGTTCCGCGCATTTGCTTTGTAAACAAGATGGACAGAGTAGGAGCAGACTTCTTTGGAGCAATTGAAGATGTTCGTAAAAAATTCGGCTGCGAGCCTGTTGCTCTTGAAATTCCTATGGGAAGCGGGCAGGACTTTGAAGGTGTTATAGATCTTCTAAAAATGAAAGAAATCCGCTGGGACGCAGAAACTGAAGGCGAAAAATTTACAGAATCAGAAATCAGCGATGAATACAAAGAACTTGCACAGGAATGGCGGGAAAAACTTGTTGATACAGTAGCTTCAAACGATGAAGAACTTACAGATCTTTATATAGAAGGCAAGGAAATTTCTGTTGAGCAGCTTATGTCTGCATTGCGCAAGGCTACAATTAATAGAACTCTTGTTCCGTTTCTTTGCGGTTCAAGCCGGCACAATCAGGGAGTTCAGCCTCTAATTGATGCGATTGTTTCTTATCTTCCTTCTCCGGATGAAGTTCCTCCAGCTGAAGGAATCCATGTAAAGAAAAATGAAGAGGAAAAAATTCTTGTAAAATGTGATCCAGATTCAAAGACTCCGGCAGGTCTTGTATTTAAAATTCAGTATGACCGCGAGGCAGGAATTCTTTGCTTTGTTAGAATGTACTCTGGAAAAATTTCAACCGGAACTCAAGTTTACAATGTTGGAAAAAAGAAGCGCGAGCGTGTAAATAGAATTCTTCGCGTAAATGCAAACAGAATGGAGCAAATGGACAGCGTAAGTGCAGGAGACATTGCCGTTTTTGTAGGCTTGAAATTTGCGCAGACTGGAGATACCTTGGGAAGCGAAGGAATGCCTGTTCTTCTTGAAAGCGTAAAATTCCCAGAGCCTGTTATTTCGATTGCGATTGAGCCTGAAACAATGGGGGATCGCGCAAAGCTTCAGGAAACTCTTGAAATTCTTAGCCGTGAAGATCCTACGTTTACTTTCCGTGATGACGAAGAAACCGGGCAGCTTGTTATTTCTGGAATGGGCGAGCTTCACCTTGATGTTCTTGTTACTCGAATCAGAGACGACTTTAAAGTTCAATGCAGAGTTGGTTCTCCGCAGGTTACTTACAGAGAGTCAATTTCTACTGCCGCTGATTATAAAGAAGAGTTCAGCAAAGTTCTTGCCGGAAAAGAAAATGCTGCTTGCCTTACAATTCATATTGAACCAAGAGAAACTGGAGCCGGAAACTCTTATACTTGCGCAGTGCATGACAACTCAATTCCAAAGGAAATTTATGAAGCGATTGAGCAGAGCATTCAAAGTTGTTTTGCTTCTGGAATACGAATGGGCTATCCTTGTACAGATATTGCAGTTTCTGTAACTGACATAAAATATGATGAACTTACAGCTTCTACTTTTGCATTTGAAGCCGCTGCTGCCGAAGCATTTGACAAGGCGTGTGAGTCTGCAACTCCTGAACTGCTTGAGCCGGTAATGGAAGTTGACATTGAATGTCCTTCTGAATTTGTTGGAGATGCAATGAGCCAGATTACACAGCGTGGCGGAATGATTGTAAGTATGGATGAAAAATCAGGCGAAAACGTAATTCACGCAAAAGCTCCAATGGCGAAAATGTTCGGATTTTCGACAAACCTTCGCTCTGTAACACAAGGAAGAGCAAGTTTTGGAATGGTGTTCAGCCACTTCCAGGTAAAGGCGTAAATTCTTGGAGGACGCTTGAGCAAGATTGTTTGCTGCGTTACTGCTTTGGCGGAAACATCACCTCAGGCTGTTCCTCTTGGCGCCGCTTGCATTGCTTCTGCTGTAAAAAACAGTCCGCTTACAAAAAATATTTTTGAAGTTCACTTGTCTTCTTTTTCTCTTGAAAATGGAAATTCATCTAAGATTGAATCTGAAATTTTTTCTTGCGCAGAAAATCTTTTTGCGGTTTGCTTTAGTGTTTTTGTATGGAACAGAACGCAGCTTGAAACTTTGGCGCAAAAGATAAAAGAAAAAATTCCTTCTGCAATTCTTATTGCTGGAGGTCCTGAAGTTACAGCATCTCCTCTTTCATTTAAAAATTTTGACTGGACTATTTGCGGTGAAGGCGAAGAGTCTGTTCCGCAGCTTTTGAATAAACTTTTTAACTCTAAAAACAAAAATGAAAATTTTGATATTCAAGGAGTCTATAAAAAAGACGAAAATAAAAATTCCTTGTGCCGAAGTTTGCCTCCGTCATTGCAAACTTTGTCTTCACCATGGCTTGATGGAACTTTGAATCCTTCTGATTATTGCGGCGCGTTGTGGGAACTTGCACGTGGCTGTCCTTTTAAATGTTCGTATTGCTATGAAAGCAAAGGCGAAAAAAAAGTTCAGTATTTTTCAATGGAGCGCATAGAACGCGAACTTGAATTTTTTGCTGAAAAGAAAGTGCCGCAAGTCTTTGTTCTTGATCCGACTTACAATGCGAATAAAAAACGCGCACTGGAAATTCTTAAGCTTATAAAAAGAAAATCTCCTGCGACATTTTTTAGTTTTGAAGCCCGAGCGGAATTTATTGACAGGGAACTTGCCCATGCTTTTGCTTCTATTCCGTGCAGCCTTCAGTTTGGACTTCAAAGTATGCACAAAGAAGTTCTTGGTCTAGTGAACCGGAGCTTTGATAAAAAATTATTTGTAAAGAACATCGGCATTTTAAATAGGGAAGGAGTTGTCTTTGGTTTTGATTTGATTTTTGGACTTCCGGGCGACAGTTTTTCTGGATTCAAACAGAGCGTAGATTTTGCGCTTTCTCTTTACCCGAACAATCTTGAACTTTTTTGTCTTAGTGTTTTGCCGGGAACAGATTTGCATGACAAGGCTGCATCTCTTGGTCTTGTGTGGCAGCAAGAACCGCCTTACAATGTTTTAAAAACAAAAATGTTTTCACAGCAAGACATTGAAAGAGCAAGAAAATTTTCTTTTGCTGCCGATATTTTTTACAACAAAGGCAGAGCCGTTCCTTGGTTCAATTTGATTTTATTTCCGCTTCATGTAAAGCCTTCTGTTTTCCTTGAAAATTTTTCGCGTTTTTTGGAGCTGAAAGAAAATGCGGATTTTTCATTTTTGGGAATTCAAAAACTTCAGCTTGAATTTGTTTTGTCGCGATATAAAAACCGGCATCTTGAAAAAATGATTCTAGTTGCTTCTGATATAATCGTTTTGAATAATGCGCTGAGCCTTTTTACTGCGGAAGGAAAAGAGTCTTGTGTTGAACTTCATTATCATCCTGACGATTTGATGAGTGGCTACGATGTTGCGTTTTTATCTGAAAATTGCGGGAAGTTTAAAAACAAAACAAAAGTTTTCGGCGGAAAAAATGGCGCGGACTGGAAAGTTATAAAATAGTTTGAAAACTGATTTTTATATTTCAATGTTTGCTGCAAATTAATTAATTCAAAATTGTTTAAAAATAAAAAAGACACTTGAAAATCAAGTGCCTTTTACTGAGCTACTCGTGATTCGAACACGAGACCCACGCCTTAAAAGGGCGTTGCTCTACCTACTGAGCTAGTAGCCCATCCGTTTTTCAACGTGATTAGTATCATATACTCTAAAATAAATTTGGTCAAGAGCATTTTATTGTTTTTTGCAAAATAATTTGAACAAAATTTTCCCCTTGACACAGTTTGCGTTTTCTTTTTTACTTTTATTAGTTATATGAATGGACTTGTTTTAGATGGAAGTAAAAATGTTTTTCAGGTTGAATGCGATGACGGCTATGTCCGAGAATGTTCTCTAAAAGGAAAAATTTTAAAAGACGGAAAAGGCTATTACAATCCGCTTGCGCCAGGCGACATTGTTATTTTGGATGATGATTCCCTTGAAGATGAAAAAGGTCTTATAAAAAATCTTGTTCCTCGCAAAAATGAATTTGTGCGTTGGAATGTAAAAAAAAGACAGCCTCAGGTTCTTGCTTCAAATTTGGATTATCTTCTGATTGTTACAACTCCAGACGAGCCTCCTTTTAAACCGCGCTTTATTGACCGTGCTCTTGTTCAGGCGGATTTTCAGAAAATAACTCCAGTGATTGTCTGCAATAAATATGAACTTCCGCAGTCGGATGAATTTAAAGAGCGGCTTTTGAACTGGGAAGAAATTGGATACAAAATAATCCGTTCAAGCGCAAAGACTGGTGAGGGAATCGAAGAGCTTGCGAATTTCATTGAAAACAAAACTTGCGCCTTTGTTGGAAAAAGCGGCGTTGGAAAAAGTTCTATAATAAATGTTCTTGACAACAATGTTGTTTTAAAAACTGGCAGCCTTTCCAAAAAATACGGCAAGGGAACTCATACAACAACAAAAGGCACGCTGATTCATCTTCAGCTGAACGAAGCTCTAATGGGCGGAAGAAAAGATGCGGTTGCAAATATAATCGATACTCCGGGCGTAAAAACTTTTTTGCTGCACGGAATTTCTGCGGAAAATCTTGCGCTTTATTACAAAGAATTTTTTCCGTTTATTGGAAAATGCAGTTTTGGAATGAGCTGTTCACATATAAAAGAAAAAGGCTGCGCAATTTGCAAAGCTGTCGAAGAGGGAAAAATTTCAAAGGCGCGCTACGAAAGCTGGAAAAAAACTTTTGAGGAATTAAAAACTGGCGTTTGGGGCGACTAGTTTTTCAGTTAAAAAAGTCCTTTGGAATTTCTGATTCAATTGTAATTTTTTCTTTTGAAACTGGATGCACAAATTCCATTTTTCTTGCATGAAGTTTTATTCTGTCTGATTTTATTCCGCCGTAAAGCTCATCGCCTGCAATTGGAAGATTCACACTTGCAAGCTGAACTCTTATTTGATGTGTTCGCCCCGTGTGCAGCTGGCAGTCAATTTGGATAATGCTGCTTTTTTCTGAAATTATTTTAAAGTTAGTTTTTGCAAAAAGTCCGCCCTTTGATTCTGGAACAATTCCTATTTTGCAAGCTGAGCTTTTTGGTGAAATTCGCGCGATAAAATTTTCAACAGTGAATTCTTTTTTTTCAGGAAGTTTTCCAGTGCAGACTGCTCTGTAGATTTTTTTTATTCCGCGGTTTTTAAACATTTCAGAAATTTCTTTGTTTACACTGCGGCTTTTTGTAAACAAAAGAATTCCGCTTGTTTCTCTGTCCAGTCTGTGCATTATTCCAACGTATGGCGGATTTCTAAGAGAAGGTTTTTTTTGCCACAAATATTTTACTGTGCAGTCGTGGGCGTTTTTTCTTTGACCTGTAATTGTCTGTTCGGTTGGAAGAAAAGGCGGTTTGTTTATTGCGATTAAATATTCATCTTCAAAAAGAACATCTTTTTCTGTAAGTTCGAAATCTGTATCTTCCGGCTGTTTTTCAAAAAAGAATTTTTCCTTGTCAATTAAAACTTTAACTGTGCTTCCTGAATTTATTTTAAATGAAGGAATTCTGCATTGATTGGAATTTACATAAACTGCGCCGGAAACAATTAAGCGTCTGATTTTGCTGTTGGAAATTTCGCCTTCAAGAAGCTCTGGAATTTTTTGCCTTAAAAATTCATTTAAAGTTTTCTTTTCGTTTGATGTCCAAGTTTTTTCAATCATCGCTTTATAATAAACTTCATTTTGAATAAATTCAATTTCCGCTGAATTTTAATTTACAAAAAAAATGCAAGGTTTTATAATCTTGTGAATATGGAAAAGCAAGAAAACTTAAAGCTTGGAGTTTGCTGGATTTTATTTTCTGCATTTGGATTTGCGGTAATGGGACTTTGCGTCCGTTTGGCAGGAAACATTCCTTTTGTTCAGAAAACTTTTTTTAGAAACCTCATTGCGTTCTTTGTTGCTTTTTCGACTTTGTGCATGAAGGCAAAAAAAGACAAATCGGTTCTTTACATTCCTCGTGAGGCTTGGAAATTTTTGCTTTTAAGATCGGCAGTTGGTTCTCTTGGAATTTTTGGAAACTTTTATGCTTTGGGCTTTATGAATATTTCTGATGCCGCTATGCTGAATAAAATGTCGCCATTTTTTGCTGTGGTTGCAAGCATTTTCATTCTTGGTGAAAAGCCAAATTTTGTTTCTGCATTTTCATTGATTGTTGTTTTTGCCGGCTCGCTTTTTGTTATTAAGCCCACATTTGATTTTGTAAAAGTTTTTCCGGCTCTTTTTGCTTTTGTCGGCGGAATGGGAGCTGGCTTTGCGTCTTGCTTTGTAAGAAAACTTCATTCGTATAATGTTTGCGGAGATTTTATAATTGTTTTCTTTTCACTTTTTTCAAGTTTGCTTGCAATTCCGTTTGTTTTCTTTTGCCACGTGCCTATGACTTTGTTTCAAGTTCTGATTTTACTTTGCGCGGGACTTGGAGCTGCTTGCGGTCAGTTCGGAATGACAAATGCTTACTTTAATGCTCCGGCTTCAAAAATTTCAATTTATGATTATTCAAATATTGTTTTTGCAGGAATTCTTGGATTTGTTTTTCTTGATCAGATTCCGGACGTTTTTAGCATTGCAGGATATTTTATTATAATTGGAACTGCCGTCTTTGTTTTTATTTACAATTCAAAAATTGCGGCTAAAAGGCAAGCTGAAAATTAGCATGGAGTTTTGCTTTCCGTAAGAGATTTTAAAATTGATTCCATTACTTTAAAGCTTGCAGGAGTCAGCGAGTCTATGTTGTCGCTTTGTGTGTGGAAAAGGCGCCAAGTGTAGGGCAAATGCTCTTTGTATGAAAAGTCCGGAATATTTTCTTCAATGCGTTTTTGCTTTGAAGTTTCCCTGTTCATAACCGCATCTTCAAGAGATTTGTCGCTGTTGATTTTTCTTGCATAAAGTGAAGCTTCTTCTGCTGGCAAAAGTGTAATTGCGACTGCTGGAATTCCGCAGGCAAGAAAAGATGCGTTGTCGCTGTACGGAACTGGAAGTGTCATCCATCTGCCGTCTGTGGCGCGCTTTAAAATATTTTGTGTTCTTGCGTAAAGGTCGTTGAACTGCGATTTGAATTTTGCGGAAGCCAGTGAACTTAAACCGCTTTTTGAAAGAATCGGAATTTCACCGCGTCCGCAAGCGTCAAAAACATAAACATCATCGTTTGTAATTCCAAGACGCTGAAAAGTTTTTGCAATTCCAAATGCGCCTTGGTTTGTTACAGTCCAGCCGAGCTCTTCTCCGTCCGTAAAAAAAATTCTTACATTATGAAATGAAGGATAATTTTTAAGCCACACTGCCCAGTTCATAAGCTGCCAGTCAGCCGCGCTGTTGTCGTTTGCGCCTGGACTTTCTGGAACTCTGTCATGGTGGGCAATTACAGTTTTTATTTTAAACTGAGAATTATAGCTTGAAGACCCAAACTGAACTAAAATGTGATTCTTTCCGTCTATTACAACACGGTTGGAAGTTACACCGCGGCTTTCAAGCCATTTCTGTATAAAGTCCGCTCTGTTGCAGTCTTGAGCTAGATATTCTGAAAACTCATTCGGAAGGAATCCCATGATGTTCTAGTAGTCTCCGTTTCTGCGGCGGTCATTTGAACCAAATCTTCTTCCGCCGTTCCTTGAAAAACTTGAACGCTGCTCACGAGGCTTTTTTTCTTCTGCATAGTTTACGCGGATTTTGCGTCCGTCAACTTCTTTGCCAGCAAGCTCAGCGATTGCCTTGTCTGTTTCCGCAGAATCTTCCATTTCAACAAAGCCGAAACCTTTTGACTGGTTTGTGTCGCGGTCAATAATAATTGTTGCAGAAACAACATTCCCATAAGTAGAAAATAATGAGCTTAATGTGTCTTGTGTTGTAGCATAGCTCAAGTTTCCAACGTAAAGTCTTTTTGACATAAATAATTCCTTGCAGATTCACAAAGCCTTGGCAAGGAATCGTGCAATATTAAAATACTATGGAAAAAATGCGCTGTCAAGTAAAATTGCCTTTGATAAATTTAGCCTGTTGATTTTAAATATTCTGTGTTATAATATCTTCTATATGAAGAAAGAAGAATTTTATGATTTGCTGGAAAGTATTCCAAAAGCCGAGCTTCATGTTCACGAGGAAGCTGTTTTAAGCAGGGAAACCGTAAAGAAAGTTTATAAGCGTAATTTTAATCAGGATATGTCAGATGAGGAATTCAACTCTCTTTTTGAGTATGATGATTTGACGGGCTTTCTTTCTTCCTTTATAAAAATCCAGTCTTATTTTACAAACATAAATGACTTTGAATATATGTTCAAGGATTTTGAAGGCTACTTGAACAAAAACAATATTGTTTACTGCGAAACTTTTTTCAGCCCGACTTCGCATTTAAAGAAAGGCTGGAATTTTCACGACATGATTAGCATTGTTCAAAAAAGCATTGAGCGCATAAAGAAAAATTCTGGGCGTACTGTAAAACTTATTGTTGATGTGAGCCGCTCGTTTGGCGTTGAAAATGCAATGAAAAATCTGGATCTTGTGCTTGCTGAAAAAAATCCTTATATAGTTGGAATCGGACTTGGTGGCGATGAAAAAAAAGGTCCGGCTGCGGAATACAAAGATGTTTTTGTAAAGGCAAAGGAAAACGGACTTCATGTTGTAACTCATGCCGGAGAAAGCTGCGGTGTTTTTTCTATGAAAGACAGTTTGAAACTTTGCAAGGCTGAACGTCTTGGACACGGAATTGCTGCTGCTCAGGATGCTGATTTTATGAAGTACCTTGCAGAAAATAAAATTCCGCTTGAAGTTTGTCCTACGAGCAACATTTTTATTTTAAAAGAGTTCAACGGTGATATGAAAAATCATCCTGTAAAAAAACTTTACGATGCGGGAGTTTTTGTTACGCTGAATACAGATGACCCTACGTTCTTTAAAGTTTCGCTTATTGATGAATATTGGAATATTTACAAAGATCAAAATTTCTCCTTGGACGAAATAAAAGAGATTATCAAAAATGCCTACAAGGCTGCTTTTATTTCCCAGGAAGAAAAAGACAATTATTGCAAAAATGTTGATGCTGCTTGGGACGATTGGTTTAAAAAACATCCAGACGCAAACTAATAGAATAATCTGAATTTTGTTAGTGCCATTTTAATATTGTTGCCGTGCAAGTCATAAATCTGATATGCACGGCAATTTTTTTGTCATTTTTTAATTTTTACTGTAAAACTAATCTTGGTTTCTTTTCCTTGCCAGTCAGTTATCTTTAAAGTTCCTTTTCCGGCTGTGCCAGTTGTTTTTACGTAAATGCCTGACATTCCGCCTTTAAGAGAAACTGCCTTAGGTCCTATTATTTCGATTGTGCCTTCTGCTTCTGCAATTACAGCTTCCTGCATAAAAGGCTGAAGATTTCCGTTTTCATCTTCTGCCCGCAAATGAACTTCTGCAACATCGTAAGTTTCTTCTTCTATTAAGATTGTGCGATTGACTTGTGCTTTTAAACTTGCGTTCTGGCACATTGACTTTACGAGCGTTTTTACAGTCTTTCCGTTTTTAATCGCTTCAAATTTATATGAAGAAGATTCTCCGCCCCAGTTGCCAATGTACTTTCCAAAGAGCGCGATTAGTTTTTCTTTTGAAATAACACGCATTGCAAAAAGTTTTGCGGCTTCCAGTTTGTATTTTGCAGGAAGACTGTTCTGCCCGAATTTTCTTATTGCAAAAATCAGTTCTTTTATTTTTTCGCTGTTCTTTGCAGAAATTCCTTCTTCATCGATAAGCCTGTTTCCAATTATGTCGTCAACAAGAATCGGACCGTGCGCAAGATTTTTAAACGGTGAATCAGATGATTTGAATTCCTTTATAAAAGTGTTGTTTACAAAAAGCTTTACTGAATCAGCGTTTGTAAAAATCCAAAGATCGCCTAAAAGTCCTTCGTTGTATTCGCCGATACTCATGTTGGAATTTACTTCAATAAAATCTCCTGTGAAATCTTCCTGGCTTTTGTAAACTGCTGCCGCAAGCTTTGGATTTCTAAACATATCCATTACGCCGTGATAGCAAATTCTGTCTCCTGAGCCAAATTCCTTGTGAGTGTTGTAGTCGAATGCGCACCATCCGCTTGAGCCTGCGCAGTCATCGTGCAATGCAACGCTGTCAAGAACTGTGGCGTGCCTTATTGCGTGCTCTGTTCTTCTTTGTTCTGTGTCGAATGACTTTGTGGGGAACATGTGGCCTGAATGTTCTGTTACTAAATATCCGCCGTGGCTTTTTGTAACTTTGATTTTATCAAGACTTCCGGCATTTTTACCAGAATGGCTAAAGTCGTTGTAAGTATATACATCTTCTAGCAAGTTGCTGTTCTTAATGCATCTTACGCCACCTGTTGGACGAGTTGAATCTATTTTGTGCGCAAGGAAATTTGTTGCCTTGTAGAATTCATCATCATCTTTGCTTTCGTTTATTCTTACGCCCCACATAAAGACTGAAGGATGATTTCTGTACTGCGAAATCATTTCATCTTCGTTTTCCAGTGCCTGCGCTTTCCAGGCATCGTCTCCAATGTGCTGCCAGCCCGGAAATTCCGTGAACACAAGAATTCCAAGTTCATCACATCTGTCTATAAAATATTTGCTTTGCGGATAATGTGAGGTTCTTACATAGTTTACGCCAAGCTCAAATTTTAAAATGTCGGCGTCTTCTTTCTGAATATTCTTTGGCATTGCGTATCCCACATATGGGTATGACTGATGCCTGTTTAGTCCGCGAAGTTTTATTTTTTTTCCGTTAAGATAAAATCCAGTTTCATCAAATCTTATTTCCCTGAATCCGAATCTTACAGTTTTTCTGTCTGCAATTTTTCCCTTTGGATTTATAAGCTCCGTAACAAGATTGTAAAGAACTGGCTGCTCAAGAGTCCACGGATGAACCGGCTGTGCGTCTGCCGCAGTAAGAATTTTGTTTCCCGGAACTCCTGTGTTTATCTGCGCCACTACAGAATTTGAGCTTTCGACTCGCTGAATAATTGAATATCCTTCTGTGTCGGAAGAATTCAAAGTTATTTCTGTTTCAAAATGGCTCGCCTTGGTTTTTATAAAAATATCTTCTATATAAATAGGATTTTTTATATCAAGATAAACGTCTCTGTAGATTCCTCCGTAAGTCATGTAGTCAATTACGAATCCAAACGGCGGAATGTTTAATGATTCGCGGCTGTCAAGTTTTAAGGCGAGCAAGTTATTTCTTCCTGCCGGCAAAAGTGAATCTGTCAAGTCAACAGTGAACGCTGTGTATCCGCAGCTGTGCCTTGCAAGAAATTTTCCGTTTAGAAAAACATCGCATTGATGAGCTGCGCCTTCTATTGTAAGAAGAATTTTTTTTCCTGCCCATTCTTTTTCTGTCTTAAAAGTTTTTCTGTAAACGCTTAGTTTTTGATATGAACTTTCGTCAAAGCCGTTAAAAGGAGTTTCGCAAACTGAATGCGGAATTCTTACTTGCTCGAACTTTCCTCTGAACTTTGAATCTAACATCTTTTCATTGAATGACGGAGAAAATTCCCAGCCGTTGTTAAAATAAATTCTATCTTTCATTCTTTCAGTCTATTCAAAAGAATTTTTATCGTCAAGGTTGAAACTGCTACTTTATTTGTAAAAAAGTCGCTTGTTTTGCGACCTTTTGCAGATAAATGTTCTTATAATTTGTAAAAAATCGATTTCCACCTCTTGACAAAAGTTGGGGGGGCAGAATGAAGTTATATCATTTTTATTGGAGGGCTTTTATGAAAAAGCTATTGGTTGCTGGGTTTTGTCTTTTAGGAGCTTTGTGCTTTATGCAGGCGCAGAATGTTGACTGGAAGAACTATGGAGCGGGAATTGAGGAAGGAGATTTTATTGTCCGTGGCGACATTGGATTTTCTAGGCACTGGAAAAGTTTGCCTTATGACGGCTCTATGAAAGTTCCGTATCTTGAAGCGTCTGTTGAGTACACAAAAAAACTTGGCGGGCTTCCTCTTGGATTCGGCGGATTCATAGGATATTCTCAAGACAAGATGAAAGAAAGCGCTTCAGTTGCTGGTTGGGTTGATGCTCCGGATATTGAATGGAAAGGCGAAATGAATTACATCAATTTGGGTGCGCTTGCAAATTATCATATTCAAGTTCCTGTAGAAAAACTTGATGTTTATGCCGGGCTTCGTCTTGGACTTGAATTCTGGAACTGGAAAGTTGATTACAAACAACCTGTTCTCGTAACAATTTATGGTAATGACGGGAGTCTTGGTCCCCAGTGGTATGAAACTAAAAAAGAATCAATCAAGAAAAACGGAACAAATTTCTATGCCGGAATAAATTTGGGAGCTTCATATTTCTTTACTGAAAAACTCGGCGCGAATATTGAAGTAGGTTATCCTCAACTTATAAAAATCGGCGGAACTGCGAAGTTCTAGGATTGAAAATTCTACGCCTTTACAGACCGTGTTTTTTTACGATTTTTTTTATATCGGTCTTTAATGTGCGCAGGATTTCAGATTCAATCAACTTTAGCTCTTCCGTGGAAACAGAATTATTGCTTGAGTCTTGCGGCATATAAAGTCTGTAAGGCTCAACTTTAAGTGCAGAGGCGATTCTTTCAACAAATGAAAGAGAAGGAAAACGTTTCTTTGTTTCAATCTGTCCGATGTAGGAAGTGTCTGTCTTGCAAAGCTCCGCAAGTTTTTCCTGGGTTATGTTCTGCTCTTTGCGGAATCTTTTCAGATTGCTAATAAATGTGTCTTGTAAATCCATTATTTATATTCTAAAAGCTACTTTTTTCTTTTTGTATACGCTTGACGCATGGTTAAATTGTGCTAAAATATAGTCTATTAGCTAATAAAATGGCGTGATTGCTTGAATAGGGCAAGAACGCAAGGAGAAAATTTATGGTTAAAGTTTTAAAAAGTATTATGGCGGCTTTATTGCTTGCTGTAATGATTTGCAGTTGTTCCAACGGAAGTTCCGGGGGGGGCGACAGTAGTGATGGTGATTCCAAATCATCATTAGCTGGAACAGTTTGGGAAGTTGGAGGCGTATACCTGTATTTATATGAGGATGGAGTATGTTCTTTGGTGGCAGGATCTGCTCAACCAGGAACTTATGATGAGTCTACAAAAACTATACACATAACATCACCTGTTTCTATTTATTATACTTATGAAATTTCTGGTGATACTATGATACTTTCAAAAGACGGAAAGTCTATATATTTAAAAAAACAAAGTTAGTTTTTTTGTTTTGCATGGTTTCTGTAAAAAGAAGCCATGTAGAAGATTCTTTATTGAAACTGATAAACTGGGTGAGATATAATTTATTAAGGAAGTGAGTATGAGTGATACAAAAAATTATAGGTTTGTTTTTTCTAGAAACAATAAAAAGCTTAAACTTTATATCAGAAAATTTGATTCTGAGGTAAAGGAAAATCATGCAGGAAACAAAATTGATTTGACTGGTTATAAGAAACTGAAAACGATTGCTGAATCTACTTTTGCAAATGAATCTGATATTTCAGAAATAGGACTGCCTTCCAGTCTGCATACTATAGAAAAAGAAGCCTTTAAAAACTGCAGATCCCTAAAAGTTGTTCAGTTTGAAGGAAATAAAAAATCTAAACTTACAATCCAATTCAATGCCTTCAAGGACTGTGAAAAACTTGACTCCGTAATTTTTGGAACTGATAATTCTTTAAAGAAACTAACAATTGAAAAAGGAGCATTTGAAGGCTGCACATCATTGCGTGCGGTCTATTTGAATTCTTCTGAATGTAAAATAAGTGATGGTGCATTTTCTGGTGCAGAAAATATTATACTTGCTGTAAAAAATGGTTCCGATGTGGAACGCTATGCAAGAGAAAATGGAATCCGATATGTCAAATTCTGAATCCCAAAGTGAATTGTCTTTTCGTGTAAATGGATGGCGGCAGAAAGACTATTCAGGAAGTTTTCTTGAGTTAAAAAGTGATATTAAAGGAATTGAAATCCGTAGTCTGGCTGATTTCTGTTCAAAGTTAAATGAGTTGAATGTCATTTCCGAAAGTCCTTTTTTCTATCGTGGTCACAATAATTTAAATTATATCCTGACTCCAGGAATAATGCGAACTGGCATGAAAAATGAGCATTTGTTATTTAATGAATTTGCCAAACGTTTTTCTTCAAAAATAAGCGTTCTGCCTTCAACTTTGGACAAGCTGATTTTGATGCAGCATTACAGATTGAATACAAGGCTTTTGGACATTACGGAAAATCCATTGGTTGCCTTGTTTTTCGCCTGCTATGAGGAGCCGAAATTTCCTATAAAAAATCAGAATTCTATGTATGGCTGCGTCATGCTTTTCCGCGAACAGAATCCTGATGAACTGAAATATTCGAATAGTCTTACAGCAAAGGTGATTGCGAACACTGCTCTTGTGGAAGAAAAGTTTGACTACAAAAAACTTCAGCAGCGTTTTTACGAAGACTATTCAGCAGAATGGCTTCGTGATTTTATTTATTTTAAGGATATTGTTCGCCGTTCAATTATAATTCGCACGTCTCGCGAAAATCCGAGAATCATAAACCAGAGCGGCGCGTTTATTCTTGTAAATGCAAATGAACTTATAAAAATTGAGGATAGCAATGGAAAATCATCAGATGTTTCTTCTGCCGAATTTATGAAATGGATGATGACTGAGGGCGGTAAATCAAATTTTACTGATATTCATGAAAACAGCAAAAACAAATTTCATTCTGAATTTAAAGATTTTAAACGGTGGACGTTCCTTTTCCGCAAAGTTAAGCCGTATTCGCTTGAGAACAAATGCAAAGAATTCCAAGACGATCCATTTGACTTAAAACGACTTTTTTACACTGATAAAAGTGGAAATCGCATCGTGTTTTTTATTCCGCCGGACTGCAAAAAGAAAATTCTTGAAGAACTTAATACCGTGAACATAAATGAATGCACAATGTATCCTGAAATGGAACATGTCGCATTGTATTTGAATGAAAAATTCAAAAATCAATAAAAATGGGGTATGGATTTTATGAAAGTAATGGGAAGCAGTATTTTTGATAAAGCACTCGATTTGGTTGTATCAATTCGAGAAGATGCGTTTGAAAGAAGTTTGCGTTTAGCTAAATCTGGAAATTCTTATGCTCAATTAGAAGTTGGAAAGTTATATCTAAATGGATATGGGATAGATACTGATGATAATGCAGCTGTGATTAAAAATAATAATAAAGCTTTTTACTGGTTTTTAAAATCCTCTGAACAAAATAATGCAGGTGCTTTTTTTATGCTTAGCAATTGTTTTGAGCATGGTATTGGAGTGCAAAAGAATATTGAAAAAGCAGAAGATTATTTATACAAAGCTGCAGAATTTGGTGATAAAGAAGCTCTGTTACAACTTGCTAGATTTTTTATATCTAAAAAAGATTTTTCAATGGCAATTTCTTTTTTAGAAAAGCTTAATGAAGTTGATGACGGAACTTATATGGTGAAAATTGCGCAAATTTACACACGTATTGGGGCTGCATATATATATGGATATGAAGTTATGTATGACTATGAAGTAGATATGAATTTTGAAAAAGGTTTTAAATATCTTATTGTTGCCGCTGAAATGGGAGATTCAGAAGCGCAGTCTGAACTTGGAAGTATGTATTTAGGTGGAGAAGATAATGTACAGCAAGATTATGAAAAAGCTTTCTTCTATTTAAAAAGAGCTGCAAAACAAAAAGATTCATCAGCTATTATGAATCTTGCTAGATGCTACGAAAGTGGATACGGAGTGGAGAAAAATATTAAAAAAGCAATAAGATTATATTGTGAAATACTAAGTATAGAAATATTATATCCAGAGCATTATAATTTTGATGAAGCTTTACACATAATAAAAGATTACAAGGATTTAGAATATATTGAAAATTGCATTGATTCTCCTGTTGTTTTTTATTATCTTTCTCAAGAGTTTATTGGATTTGATAAAGAACAGAATCCTGAAAAATACATACATTTCCTTAAGAAATCAGCAGAAATGGGATATGATAAAGCTCAGTATGAATTAGGAAAAATGTATGAAAATGGTTTGCACGTTGAAAAAAATATAGACAAAGCCATTGAGTGGTTTGAAAAAGCTGGTGAACAAGGAGATGATGGAGCTATTTATTCTCTTCTGTATTTAAAAGATTCAGATTTCTTTAAAAGAAATAATCACTCAAAAAAGGACTAAGCCATGAATATTTCACATATAAATCCGATGACTAATTTTGAGTGTCCTGGAGTTATGCTTTTTAGCGGTATGAATTTTTATGGAAACGAAATGTGTTCAGTTTATCGCTGTTCTATTTGCGGACGGACATTTTTTGTAAACAATTATGGCAATGTTGTTTTATAAGCTTTATTGAAACTAACATTTTGTACGGAGGAAAACATGGCAAACGGTATTTTTGATTCGAAAAATGAAAAGGTAATTTTTGTATGTATAAACAAATCATACGAAAAATTGAGCAAAGGCATAAAAGTTGCAGGAAGGGCATCTCGCTGGGACTGTGTTCGCAAATATTGGCCGATTGATGACGTAAAAAAGGCGAACGAGGCGGATTTTGTTTTGGGCGTTTATCACAAAGAAATTGTAGTTGTATGTAAAATGGACGAGCGTGGCTGGAGAAAAATTTCAGAGGATAGCCAATTAATGAACGGGTTTAGAAATGACGCTGAAATAATTGAATGTCCTAATTTGCTTTCCCGATATGCGTTTTCTGGTGAAATTGTTGATAATTCTCCATATTTAGGAATGGAAATTCCAAGTGAATGCGGATTTAACCAATCAAGAACAGTAACTTACAATTACTAGTTTTTAGAATTACTTTTAAGGAGAGAGAATTTTTGTTGCAAAATATTTTATTTGATAAAAAATTAAATTTACAATCTAATTTCATTTATTATATACAATAGAAGTGTTTTAAACTCATAGAAACAGGAGATGATTGGCAATGAGCGGAAGTTATATTGAAGACTGGAATTTGTTGGTGGCTCAGCATTCACAATTTTATAATCAGCCTGAATGTAAAATTCAGAATCTTTGGGAAACTTATTTTTCTGAAATATTTAGTTTCAGTAAGTTGTCTAATGAAATTGATTCGCAGCGGAAACTTCACATTGGTTCTACAGACAGGGAAATTCCCGACATCATTTTGAAAAATGGCACCAAGGATTTATTTATTGTGGAATTAAAGCAATATTCACTTTCAAAAAATGATGACTTTGAAAAACAGCTTTTAAACTATATGAGCCACACAGACCTTAGACTTTCAATCGGTATTCTTGTCTGCGAAAAACTTTATCTGTATTTCTACAATCATTCTGACAACAAAAATGATTGCCTTGAAATTCCTTTTGAAAAAGATAACGAGCTTGGAATAAAATTCATGGAGCTTTTCAATAAAAACAATTTTGATGTAGAGAAGGCAAGAGATTTCATTCAGTCTGAAAGCAAAAACAAAAACGATGTTTCCAAAATAAAAAAAGAAATTTCAGCGGAACTTGTAAAGCAGCTTTTAATACAGCATTTCTCAAAAGATTATGATAAAGATGTTGTAGAATCCGCATTGAAAGATTTTTCATTCATTTGCTCTGAAAGAAAAAATGTAAATTCTGGAATGGCTATTGCAACTCAGAATTTTTCTGCTCCATTTACTTCAAGTGGAAAAAACAATGCCCAGTTCACGGTGAATGGAATTCCTACTGGAGGAAAATGTCCTACTGTTCGTTATGTAATTGAATCTTATGTAAAAAATAATCCTGATATAAATTTTGCTCAATTACAAAATGCTTTTCCTGACGCAGCCGCAAAACCTGGATTTGGAAAAGTTGTAAGACGCCTTGAAGATGTAAAGGAAAATGAATGGGGTGGACACAGATTTAGCAAACATCCAATAATTTTGTCCGATGGCCAGCAAGTTGCTGTGAGCACACAATGGGAACCTCAAAATATTAAAAACTTTATAAGAGCAGCAACTGAACTTGGCTTTGACATTTCTTCCGATTCATAGTTTTTAAAAGTCCCCCGTTTTGCGACTTTTTTAGTTTGACTTGCCGTACAATTTGTCAAAACTTAAAAGAAAAGAGAGATTATTTTATGTTTGAAAATTTGGAAGAATCGGACGGAAAAAAAGTGCCTGTTGTCTTTGAGAATGTAAAGGTCTACGTTGAAGAGCTTGGCAAAACCTATGAATATTTTATGACGGATGACATAAATGTTCTTTGCAGAAAGCTCAACTCGCTTGGTTACCGCAATGTAAGGGAATCTGACTGGCGGCTGAATTCTCACCTTGCAAAATCTGTGCGGAACAAAATGGTTGAGCTTGGCTGCCGATTTTCAATGACATTTTCCCGTGATTCAAATATCTTGAATTTCTGGGCAAAGAATTCAACGCGTCCTTATTTTGTTAAACTTGATGAGCTTCTTCCTCTTGATTCTGTGCTAAAAAAGCAAATGAGTCGCATAAAAGAAAGTATTACTGGAACTGAAAATTTGAAGAATCTTGCAGAGCAGAATTTATGGACTCCGTTTATGATTGCAGTGATGATGAATTCTCAAGAGTCCGTAAAAGAATATATTGCTGAAGGATTCGATGTAAACTGTTCTGGCAAAGACGGCATAACTCCACTTATGATTGCGGTATCCAACAGAAACAAAGAGATGGTGGAGCTTCTTATAAAAAACGGCGTGGATGTAAATTACTGCACGAACCGTGGAATTTCTGCTCTTATCCTTGCAACCATGAATAACAAAGATGATTGCTATACTGATATAATAAAAATTCTTCGGAATGCGGGCGCGCGGACTGACAATATCTGCCTGAACTCAAAAACTCCGGAAGCAAAGCTTACTTTCAATCAGACTTTGGAGTATTTTATTTCGCAGTTTACTTTGAACGGCCGCGGAAAACCAAGTCTCATCTACAAGAACACAAGCATTGGAGGCGAGGGCGGAATCGACAAGCGTGCATTCTCAAAAATCAGAAGCCAGAAAAATCCAAACTATCATCCCAAAAAGAACACTGTTTTTCTCCTTGCGCTCGGAATGAACCTGACTGTTGAGCAGACCGAGCAGCTTCTATTCAGCGCAGGCTACGCTTTTGACGAAAAAAACAAATTCGACATGACAATCAAGGATTTTATTCAAAAACGGAATTTCAGAATCGAAGAAATTGAAAACGCTTTGTTTGAAGCAACCGGAAAATACCTCGGACAAAAAGAAGACTCAGAAAAATAACGGAAAAAAAACGCATAATACAGGGCAAGCGCATTATAAATAATTTAAGTAAAGTTTGCGCGAAGGAACGGTTTCTGGGGGCAAAAACACTCTGATTGTTGCGGCCGCATGAGCGGGCAGTTCTATGCAACAATCAGCGTGTAGCGCATTATTGCGCGATTTTGAATCAGGAAACCGTGTCTGAAAGGCAATTTTATGCTGAATACATTTATAATGCGTTTGCTCTGACACATAATAAATATAAAATTGCAATTTTCCTTGAATGCAATTATAATTTTAGTATGCAAAAAATTATAGGAGGTGGTGCATGATTGCAGTCAAGGCTTATTATGACGGAAAATCTTTTGTTCCTCTTGGAAATATTGCTTTTAAATTAAAACAATCGGCTATAGTTGTTGTGGATGAAGAAAATGATTCTGCTGAAAAATCTGTTTCATGCCGCGGGCTTGCATCTAGATATGCGAATCCATCGTTGATTAACCTTGAACAGGAAACTGCTTCTGCTGCTTTTTCTGGAAAATAAAAATGACTCTCATAGATACAAATGTTATTCTCCGCTATCTTTTAAATGATATTCCAGAGCAGGCGGACAAAGCAGAATCTGTTATAAAGCAAGGCTCTTTTACTTTGCCAGAGATTATTGCCGAAGTTGTATATGTGCTAACCAAGCTTTATAAAGTTCCTAGAAATGAAATAAAATCAATAGTTGCTCCTGTTTTTAATGAAGTTAAAATTCAGAATAAAGAAATTATTGTTAGTGCGCTTTCTGTTTTTTCCGAAACATCATTTGATTTTGTTGACTGCATTATAATTTCGAGAAAAAAACTTCTTAATGAAACTATTTTTACGTTTGATAAGAAACTTTCTGCAAAATTAAAATAACTCCTTGTATTTTCCATGGTATTAAAATTGCAATTTTCCTTGAATGCAATTATAATTTAATTGGTTTATAATTTTGAATTTTTGAGAGGTTTGTATGCCGTTTAAACTTATAGGAATTTTATTTTTAGTTGTGCTTGTTGCTCTTCTTACAGGATTCAATCTTTCTAACAAGTGCTCAATTTGGTTTTTTCATAGCTTTGAAAATATTCCGGTTTTTGCAGCATTGCTTTCCGCTTTTTTGGCTGGCGTTGTAATTACGCTTCCGTTCACATTTGGAAAAAAAAGAAAAGCTGATTCCATTCCTGAATCAAATAAAAGAGAAAAAAAATCCAAGCAGAAAATTCAGGCTGAAGAAGCACCTTTGCAGCAGCCACAGGAAAACGTTGAATGAAAAAATTATTGCTTGCATTTTGCGCCTGTGTTGCTTCCGCTTCTATTTTTGCGCAGAATAAAAAATCCGCGGAAATCATAAAAAAGGAAGCTCTAAAGCAGGAAACTGTCCTTGATTCAATTGACTATTTAAAGCGCAACCTTGACTTTGCCGATACTGCCGCGGACACTCGTTCTCTTCTATATTATACTGGAACTTTGCAGGAGCAGCTTGGTCTTTATACTGACGCCGGAAATTCCTACGCAAAGGCAGCCGGCATTGCGGCGCATGATGCTTCAAATATGCCAAAGGTTACTTCAGAGCAGCTTGTGCTTAATGCGGTGCGGGCAAATCTTTGTGCTGGTAACTGGGAAACTGCCGACTCTTACTTGAACAGCGCAGTAAGAAATTCCAAGAATGAAACAGTTTCCGCTACTGTCAAGCTTTATTCTGTTTGGAGTGAACTTTGCAAGGCATCTTCTGTTCCCGGCGCAGACATTTCCGATTCCGTGGAACTTTTAAAAGCATACAGTTCAATGCAGTCCATGAAAAGCGTAAAGGCTCAGGTTTTGTTTACTTTATGGCATTTGACTTCAGCAAAAGTATATGCGGATGAACTGAACCGAGAATTTCCTTTAAGCCCGGAAGCCTCTGTTGCAAATGGAAAAAGCCAGATAATGCGTGTTCCGTTCTGGTATTTTGTGCCAAAAGAAAATTCCGCTTCATCTTCACAAAAACTCTACAATGAAAATTCAGAATCACAAAAGAAAGAAGTTTCTTCTGCTCAGCCTGAAATTTCTTTGTCGCAAAAGCATCCTGGAAAAAAACAGCAGCTTGGTCTTTTCAAGAAAAAAGAAAATGCCGACGACTGCATAAGAAATGCAAAGCAAAAAGGCTTCGATGCATACTGCTACACAGAAACCCGCTCCAGCGGAACAACATATTTTATAGTCGCCGTGGACGAAAACTCCAGCATGACAATGGGCCAGAAACTAAAAAACGCCGGCATAGATTGTTATACGATTGAATAGTTTCTTATTAGAAAGTTGAATAAAAAAAAGCCGCCAAGCGTTTTAGTTCTTAGCGGCAGTTTTTGCAATATACTGGCTTAAAGTCCTTTTACAAATTCTTTTTTAAGGAAGTCAAGGTCAAGCTCTGGATAAAGAACGTGCTTTGAAAGAAGCTCCTGAACTTCTTTTTCTGCTTTTGCCTGAACAGATTCATCAAGCTCTATTTTACCTTTTGCAGGCTTTCCGTCTTTTGTAAGCCCTGGCTTTGTTCCCTTTAGGACAAGGTCAATAATTTCTGCGACTTTCTTCATGTCGTTTTCATCCATGCCCAAAGTTGTAAGCCCCGGAGTTCCAATGCGGATTCCAGAAGTCCACCAGGCGCCGTTCTTGTCATAAGGAAGGGCATTTGCGTTTGCTGTAACACCGCATTTGAAAAGTGCCGCTTCCGCCTGTTTTCCTGTAAGGCCGTAAGTTGTAACGTCAACGAGCATAAGGTGGTTGTCTGTTCCGCCTGTCTGAAGCTTCATTCCTTTTTCAATGCAGGCAGCGGCAAGAGCCTGTGCGTTTTTTACAACATTCTGCGCGTAAGCCTGATATGCAGGAGTTTTTGCTTCTTTGAAAGCCACAGCCTTTGCCGCGACAATGTGATTTAGAGGTCCGCCTAGAACCATAGGGCAGCCTTTGTTCACGTAGTCTGTGAATTCCTTCTTGCAAAGAATGAGCGCGCCACGTGGTCCGCGTAAAGTCTTGTGTGTTGTAGTTGTAACAACGTCAGCCCATTTTACAGGATCATAGTCGCCTGTGAAAACTTTTCCTGCAACAAGTCCTGCAAAGTGCGCCATGTCCACCATAAGAACTGCTCCGCATTTGTCTGCAATTTCACGGAACTTCTTAAAGTTGATTTTTCTTGGATACGCGCTGAATCCTGTAAGAAGAATAAGAGGCTTTACTTCCATCGCCTGCTTTTCTATTGCGTCATAGTCCAAAAGTCCTGTTTCCTTGTCAACTCCGTAAGGGTGGCTTTCAAACATACGGGCTGAAACATTCATCTTATATCCGTGGGTAAGGTGTCCGCCGCATGAATAGTCAAGCCCCATAAGACGCTGGTTGCCGAATCTTTTGCGAAGAATGTCGAACTGCTCGGCATTAAGATCCGCAAGGGATTTTACGCCCATTTCCTCAAGAGTCGGAGTTTCAATTGTCTTTGAAAGAATTGCCCAGTAAGCAACAAGATTCGCATCGCATCCTGCATGGGGCTGAACATAAGCGTAGTCTGCTCCAAAAAGCTCGGCTGCTTCTTTTGCGGCAGTTTTTTCAACTGAATCGATGTTTTCGCATCCGCCGTAGTAACGGTGTTCCGGGAATCCTTCTGCATATTTGTCTGTTAAAAGGTTTCCCATTGCGGCCTGAACATTGAGCGAGCAGTAGTTTTCACTTGCTACAAGCTTTAAATGCCGGCGCTGGGTTGCAAGCTCCTTTACAATGTCTTCTGCAATTTTTGGGGCTACATCAGAAACAAGCTGAAGATTCGCAACATAGGAAGTCATGGCAGGATTCAACTTTCCGCCGCATTCCTTTACATAGTTTTCAAGTGGAGTAGGCATTGGACTCACCTCGCTTTATAAAATTTGGTCTGTTTAACTTTTAGCATTCTAGTTGAATCTAGCTCTTTCCGCAAGTAAGCTGAATTTTTGAAACACAGGCAGGCTTTCTAGGCTTTAGCACAAGGCGCACCAGTATGCACCGTTACGCTTTATATGCAATGAACAAGATATGTATGGATTATGAAATTAATATGATTTTTATGTGGAATTAAATTAAAAACAAAACAAAATTAAGTTAAAATTAAAGTGAAATTAAGTTAAAATTAAAACAAAATCAACTTAAAATTAAAGTAAAATTAAGTTAAAAACAAAGCAGAATTAAGTTGATTTCAGAATGAAATTAAGTTGATTTTGCATTAGTATTAACTTAAAAATTGTCTGTTTTTAACTTTATTTTAAGGACGCTAAAGCAGTAAGCGCGGTCTTCACAAGGTGGTGGAGAAATCATAGAAAGCTTGGTATTAGCCTTAATTTCGAGTTTTGATGAATAAGTGGAAAAACTCTCATTCCAACACAAGAGATTATCGGGCTTGACCCGATAATCTCTTGTGTCAAGCACGGGAATGACACTTAAATTACTGCTCTTATTAAAACTCGACATTCGACCTATAAAACTTTTGTTAAAACGCAAGCGGATTGTTTTTCTTGACACCATAAAATTTGTATGGTAGCTTTAAAAAATTATACGGGGGTGGTAAAAAATGAAAACCTTAAAAAAATGTTTTAGCGTGGCTGGCGACCGTAAAAGCAGGCTGTCTTTTGCGACTTTTGTTATCTGCGGAATTATACTGCTTGCTGTTCCCTTGCAGATTTCATGCTCTGACTCAGGAGACGACAGTGGAGATTCAATTGTTGAGGGGGGGGGGCGGATGCTGACAGAAACAATTCCGATGGCTCTGTAAAAACTTCCTTGGAAGAGGGCGTTACGTATAAAAATGTTGACAAGCTGATGATTGCTGTTCCGGGGAAGAATTTTTCTATTCTTGCAACAGAAGTTACACAGGAGCTTTACGAGTCAGTTATGGGAGAAAATCCGAGCTCATTCAAAGGAGAAAAAAATCTTCCTGTGGAAACTGTGAGCTGGTATGACGCAGTTTATTTTTGCAACAAATTAAGTGAGAAGTGCGGTTTGACTCCAGTCTATTATGTTGATGGCGAAACTGATGTAGAAAAATGGAGCTATGTTCCTAATAAGGGAAATGAAATAACAAAAACTGTAAGCCAAAATGAAAATGCCAACGGCTACTGCCTGCCCACAGTAGAAGAGTGGCAGTACGCGGCAAAGGGCGGACAGGAATTCAAGTACAGCGGAAGCGACAACCTTGACGAAGTGGGCTGGTATAACGGCAACAGCGAGGAAAAAACACATCCTGTAGCACAGAAAGATCCTAACGGCTACGGCTTATACGACATGAGCGGTAACGTACGGGAATGGTGCTGGGATTCCAACAGCAGCAAGACCCGCTATATCTGCGGCGGCAGCTGGAGCAGCAGCGCCACGGGCTGCGAGGTGGGCGATCGGGACTACGGCGACGCCGACAACACCTACATCACCAGCAGCGACCTTGGCTTCCGCATTGTCCGCTCTTCTAGCAAAAAATAGCGAGCTGCGGCTGTGCAGTGCCGGTGCAGCGCAGGCGGTAAGCCGTAGCGGAACAGGTACGTAGCAGATGCAGCGAGCAGGTACTGTTGTAAAAAAAAATAGATTCCCGCATCAAGTGCGGGAATGACAAATATGCAAGAGCGGGAATGACATATGGGGAAGCGCAGAGTGGAATCATAGAACTTGTTAGATATACCTTGAATGTCCCATCTTTATCTTTTCATTGCAAACATCAAAAAAAAATATTATAATTTCGCTTTATAAAAAAAAGCACAAGTCTGTGTGTTGATAGAGGTTACGATGAAAGCTATTGAACTTGAAAAATCCTACAATCCAAAAGATTTTGAAGATAGAATTTATGCTGAATGGGTTCAGACAGGATGCTTTAAGCCTGCGTCCGACAAGGATTCTCCTGTGCATGAATGTTACTTGGGTAAGTCTAAAAAATCTTCTGTTTCAAAGTATACAGTCGTAATTCCTCCGCCAAACGTTACAGGCGTTCTTCACATGGGGCACGGACTTAACAATACGCTTCAGGATATTGTTGTGCGCTACCACAGAATGAAAGGAGATGACACTCTTTGGATTCCTGGAACCGACCATGCAGGAATTGCCACTCAGAATGTTGTTGAAAAGCAGCTTAAAAAAGAGGGAAAAAGCCGCAATGACCTTGGTCGTGAAAAATTCCTTGAGCGCACTTGGCAGGTAAAAGAAGATCATCACAACACGATTGTTAAGCAGCAGCGCAAGCTCGGAAATTCCGTGGACTGGAACCGCGAGCGTTTTACAATGGATGAAGGCCTTTCTAAGGCTGTTCGCAATGTCTTTGTAACTCTTTATGAGCGCGGACTTATCTATAAAGGACATTATCTTGTAAACTGGTGTCCTCGCTGCGGAACGGCTCTTGCTGATGATGAAGTTGAACACACAGACACAGACGGTTTCATGTATCACATTTATTATGAATTTGAAGACGGCTCTGGAAAAATTGAAATTGCCACAACCCGCCCGGAAACTTTGCTTGGCGATACTGCGGTTGCTGTAAATCCGGAAGATGAGCGTTACAAGTCTGTCGTTGGAAAAAAACTTAAGCTTCCGCTTACTGACCGTGTAATAAGCTTGATTGCAGATTCTTATGTTGACAAGGAATTCGGAACTGGAATGGTAAAAATCACTCCGGCGCACGATCCTAACGACTGGGAAGTTGGAAAAAGAAACAATCTTGAAGTTATAAACATTTTAAATCCAGACGGAACTTTAAATAATAATTGTCCTGAAAAATACCGCGGCTTAAAATGTCCTGAAGCTCGCAAACTTATTATAGAAGATTTAAAGGAGCTTGGACTTTACAAGGGCGAGGAAAAAATCAAGCATTCAGTTGGCCATTGCTACAGATGTTCAACTGTTGTAGAGCCGTATTTAAGCGACCAGTGGTTTGTAAAAATGAAGCCTCTTGCAGACAAAGCTCTTGCCGCCTGGAAGAATGAGGAATTTGTTTTTTATCCGCGCAAATGGGAAAACACATTCTCTCACTGGATGGAAAATATCCGCGACTGGTGCATAAGCCGTCAGCTTTGGTGGGGACATAGAATTCCTGTATGGTACTGCGACTGCGGAGAAACTATCGTTAGCCGCGCTGATCCTGAAAAATGCCCTAAATGCGGCGCAGATGCTTCTCATTTAAAGCAAGATCCTGATGTTCTTGACACTTGGTTCTCTTCCTGGCTTTGGCCGTTCTCAACTCTTGGCTGGCCTGAAAAAACTTCCGACCTTGAGCATTTCTATCCGACTACAGCTCTTGTTACAGCCTACGATATTATTTTCTTCTGGGTAAGCCGCATGATTATGGCTGGCCTTGAATTTACAGGAAAGTCTCCGTTCCATGACATTTATATTCACGGACTTGTTCGCGACAAGCAGGGCAGGAAGATGTCTAAGTCTCTTGGAAACGGAATCGACCCGCTTGAAATTATTGACCTTTACGGTGCGGATGCTCTTAAATTCACTTTGAGCTATATGTGCGCGCAAGGCCAGGATGTTCTTGTAGATAAGGATTCATTCAAAATGGGAAGCCGTTTCTGCAACAAAGTATGGAACGCAAGCCGCTATATTCTTGGAAATCTTGAAGGCAGGACTCTTATTCCTGTTGCTGATTCAGACCTTAACGAGCTTGACAAGTGGATTTATACTTGCCTTGACAATGCTGTAAAAAATGCAAGGGCTGCTTTTGAAAGCTACCGTTACAATGACGGAGCTTCTGCAATCTATGAATATTTCTGGAACGATTTCTGCGACTGGTATGTTGAAGCTACAAAACTTTCGTTTAAAAATGGCGATGACCGCGAAAAAGACCGCGCGGTTTCTGTTTTGCTGAATGTTCTTGAAGAAAGCCTTCGTTTGCTTCATCCGTACATTCCTTTTGTTACAGAAGAAATTTATTCTAAGCTGCCTTTGTCTCAGATTGTAGAAAACCGCAAGAAAGCCGGTAAGCAGAAAATTCTTCCTTCTGAAGAATACACAGGACTTCTTGTTACAGCTCCGTATCCAGAAGAAAAAGCAAGCCGCATGAACAAAGAAATTACAGAGCGATTTGAAACTTTAAAGGAACTCATAAGGACTTTGCGCGGACTTCGTGTTGAATGCGGAATTGATCCTGCAAGCAAACTTCACATTGCTGTAAAAATTTCCAAAGGCTCAAGCGCGGAAGTAATAAAAGAAAAGACCGACATGGTTTGCCTTTTGGCTGGAATCAGCAAGGTTGACTTTGTGGAGTCAAATCCTGAAAAATCAATTGGAGCTGTCGGTACTGGATTCGAAGCGTTCCTTTTGGTTGATGAAAGCGTGAATAAAGAGCAGCTAAGGCAGAAGTTTACACGCGACATTGAATATGAAACAGAAAATGTCCGCAGAAGCACAAACAAGCTGAACGGAAAATTTGCCGAGCACGCTCCAGCCGAAGTTGTTCAGGAAGAAAGAAACCGCATGGAAGAAGCCCAGCGCCGCATAGAAAAGCTTAATTTGTACTTGAATAATTTGTAGCCGGAACTTTTTCAAAAGATTTGCCTTCAGGAGGATTCTTATGAAAAGAAAATATGAAATGGCGGTGGAAAAGCCCCAGCAGATGGACAATGAGCACATGCTTCAGCTTAAGAACATCTATCTTGCCCCTTATATGCAGATTGCCACAGCTTTGATTGGCAAGGCAAGGTTTGCAGGAGGAAATATGTTCCGCCATCAGCTTGATACAATGGGCATTCTCATTGACTACGGCTACATCGACAATATTCTTTTGAAGGCAAGCTGCGTGCATGACACAATAGAAGATATTCCGGGATTTGATGAAAATCTTATCCGCAATGCAGATTCTGACGGCCCTGAAGTTCTTGAGCTTGTAAAGGAAGTTACAAAGAGACCGGGGCAGCTAAAGAGCGAGTATTTAAAGTCGATTATAGACAATGGAAGCCAGCGCGCAAAAATCCTAAAATGCGCCGACAGAATTTCCAACATGATAAGCCTTGGCTTTGTAACGAGCAATGAATTTATTGAACGATATTGCGATGAAACTGAATATTTTATTCTTCCTATTGCCGTTGAAGTTGATTTTAATATGTATCAGGAACTTATAAGTCTTGTTGTAAGCCGCCGCGAGCACCTTGAAAAATCCGGCTATTTTGACAGAAAAGAAGAAAGGGATGAGTAGCCCTTTTGTTTGCGCTCTCCAAATTCTTATGCTACAATTCTTCAAATAGAAAACGGAGATTTTTGCGCAGTGCCCTCGTATACGATTATTGTTCCCGATTCATCTTATCTTTCCCGTATCTGCGGAACAAATGACAGCAACCTAAAACTCATGGAATCTTTTCTTGGAGTTCCTGTTTTTGCCAGAGGAAACGAGCTTTCCATTGACTGCGGAGATTCTTGCATTGAGCAGCAGTTTCGTTTTGCAGTTGACCGTATTCTTGATGAATTTTCTGCGGCGAGCAAAAATGTTTCAGATTCAGAATTGATTCAGTCTGTATTGAATAACAATGTTGATTTGGATTTGTCTATTTCTATTCCGGGCGGAACAAAAAAAGTTTTTCCGCGCACAAAAGGCCAGTCTTCATTGATTTTAAAGATGCGTAGTTCTGATTTGGTTTTTGCAAGCGGACCTGCAGGCTCTGGAAAAACTTTTCTTGCTGTTGCGGAATCTTTGCGCCTTTTGCTTTCCCACAAAGTAAAGTCCATAGTTTTGACGCGCCCTGTTGTTGAAGCCGGCGAAAGTCTTGGTTTTCTTCCCGGTGATTTGCAGGATAAAATAAATCCTTATATAAGGCCGCTGTTTGATTCAATAAATGCAGTTTTGCCTTCAGATACTATAAAAAGACTTACAGAAAACGGTATAATAGAAATTGCGCCGCTTGCCTATATGCGTGGACGGACTTTAAGCAACAGCGTTATAATTCTTGATGAAGCCCAGAATACAACTTCTGAGCAGATGAAAATGTTTTTAACTAGAATGGGAGAGACGTCTAAAGTCTTTGTAACAGGAGATCCTTCGCAGGTTGACTTGCCAAAAAGGACTCCTTCTGGTTTTCTTCATGCCTTGAATCTTCTTAGAGGCGTGGAAGGAATTTCGATTGCTGAGCTGACTTCGGAAGACGTTGTAAGAAACGGGTTGGTTAAAAAAATTATACAGGCTTATGAGAATGAAGAAAGATGAAAATACACAGACTTTTTTTTCTGTTTTAACAGGAGCTTTTTCAAAATATCTTAAGAAGAATTATCCAATGGTTATTTTGACCTTTGCGACTTTTCTTGTTACAGTTGCGCTTGTCTTTGTAAAGATTTCCACATCCTCGACCGTTTCTTCTTTTAATATAAACGACTATGAAATCGGGCAAATATCCGATGTTACAATAAAGGCTGTAAAGTCGCTTCCTTCAGATTATGAAAATCCAGTTGAAGTTCAGGCTGGAGAAAAAGTCATAAGAAAGGGATTTCCGATTACAGAAGAAGGCTACGCAAAACTAAAGAAAATGTCTGAGTCTGATGTTTACGTGGACTACAGGGCTTTTGCGAATTCTGTGATTTACCATATATTGATGTGCGCATTGTTTTTCTTTTGCTGTAGTAAAATTTATTTTAAAGTCAAAATGATTGAATTCAAGGAGCTTGTTACCGAGTGCTGCTTTTACATTATAATTTTTAGTTCAGTGATTTTTGGCTCTAAGTCCATTTACTTTGCATCTCCTTATGCAATCTGCGCTGTTATTCCGTCTTCTGTGTGCGTCTTTCTTGTGGCGATTTTGTTCGGCCAGCTTAATGCGGTTTTCTTTTCGCTTATTATTTCACTTTCAGTTTTAAATGCTTCTTCTTATCAGATTGTTCCGTTCTTGTTTGTGCTTTCAACTTCTTTTGCTTCCGCGCGGCTTGTAAGAAAAATCAACAGAAGAACAGACATGGTTTTGGTTTCTGTGCTTCAGTCTTTGCTGAATGTTGTTTTCCTGATGATTTTCAAGATTATTTTCAGTGATTCTTTGTATGACGGACTTGGCGCGATTGTTGGTGTTGCCCTGAACGGATTTTTTTCTGGCATTCTTTGCCTTGGACTTCTTACACCTCTTGAACTTTTGCTGAACACGGCTTCTCTTTTCCGTCTTATGGATTTGAGCGACTTGAATAATCCTACGATGAAAAAAATGCTTGTTACAGCGAGCGGAACTTATAACCATTCGCTTATGGTTGCAAGCCTTGCAGAAGCTGCGTGCAATGAGGTTGGAGCGAATCCGCTTCTTGCTAGAGTCGGCGCGTACTATCACGACATTGGAAAGCTTGATAATCCTGAATACTTTGTAGAAAATCAGACTGCCGGTGAAAATATTCATACTGAAATAAATCCGTCTCTTTCTGTGAGCATAATCAGAAGCCATGTTAAGCGAGGTGTTGAAAAAGCGCGTGCGTTGCGTCTTCCTAAGCAGATAATCGACATAATAAGCGAGCACCACGGAAATCAGGTTATTGCGTATTTTTATAATGAGGCAAAAGCAATTGATCCGGATGCGAACCCAGAAGATTATTCTTACACAGGAAATCCGCCTACAACAAGAGAAAGCGCAATCGTCATGCTTGCCGATACAGTTGAAGCTGCCTGCCGCAGTTTGGAAAAGCCTTCTGTTCCGCGCCTTGAAAAATTCATAACCACATTGATTTACGGAAAAATCGAGCATAAGCAGCTTGAAAACTGTAATCTTACATTCAGAGACCTTACAAAAATTCACGATGCTTTCGTTCAGATTCTTGCAGGCTACTATCACAGCCGCACGAAATATCCTGACCAAAAAGATCCGGACACAAATGAAGTCCATCAGATTCCGCTTCCTCCTCAGGCGCAAGCACAGCAGCAGGAAAATTCAGCTTCCGCAGAAAAAGATAAAAAATCTGAGAAAACGGAAAAAGATAAAAGCGTGAAGGAAGATAAAAATTCCAAGAAGTCTTTAAAAGACAAGGCTGAAAAAATTATAAAGGAAAAAAAGTAATGGAGAACCAGATTTTTGTGGGCATGGAAGACGGAAAAACTTCTCCTGTTTGGATAGAAAAGATTGAGCCTTTCGCGCAAAAAGTCATGCAGAAATGCGGCTGGGACGGCGAGGAATTTTCTATTCTTTTTTGTTCCGATGAATATATTCAGTATTTAAATAAAACTTACCGAAATATAGATAGCCCCACTGATGTCTTGAGCTTTGAAAACGGCGAAAAATATACTGACGAATACAATGTTGTGTGGCTTCAGGCTGGCGATATTGCTATAAGCGTTGACACTTTGCCCAAAAATTCAGAGTATTTTGAAGTGAGCCAGAATGAGGAATTAAAACGGCTTATAATCCATGGAATTCTTCATTTAAACGGATATGACCACGGAGAAGAACACGTTGAAAAAAATGTGGAGCCAAAATGCGAAATGCTTGTTCTGCAAAAAAAACTGATGAAAGAACTAGAGCAGGAAATTATAATAGAAGAAACTGAAAAATAGGAAATTGTATGTTTGGACTTAAAAAAGAAAATTCAAAGAAAAACGATCAGAAAATCTCTGCCGCAGAAGAAGCCCAGCAGGAAATTTTAGCTGAAGAAAAAAACGACATGATTCAGGGAGTTGAAGAGCTTGCGGTAACGACCGTAAAGGAAGTAATGGTTCCTAGAATCGATGTTGATTTTATTTCAATGGAAACTCCAGAAGAAGAGCTTCTAAAAAAGGTTACAGAAAGCGGTCATTCCCGCATTCCGGTTTATTCCGGTTCAATAGACAATGTTGTTGGAATTCTTTATGTAAAGGACTTGATAAAAACTCTTGCAGAAAAACTTCCGATTGACTTGGAAAAAATAATCCGCAAGCCTTATTTTGTTCCAGAAAGCAAGCACATCGACAGCCTTTTGCGCGAATTTAAAAGACGGCACGTTCATATTGCGGTCAGCATTGACGAGTACGGCGGAATTTCTGGAATTGTCTGCATGGAAGATATTATAGAAGAAATTGTTGGCGACATTCAGGATGAATTTGACAATGAGCATGAGGACATAATTTCGCTTTCTGAAAATGCCTGGATTTGCGATGCGCGTGTTGACCTTGACACTTTAAATGAAGAAATCGGCTCGGATTTTCCTACAGAAAATTTTGATACTTTGGGCGGTTTCGTGTTCGATTTGTTCGGAAAAATTCCTGTAAAGTTTGAAAAGATTTCATGGAATCAGTGGGACTTTATTATTCAGGAAATGGAAGGACACAAGGTTGACACAATAAAAATAATGCGGAAGAAAGAAGACTAAATTATTTTTAAGAGTTTCCACGGAGTTAAAATGAAAAGAAATATTTTTCATAGTTTTACACTTGCTTTTCTGCTTTTGATTTTTGTATATCCTCTATGCGCTCAAAAGAAATCTGCATTGGAGCTTTTTAATCAGGCGCAGGAACTTCAGCAGCAGAGCAAGTGGTTTGACGCGGTTGACCTTTACCAGGAAGCTCTTTTGCTGAATCCGCAGTACGGAGACGCTCTTTACAATCTTGCGCTTTGCCATTACGCGCTTGGAAGCTATGACCTTTCTGTTCAGTATGCGGACGAATCTTCAAAATATGCGCGCAATTTCAGTGATATACAGAATTTAAAAGGCTTGTCTTTGATTTCGCTTGGAAGAGTTAACGAGGCAAAAGATGTTTTCAATCAGATTTTAAAAAAATATCCAAACGATGTAAATGCAAGGTTCGGACTTGCCGAGCTTGATTTGCTTGATGGCCGTCTTACTGTTGCGGAGAGCCGCTATCAGGATGCTTTAAAGCGCGACGCTTCAAATAGAAAAGCTCTTTTAAGTCTTGCTCTTGTAAGCGCGGAAATGGGAAAGCCAGAAGTTTCTGAAAACTATATAAGGCAGGCGCTTTCTTTTTATAGCGGTGAGCCGGAAGTTCATTATATGGCGGCGTATCTTTCTGCAAAAAGCGGAGACTACAAAACCGCAGAGCAGCGTGCAAGAAGTGCGGTTCTTATAAACGGAAACTTTGACAAGGCATATTCTCTTTTAGCTGGAATTCTTTATGCCCAGAAACGCTACAATGAAGTCATTGATATTTGCGACTTTAGAATCGGGCGGAATAGAGATTCTGTTGACGCCTGGTATTTAAAAGGCCGTTCACTTCAAAAACTTGGCAAGAATGAAGATGCGATTGAAACTTACGAAACTGGACTTTCAATTGCGCCGCAAGATGAAATTATGCGGAATGCGCTTGAGCAGCTTGCAGGAGGCTATCTTTCAATTGAAGATGCAAGGCGGAACACTTGGGCTGTTTTTCATTCAGCAAAGGCGGAAGAATATGGCCGCAACTTTGATGGAATTGCAGAACGCTACGAGTATCAAAAGGCGCTTTCAGTTTCTCCGCTTAACAATAAAATCAGGCAGTCTTTTGCCGATATGCTTGAGCGCGACGGGCACTACGAACTTTATCTTCAGCAGCTGAAATTCATAAGGGAAAATGAAGCTTATGCGTCAACAGAAGAAATTCAGACAAACGAAAATTCACCTGCTCCAAAACGAACACGTGAGCAAATAAAGAACGATGATGCAATTGAAGTTTACGAAAGTCTTTTGCGGAACAACATAGCTTCCCGCTGGAATGTAGATCCGTTTTATTTGGACAAGACAAGATGGAACATTGGAATTTATTATACAAAAAAAATGGTCCAGTTGTTTCATGCCGACTTGGAGGAAATTTCTGCGCTAGCTGCAAAAGATGTTTTTAACGGAGTTCCTTCTGCTTATGTTGATGTTCAGTCAGAACCTGTTAGCGGTTATGGCGAGGCGTTCCGGCTTGCAAGAAATTCCGGGCGCGACTATTTTATTATTTTGAACGCTTCTGAAACTGAACGCACATATTCTCTTGATGCCGTTATTTATTCAGCTAGAACAGGAACCAAGACTTCTGAAATTCTCGTTTACAGAACTGGAAATGACTGCATGGCGCGCGCTTTGCAAAGATTCAGGCAGGGTGTTTTGGATATTCTTCCAATCCGCGGAAAAGTTTTGCGCAATGTTCATGGGCAGCTTCTTGTTGACCTTGGAAAAAATGACGGAGTTTCAAAAGATTCTGAGTTCGATATTGTCCGCAAGGGAAGTGTCATAACAAAGGATTCAGGACCTGGAGTTTCGTATAACAAAAAAGATTTTCTTGGAACATTTAAAGTTGAAAATTCAGACGAGGAAATTTCAGAAGGCGTTTATAAGAAAAATGGATTTTATGACACTCTGAATGTTGGCGATGAAATAGTCCTTACAAAAAATCCTGAAAAGGAAGAAACTTCTGCGCTAGACAACCGCCCTGCTGCAAATGCAAGCGGAGATCCTGCAACAGAAGAAGCAAAAAAAGCTGAGCTTGAATCTTTAAAAGAATCGCTTCGTCCGGCTTCAAGAGAAAACGATTTGATTCACTTGATAAGAACGATTATTTAGCATGAGTTTCTTCATATTGAAAAGTTGAAACAATTGCGGATTTGTTATATTATTTTTGCAACATAAGTACAAAATTCCATGGAGGATATTTTATATGATTAAGACAGTAAAAGATGTTGATCTTAAAGGCAAGCGCATCATCATGCGCGTTGATTTCAACGTTCCTATGAAGGACGGAGTTGTTCAGG
>ERZ808252.34-NODE-34-length-156153-cov-72.414848_pt1 | contig 156153 bp, 241 predicted proteins | sample MGYA00521242_ERZ808252 | MGnify/ENA primary metagenome ERZ808252 (study PRJEB31516, sample SAMN03275581) | gut metagenome | biome: mammalia-associated habitat; material: feces | host: Papio cynocephalus | place: Kenya | collected 2012-08-07 ...
GGGCATAGAGTAGTAATACTCTGTGCCTTTTCCCACTTAAGTATAACTATTGTACTGAGGTTAGAACTCAGAGTGGGAACTTAATCATTAAAACAATATTACTATGACGACGAAATTTACTGTGGTGGAGAAATACTTCCTTGGGGAGATAGCCTCCACGTATGCCACTTTAGATGATGCGCTAAAAGCCTATAAAGATATAGACTTTTTAGACAGTAACCTAATAGGGGCTGCGGTTTATGCCAATGATGTGCTCATAAAAAGAGCCTAGGCGGAGTTTTGAGGTTTTCTTGGCAACAGAAAAACCTCTTTTAGTTTTAAAAGTATAACTATTATGATATATTATTCAATACGCCTCAATGGAGTTGATAACTTCATTACAGGCAAGAACTATATCCGTGTCTCCTTTGTTTCAAAGAAGGCACTCAGGGCTGGCATAGATGCCCTAAAAGGGGCAGAAATAAGCTATAATGACTTAGATGAGGCTTGTGGTGTAATTATACACAGCCCGTTTAATGAGATACGGCATTATCTGGCACTGCCAGATATGCTGGATATAGAATTTATTAAGTGAACTCTAAACACCTAAGCAAGTGTCTAAACTGCTTACCAAACACGTATAATCAATTAAATCAATATTAATCATGCAGAAGTTTATTGCAAGTAAGAGAGTGAATACTAAGTATGACCAGATCGCAGAGGCCGACGTGAGAGCATGGAAGCTACCCTATGAGGCTAATGTTATATCACAGGTATTATCTGTGATATACACCAAGATGGGCATCTTTGACCGCTACAAAACCACCTTTGTGGCAAAAGATGTAGATCTTAGTAAGCTTGATTCTGGTTCTGAATTTGTATGCAAAGTGGATACAGAGAACGACTACGTGGCAGAGCTTAGAATCTACAGGGCAACAGTGTCCACGGAACTCTCTCTCGACGAGCTTTAGGGCTCGTCGCATCCTAAGCATGATGTAAAACTGCTTACCTAACACGTATAATCAATTCAATATTATCATGAAAACAATATCATCAGTTCTTTACATTATCATCCTTCTCTGCCTTATCGCTCTCACTTTCGGGAGCATATTCGTATGGCAGATGCCATTTATGGCATTCTTGTTCATGATATGTATATTTGTGGAGATCTTCACTATATATGAAGACGACCAATTCAAAGTAAAGAGATGTAGTTAAACAATCAACTCCTAAGCATGAGTATAAACTGCTTATCTTAAGTATAACTAAATCAATATTAATTAATTATGACAGATTTTATAAATTTGACCCCACACATAATAAATCTTAATAATGGAACAGCATATGTCTCACGTGGTATAGCACGTGTATCCAATACCTTCTCATCATTTAATGATGATGGTATTTGTGAGGTACACTACGGAGATATAATTAATCTCCCAAGCCCACGGAAGAACACAGTATACATAGTTAGTGCTATGGTTTTAGCAGCAGCGAAAGCAGCTGGTAGAACTGATTGTGTAGCACCAGCTACTGGGCACCCAGACTGTGTTCGTAAAGATGGGGTAATTGTATCTGTTCCGGGTTTTGTAAAGTAACTATATGAAAGACTGGCAAAAAGAGTTCATTTTAAAGAACAGAGATAGTATGACTTATACAGATATGGGTCGTGTTATCTCTGTTTCTAAAAGTGAGATAAGTAGTTTTCTCAGGTCTAAAGGGATTCATAAGTATAAACTTACTAATCTCTCAGCTGATGAGATGCAGTATATTATAACTGCTTTCGATGAAGGAATTACATATTCCGAAATGGCAGAACATCTTGGAGTACAAGTATCTGCTTTAGCTAAGTTCTTAAACAATCTTGGATTTACGAGGTATAAGATGAAGAATCCAGGAAGAGTTCAAAGAATTCAGCAAGCTAAAAGAGTACCGCATTCTGAATTTGTAGAAATAAAGAAGAATGCGTATTCTGATAAAGCATTGTTGCAAGCTAAAGCTCTACGTAAAACTTCTAAGAAAAGATGGGAATTAAGTGAAGATTCATTACTTCTATCTTTAAATGCGAAAGGAGTTTCTGTATCAATAATAGCTGTAAAACTTAACCGAAGTGATATAGCTGTTAAAGCTAGAATTTACAAACTTTTAAATAAATGAAGACGATTAAGAACAATCTCTTTAATAGAATTTTCCGTAATTCTGTAGTTAAAGAGAATAAAGCATTTGCAGCTAAATGTATAAGTAGATTTACTTCTGCTCCAGAATTAATTTCTGAAATAGAGAATTGTACCTCTCTTACACAACTTGTAGAACTACATAAAGCCGCTTTCAGTAAAGGATTTGATAGTAAGAATCTTGATACAGATCCTTTTGGAATGTTTAGAGCTAAAAGTATAGAATCCATGCAGCCAGGAGACGTATATCTTGGTGGAAGATATGGAATTAATACTCAGAACATTCCATTTTGGGAATCTTGTAAAGGTGAAGAAGTTGGATATAATGGATTTGGAATAAATCCTAAATCTTCTCTCTACAACATCATGCTGAATCAGTATAAAGATTTCTTACTCCAAAATATCAAACATCTTTCTCAAATTTCTAAAATTTCATACAAGAAATTAGAAGAATTGAGATACACTGAGAAATAAGATAAATAAAATTTGAGGGATTTTGAGAATTTGAGTATAAATTATTCATCTACAAATGAGAAATCCCTCAAATTCTTTTAGATTTAAAACTAATGATTAAGATTTCTACATTAATAATAAGTAAAGAAAGAGCCAACAATCTTTCTGAAGAACAGTATTCTAAAATCATCTCTAACTGGTTAGAGTGGTTTAATGCTGGTGACGAGAATCAGATTTATGATGTCTACAAACTCTCTTACAGAGAATTTGCAGATGAGTATAGAATTACCTTATATAAAGAAATATTATGAAAGATTTTACAATTAAGAAGGAGTTTAAGGTGAAAAAAGTATTCCATGTAATTGCAGAGCTTCGAGTTCCTAGAGATGTGACAGAAGAGAATCTGCAAGTATTGGAAACTGACTTATTCTGGCGATTTGCAACAGAAGCTACAGCTAATAATTTCAAAATGTCTTGTGAGAAAGATGATAGAGAATGGCTAGTAACTGTAGAAGAAGGTCGATATGTGATTGATGATTGACTATGTATAAAAATTGATTAAACACAAAATAACAATCAGTTTGTGAAAATAGATTGTTATAAAATTCTTTTTTTGTTAAGATTATCTAACAACTTATACATAGCTTTAGTAAGATTAGTAAGTTGTTCAGTTTGCTGCTGAATCTTTAAATCTTGTTTTCTAAACTTTTCTTCAATAGTTTTACTGGTTTCGGATTTAACTATTTCAGAAGTAAGTTGTCTTACATTTTCTATAGTAGGCATATTCTGTTCAAGTTTAGTAATTCTATCTTCATGGTCTTTGAGTTTCCAAATAATAGCTTGTCCCATATTCTCTAAATCATAAATCTTAGTAGTAGATTTTAATCCAGTTCCGTCTAAAGCTAGAGATTTATTATTCTTAGTCTGTATTAATCCTTTATTTGCTAATTCATTATTACAATTATAAATATCTCTTTCTGACATATGTATTTTATCTGCTAATTCTTTATTAGTAAGAGATACTTTACCTTTACCTTTTTCTTCTTTATACATAAATTGTTGCATAGATACTATCATTGATTTAGTTCGGGTTGATAAATCTTTATTATCTAAAAACTCATTAGAGAATGGCTCAAAAGTTTTGTATTTATTAAACACATAATAATTCTTATTGCCTTTCTTAATTACATCTAAATAACCATTTGTTTGCAAATTTGCTATACACTTTCTAATTGTTGGTATAGAAATTCCACTTCTATTTGCTAACAGTCTTAAAGATGGATAACAGTCATGTTGAGGATTGTCATAAGATTTAATGTAGAGATAGATTAGTTTATCTTTAGGAGTAAGTGTATCATATTCATGATCTGTTGGTAATTGTGTGTGCTGTAACTCTTTTTTATTTTCACATCCTTTTTCCATAAAAGTAAGATTTAAAGTATTAATATTTATTATTATCTGATATAAATATAGGAATAAGTTGTGAAAGCTTAAATCTTAAAAAGAGTTAAATTTTCACAAGAAGCTGCAAAATCTTATACAGTAACTGCAAAATCTTATACAGTAACTGCAAAATCTTATACAGCAACTGCAAAATCTTGCAACAAACTATACTTAATAACTATACTTAAAGAAGACTATAAGTAAATCGGAACTATACTTAAAGTCGCAAAAGCTCACTTCGTTCCGCTTTTTCGACACAGAACGGCCGATGCGGGGTATTAATTCAAAATTTTGTTGAGTATTTCGACTTGCTAGAATACTGGAAGATTCTTTTTTAAATTTCAGAGTTTGCAATTAAACACTTAATCTAATTATAATATTAAAAGGCTATTTATAAACATTTTTCTTTTCAGTTTTCATGCCAAAAAATTTATTAGTTAATTAAAATACTATCTAAAGTATACTGTTATCTATATACGAATTTCGTGCAATTTTTGCACCATATTTGCATATCAGGAAATTCCTTTAAAGAACAATTCTAATATACTAATAAAAAAATGATAAACACAAAACTTTAAAAAACTTTTAGAGAATTTTAACTATCGAAATTGCACGATATTTTAATATTGGGAAATTATATTTAAGTTAATATTTAACAGAATCTTTTTTCCAAATATATATAAATATATAAAGTTAGGCTAGTGTATAAACGAATATTAAAATTGCACGATATTTCAATATTAGAAATTACATATTATATATAGTTTTACTAGCTTAATAAAGATTGGACCTCAATAAAAATTAAAGTTAGACCAATATAAGAGCCTAAAATTTTTGCACGATATTTCAATATTAGGAATCATCTATTTAGAAAACATATGATATAACAGCGAGTAGATAAGTATAGGAAAAATTAAAGTTAGACCAATATAAGAGCCTAAAATTTTTGCACCAGATTTCAACTATCTATATATACTATATATATACTATATTTTCACCTATACTTTAAACAAACTCACGTTTGAAAAACGGGGCCGGAACAACTGATGTCGCTGAGGGGGTGTCGAATAATTCTTTGCAAATTTAGCAGAAACAGATATATGGTACATCTGTCAGTCCCAGACCGTAGGTGTATCTGAAAAATTTACTTCTGAAGTATCCGATTTAAATTAAAAAAAAATTGTATTATATAAAATAAATAATCTATATTGGTGAATATAAAGTAGTTACCTACCATGCGCAAATCGGTTACCCGTATAAAAAAAAAATTCGGTAACTGATTTTTTAGCATATCAGAGATACTAATAAGCTATTCTAGATTATATATTTTGTATAACAAAAAATTAAAAAAATCGTTTACCATGGAAAAAATAGTAAAAACAATTCCTAAACAGTATCATTATCTATCAGAAGTAATAGATAAATTGCCTTCTCATGTATTATTTAATAAAGGTATAACAGGTTGTGGGGGTACAACTGTAGAGCTGCAAGCCAAGAGAGATTCTATTATATTATGTCCAACAGTTAGTTTAGTAAAAAATAAAGAAAAATTTGGGTTCGGTATTTATGGGTCTGTGAAGACTATAGACATACTTAGTTATGTTAATAACTCATCTATACCCTATAAAAAGATAATTGCAACGTATGATTCATTACCTAAACTTATATCTTTAATTCCGGATTATAGTAAGTATTTCTTATTAATTGATGAATATCATTTATTATTTAATGATTATTCATTTAGAATGAAGCCAATAAGATATATTCTTAATAATTACACTAAATTTAAAGATTGGTGTTTTATGACCGCTACCCCATTTGATAAGGAATATAAATTAAAAGAATTGGAAAATATAAATACCTTAAAATATAATTGGGAAATAGCTACTCCAGTAGATATTAAGATATATGAAACTTATTTTGTCCAGAAGAAATTATTGGAATTAATAGATTATTTTATAAATAAAGGTAGAAATTGTCATATCTTTATTAATTCTGTAAAGACTATTAATGCTTTAAAGAAGCATTTAAGTTATCCCTACAGAATAGTATGTTCAGAATATAATAAGAAAGTAAAGAATGATGGTATTAACAGCCCAGTAAAACAAGTAAATTTCTATACTTCATGTGCTTTTGAAGGAGCAGATATTTATGACAAAAATGGAGTAACAATAGTAGTGTGTGATTCTAATATATCCACTACTATGATGGACATATCTACCAAAATGCCACAGATTTGCGGTAGATTAAGAGATTCTAAATATAAAAATGAATGCTATTTAATTCTTAATGAGAAAAGGCATAGGTATGTAAAAACTCCTAAAGAATTTAATGATGAAGTATTAGATAATGTAGAAAGTGCTAAATCTAAAGAAATACAATTTAATAATGAATCTGATAGAGACAAGAATACTGATTTAAAATTATTTGGCAAAGCTCCAGAAGCATTTATGAGTTTGTATATCAATAGTAATTGTGAGAATACAGCATTATTATATGACGCGAATTTAAAAGATATTGATAGATATAATTACGATGTATTTAATAAAATTTATGCAAACTCTTTCAGTGTAATTTCCAATTTAAATAAAAATAATTTTCAAGTAATAGAACATAGATGTCTAGATAAACCAGAAACTAAATCTACACCTTGGATTACAATTAAATGTGGAAGTTATACTTACGAACAATTAAAAGATAAGTATGAGAGTATATTGTTGGCAGATGGAATTACTTGGACAAACAGAGTTATTAAGAAATATTTTCCAGAATGTACAATTAAATGTAAAAAAATAAAAGGAGAAGTTATTAAAATGTATACTTTTTAATAAGTAAAGGCGATAATAGATTAAGTTCTATTACCGCCTTTTATTATATAGTTCTTATCACAATTAGCTGCAATATAAGTGCCTCCTACATCAGTTTTTACTTTATTAATTACACCATCTGGAAGTCCATTCTTAAACTCCGTTAATTCACTTAAATATCGATGATCTCCACCGATAATTGTTTTGTATTCTATCATTTACTTAAACTTTGTAAGGATACTTATTTTAAAAAAGTATAAGACTATCTTAGATATTATTAATAGATATTATCTGAAATTTAAAGATGTTATTTTAAGCCGCAAATTGCTGTAGGAAAATTAAAAAAAAATATCACAATTTTGTGACCCACGGTCCAAACCAGTATATCTGGAGACTTCTTTAGATGTATTCACAGGGGGTCAAAAAAATCTCAAATCCATCTAGTATAGGGTAAAAAAAAAAAAAAAAAAGTAGTACTTACGGGCATAGATAAAGATAAGGATATTTAAAAAATAAATCAAAAAAAAATTTAAATGCAGTTTAGAATTAAATATAAGAAATTATTAGATATAAATGATGTACTTATTTACAAATAAAAGTAGCAGATATATAATTAAATATGCCAATCAAATAGTAAAACATAAATATTAGATATTAAACCTATCTTCTAGATTACATTTAAATATAAAAACTATATTTGTATACAATTAAATGTAAAAAAATAAAAGGAGAAGTAATCCAGATGTACATTTTTTAATCTCCACATTTTATTATTTAATGCGCGTGTGAATACCAATTTTTTTGTTACCAACCACAAAATTTTTTAGCAGCCTTCTGCCTCAAAAAAAAATTTGGTTTATATATGAGAAATAGGTAAGTTAGTATTAGAAAATGATTTGAGGGTGTTATTTGGAGTTGAATATGCGAGGGTAGCTGAGAGGTGCATAAGGTGGAATTTTAGGGGGTGTGACCCCTGGTTCAGACCTCACCCGCCCCCCAAAAACCCTCCAGAACCCCTCTAACAAAAATTTTCTCGGACGGCCAAAAAAATCCAGAACGGCGGCCTCAAGCCAATTTTAAAAAATTTTCAAAAATTTTCATAAATCCATCACATTATGTCATATCAACCATCTTTAATCACAACACACGGTTATTTTATCTCACATCAGACATTCATTACTGATTTTGGAAGAACTTATAAAATACCCAATAGTTTCCCTTTAACACTTGGCTGTTTTGTTACTATTGACACAACAAATGGTAACAAATGCCTCAGAGTATTGTTTACTTAGTATTAGCTTAGAAAAATACCATGCATAATACTACTATTACAATATTATGTATATGTCTCTCCTTCTCTATTTTTGGAATTTTCCTTCACTATAGAGAAAAACAGCGTCATATACGTCTCTGCAAGAGATATTTAAAAATAGCCAGAGAAATTATAAATTCTTTGTCAACGGCTTCTCCCTCTTTAATATCTCTTTTCAATACTTACAAAAAGTTAATATTTGTTTTCTATGACTATTTACCGCCAAGTCTTAGTGCTGACATCTATGGAACTTTTAGAGTAACCTCTAATAAACAGCTTTATAGTATAACACCAGATAACATATATTTAGCAGACAATTTAACACTCAAATCTTTATTAAATAATAGGGATTCTGAGTTTGAAGATAGATTTAAATTAATATTAATCAATGGTCTTCAACAAATAAGAGACCGTCTTAAAAAAGAAATATCATGAAAAGTTATAATGTAAGATGGGTAAGGTTAGATAAAAAACTTATAGAGCTTCCAGATCTCTTTACTTATACTTTGTTCTTTCATAACAACATATGTATAGATGTAAGGAATGAAGATTTAACAAAACCCGCAATATTAGAGTTAGAAGTTTCAAAAGGAGTTTTCAAAAAGTTTGATCCAAACAAACAATATAGAGGTCTTACTTGGAGAGAACTTATATATTCACCAAATATTTAAAAACTATGATTAATTTTACTAAACCCTCTTTTCTTTTTGAAGAGCTTGGTCCTATTACAGGTTGCTATCTTAGTACTCAAGTCAGTTTCCCAAAGCATTATATACAATATGTTATAGATTGGGCTAAACAGTATAGTAATGAAAACTTTAGAAGTGACATCCAGAATGATTCAATGGATATAACTGTAATCGGTGGTACTACTTGTAGAGTTGTAGATACTTACAATGAAGAACTTGGTAAAAAGATAACTAAAGTTAAAGCATATAAACAGCTTTATACAGCATTGTTTAATCTTTGTAACTACATTTGCAAAAAATCTGCAACAAGTATATTTTCTAAGTATTACGAGAAAACTTTAGATTCAAGAATTCTCACAGAAGATTGTATTGTTGCAGATATGTACAAATACTTCAAACTAGCAGAAAGAGAACGTAATTACTTTAAAACAATATCTAACATTTAAAAAACTATGGCACAGAAAATTAATCGCATTTTGTACGCAGGTATCTTTATTTCAGACAAAGAACTGGACAAGATTAGAACATTTATTCCAGAAGATTTTACTAAGAAAGAGAATTATCGCCAGATAAATTATCCACATATGACTATCTTCAGATTTAACAATATTCCAATAGAGGATATGAGATATGTTCTTAATAATAATGAACAGCCTCATATGATTACTATTGATGGTATTAGTAAAGCTGATAATATCATAGCACTTAGAGTATCCGAATGTAAGAATAGTTCTAACATCATCACACCCTCTACAAGCAAGACTAAGCATATAACCTTAGCTCTTGCTCAAGACGCAAAAGAAATAGATTCTAATAAAATCACAGAATGGGAATCTATAGACCCAGTTACATTTAGTTGCTATCTTAGAATTATATACAAGAATCCTAAGCATAATAAATAATACTAATAAAAAAAAAATAGATAATATTATGAATATACGAGATGGTTACGAAATGTGCTTATTTGGAAGCACAGAATATAATAGGCTTGGTAATCAAGCTGATGTAAGATATATATCAACTAGAAATGGTAGAGAAAATAAATGAAAAAGTTATTACTATTTATTCTTCTTCTGAGCACACTTACTATTAGTGCTCAGATAGACCCATTCTTATCTAGATATGATCCAGTAACAAATTCTTCTAAAGTAATTAGAAAGCAGCCCATAAGAAAGAATCCAATATTTATAACTACTGGATATGTAAAAAGATATGATGGTTGGCATACTGTCAAACTAAAATATACTTATAATGATGAAGGTAATTACTATGTAATTGCTTACAACAGTTCTGGATATTGGTCAACTGTTAAAAGTGCTTTAATGGAACTTCAATCATTTGACCCATATTCAAAATATTTCAATTATAAAGTATATATATTAGGAGAAATTATTTATTTATGAGATTTTTTAAAAAACATCAGATTCCTCAAATGACTGAGGAATCTGCTGCAATGATGGCAAAATATAACAAACCTTGCAGCAGAGAAGATATTGTTAAATCTTTCCACAATAAACTCAATACTGAAATATACAACAATTCTAAATTAGGTATAGATCACATGACAATTACAAATATTCCATCAGAAGTATCTATTCCTAATCTTACTAAAGAATTAGAAGGTAGAGGTTTTAAAGTTGGTACTATTACTTCTCCATACAATGTAATTGCGATAAAATGGAATGTAAAATAATAAACTTAAAAAATATAAATTTTTAAATGTAAAAAGAAAAGTATATTTATATTAGTTTTACTAAAAATAAGAAGGAAGATTACTCAACAGTTCGCGAATGTATGAGGTAAATATAATAGAGCAAAAAATAATCTTTTTATAAATGATTAGGAATTAAATAATCTTTATAAATGCATAAGATTATTAGTATGCTTATTTATTTACATAATCTTCCTTCAATATAAGGCTTTATGATGGAATTGGTAGACATAAGGGACTTAGAAAATAAACTCATGTTTTTACAGATAATTATCGAGGTAAAAATATAGGTATGAGTGCTCGAGAGAAAACTCTTGAAGTAGAAGCTGGCTAATTTGGGGAAGGTATCAGCCTTATAAATGATAATAATCCCAAGCTAAGTAGAATTAAATCTTAAATGTATACAGACTATACACCAGCTACCTAAGTCAGAAATGATATGGTAAAGAGATAGTCGGAGAGTTAATAGCTCTTAAAAATCCCTTGTTCCGTAAGGAACGTGGGGGTTCGAATCCCCCTAAAGCTACAATATTGATGGTTTAGTAACTCAATTGGATAGAGTAACGCTCTTCTAAAGCGTAAGTTATGAGTTCGAGTCTCATCTAAACCACTTATAATCCAGTAGAATATGTTATCTAAGATAGCAGTACTGGCGGTCCGGTCTACCGACCGATAGGGAGTAGAACGGTTTAAGCCCTTGTCCGTCAACATAGGGGAAATAAATGTCGAAGTACAAGACAACGCTTCTGATTTTCCGGGCAGGTTTTGCAGAAGCATTTTGGACTATGGTGTAATTGGTAACACTTCAGATTTTGGTTCTGATATTCCAAGTTCAAGTCTTGGTAGTCCAACTATTAGATAATAATAAAAATAAAAGATGGTATTTATAATTAAATATTAAAATGTTTTATGAAAAAGTTTATTTTTAGTATGGCAATAGCACTTGCAACTTTCTTTAATGCAAATGCTCAAACACAATCTAATTACAGCGGTAGTTCTAAGTTTACAGATAATGTAAGTGTTACAGTTCAGGGAGGTGTAACAACTCCATTTTCCGATTTTTACGCAAGTACTGCTAATATATTTCCAACATTTGTAATTGGGGTTGATAAATATATTACTCCAGTATTTGGTTTTGGAATTGACGGTCGTTCATTAATTCTTACTAAAAACAACGTAGGAAATACTTACAAAACTTTTGACTATATTAATATTTCTGGCTATTTAAAGGCAAATCTTGCAAATGCTTTTGCTTATTCAGGTAGAAGACATCTTTTTGAACCTGTTGTTTATACTGGTCTTGGATGGGGACATCAGAATGCTTATCCAAACAACAACTGGATGACTTTTAGGGCAGGCACTGAGTTTAACTTTAATCTTGGTAGTTCTAGAAACTTTGCAATTGTAGTAAATCCTTCAGTTGTATGGAATGATATGCATAATGGAGCCTTGAATAGCGGCTGTTTTGAAGTAACTGCAGGTCTTGTATACCACTTTAATACCTCTAATGGCACTTCAAGTTTTAAGAAAGCTAAGCTCTATGACCAGAATGAGATTGACGGTCTAAATAGCAAGATTAATGATTTGAAGAAAGATCTTGATAATGCAAATGCTACTATCGAAGTTCTTAAGAATGCTAAATCTAAGGAAGTTGTTAAATATATCTATCCTAAGGTTCAGTTCTTGCAGGGTTCCGCTAAAGTAACAGAAACTTCTATGGCTAATATCTATGATATTGCAGATTCACTTAAGAATATTGATGGTACTATCAAGATTACTGGCTATGCTTCTACAGAAGGTACAACTAAGTATAATAAAGCACTTTCTCTTAAGAGAGCTGAAGCAGTGAAGAAACTTCTTGTAAAAGCTGGTGTACCAGAAGACAAGATTGAGGTTTCAGGTCTTGGAGAAACTAATAAGTTTAATCCAGACCAACTTAATACAAATAGAGTTGTAACAGTAGAATAATATAAAAATACTTCATTTATATTTATAGTAAACGGTCTGTGAAGATAGTTTACTATCTTAGCCCATTCGTCTATCGGTTAGGACACTAGATTTTCATTCTGGAAAGAGCAGTTCGATTCTGCTATGGGTTACAATTGTTTTACTAATTTAATATTATATTATGACAGTTACTGTATTGACAGCAGTTATTAAAAATGTAATTAAAGAAAAGCGTTATGTACAAGATTTCAAACAGCTTCAATGTATATTATATGAAGAAGTTGAAAATCTAGTCACTGATGAAGAAGTTAAGCGCAAATGCTTTGGAACTATTATTTATCTTAATGAAAAAGAAATAATGAAATGGTTATGAAAAAGTATAAAATTTATAGATGGGCTTATGTGAGCCAAGTGGAGGAAGTAATAGTTCCTAACAATACTGTATTTCATATATTAGAATCTTCTGACTTTACAAAGGATACAGAATATGGTAAAGTTTCTCTTTATAGTTATGTTGCTGTTATTCCTTATACAGTAGATAATTGGAAACTATTAAATGACTCTGAAGGTCAATCTTTAGCAATACATTGTTATAATGTAGCTGATGAACATATTATTATAGTATTAGCAAATGTATTTGCGTTAGACCCAGAATTTCCACTCTCTAAAGAGAAGTGGAATTTTCCAGTATCTTATATTACTTTAAGGGCAATTCATCAGATAAAGAATACTGATAAAAGTCTTAAAGAAATCCTCAAGCTATCTAAAGAAGAACAAGAAAAATGGTTTGAACCAATATTTTGTTATATTAAAATTCATGGAGTATCTAAAACAACTCCTTCCAAACTCGATGCTACTTTTATATATGTAAATTCTTGGATAGAAGATAGAAAGGTTTTAGATATTCTCAGAGAAGATCGAAGGATTGAAGATATTTTTAAACATAATAATTTCATCAAACCTGCCAAATCTTCTTATGAAGAATTTAATAAAGCATTTAGATTTACTTTAGAACAAATGTATTAATAATGAAAAATAAGAAATTACATAATATTATTACTCACAGTAATAGCGTCACACGAGATATTATAAATCAATATCCAGATTTAGAAGTAAAAGATATTTGTAAGATAAATCAGCTTACTGACTTATTTATTTCTGTACAGAATAACAAGAAGTTAATTAGTATTCTTGAAGAATCTGCTTCTAAAGTTGTAAAATGTATTAATGAGGGAACTTTACCTCCTCCCAAACTTAAATCTCATAAGAATTATAAGAATTATGCTGTAGGAGATAAGGTAAAGATTATTTCTACCCATGCAGATGACATTAATAAAATTGGAATTATTGAGGAAGTGAGAAACTCTTTCTGTAAAATTAAAATACTTAAAGAAGATGGAACTCCTGAACTTAATTCTCAAAATAATAAACCAATAATATTGAATCATACATATTCTCAATTTAAGAAATTATGACAGATTATACAAAACCCATAAATAAAAAAACACTCCAATAGCAAATTTTGTAGAAAGCTATATAGAGAGGTGTGAAGAAAACTACACAGTTAATATCTAGAACTCAAAAAAGATGGGATACTAATAGACAGCAAAAAATAGATAAAGATAGAAGACTGATAGCTAAGCATGGATATGGGTATGATCCAGATAAAATTAGGTAGCGTCAGTAGGAATTAGTTAAAGCTGGTTATAAAATAGCTGTTGATGGAGACTGGGGTCCTCAAAGTAAATAGGCTTGGTAGAATTATACTAAAGATATTCAAATACCTTCTACTCCTGTAGATAGACTTGGAAATAAAACTCTGGAATGTGCTACATTTAGTAATACATGGATGAGGAATAATGGTATTAATGCTGGTGGTGATGCTTATCAAGTAGGTAGACATTATAGTCCTGTAATTAATGGATATGATGGAATACATTTTTAGAGAGGGGCTTCCAGAGCTTAGATTATGAATTATCATAGAGAAGCTGCTGACGAAGTAAAGAAAGATCTTGATACCACAATTCTTTAGAAATGGCATATGTATCCAGTTAATATGTATTATAATACTTCTCCACACATGAAAGAGTTTTATAGAAAATCTTTAGATGAAAATACCCAAACACCAGGAACTCATACAGGAGTATTATATAATAATGGTAATCAGTGGATGGTGGGACATAATATTCATGGAACCATATTAAATAATCCTGTTTCTGATGTGTTGGGTGGTAGAAGTAATCCTAATAAATATGGTATTACTGCTATATATGATGCAGGAGCAGTTAAATGGCATCCTGATAAAAAATAGGATTCAGATAAAAAAGAACCTCCAAGTACAAATAAAAAAGGATTATTAGGTCTAGGATTTTTAGGATTATGAATGATACAATATATAGTATTCCGGAAGTTACTGTAACTGCAATAAACCCTAATAGAGGAAATAAATAGTTACACGATTATATAGAAGGAGTTAATAGTCTGAGAAATGATATTATGAAGGAAAGGGGAATATCAGATTCTCAATGGGCAGATTTAAGTAGACAAGCAGTTAATATTACAGGAGTTGAAAGTAAGAATGGTACTAGTGTTAGATACAAAGTAAAATCGGCTATGCCTGATTGGATGTTGCAGGCTATTTAGAACATAGTTAGAGGAAAGACTATGCCTATATCGAGAGGATTGTCTCAAATAAAGATAATTCCGGCTCAAAAATAGTTAAATGCTAGATATTCTAGGTATGGAATAAATGATTAGACTTTAAAAGATTCTAACTTTAAATAGGGCCAAGCTACTGTAATTAAATTAGATGAAAATAGAAAGTCTATGAAGAATAACTATACTTGGAAAGGCGGAACTCCTATGACAACTGAAGAAGCTAATAATATATACTGGAATAGAGGTAGATTAACTTCTGGAATAAATGACAAAAATGATACCTCTAATAGTGGAGTAGTTTATAATAATAAGTATAATGACAGAAAGATAATATTTTAAAATTATGAGAACATTAATTATTCTACTTAGTTTAATTTTAGGTAGTTGTACTAACTGTACTGATAAAGGTGTAGATTTATCACACCACAATGAATTAAACGGTAGTGATTGGACACAGTTAAAGTCCAGGAATATTAAGTTTGTGTATTTAAAAGTCTCAGAAGGAAGTTCTTACAAAGATCCTATGAGATATGAACATTACGAACAAGCAGTTCGACATAATATGTATGTAGGTACTTATCATTTCTTTAGAGATAATGTGTCTGCTAAATCTCAATTTACTAATTATGAAGAAGCTCAAAGTAATATGTCTTTAAGTTTAATTCCTTGTGTAGATTACGAAAGAGCCGGATTTAAAAAAGATTTCAAAACTCGCATAAAAATCCTCAAGGAATTAAATACCTTATTTTATAAAGAATATGGGACTTATCCAATAATTTATTGCGATGTAATAGAATACTCTAAATTAAGAGTATTGGTTCCAAATAAATTTTGGATTTCAGCTTCAAGCCCTGATTTGAAAATTGGAAAAATTAAACAGTCTTTAGACGAAGTTAATGGAAAAGTACTGGATTTTAATAAGGGTTCATTAAAAGATATATTATTTTATGATTAATGTCGGATAATGGTAAATATTTTATAATTTTTTTTTATTATGAAAAAAGTATTAATGTGTTTGATTTTAATAACCTCTATTTTTTGTAGGATTTATGCACAGAAACTTACCGTACAAGAACCAGAGTTTTCAGAAGAAGCAGTTTTAGTAACATCCGATTCTACAGGAGTATTATTGGATAAAGAGAATGCGTCTAGCAAAACAACAGTAGATGCCGGCTTATTTATTTTTGGGGTTGGAAAAGCAAAATGTTGGATTGCGATTGATGGCAAATCATCAACCTCAAGTGTAAAGGGCCATTCCGAAACAAAACTTATCATCAAAGCTGATGATAATAAAACTGACCCACGTTCTTTTATTAATATAATAAAATTTGAAATACGTAGTGGGGAACGTAGATATAAAGCTGCAGATGCGGGGTTATTTGGAGCAAATTCAAATAATTCTTCTAATATAATAGATTATAATGCAAAGAAATATGGAGAAAGTTCTTATTTACTAATTCTTAAAAATCTAGAGCCTGGAGAATATGGAATTACTATGACTGATCCTAATAAGAATACAAACAAGAACACTTATAAAATCTCTACTTTTACAGTTAAATGATAACTAATTATGAGCAGAAAAGATTTACAAGAACTTCTCACATTTGCTAAGAAGTATGAATTAATGGACAAATCATTTGAGGAAGTGATTAATCTTTATATTTATAAAGAAACTTATGAAGATGCTATGGCATCAATGATTGATGCTTCTATAGAACAACATGATTTAGATTTTTTAAATGAGTAAACAAGAAATAGCAAAACTTCCTATAGAAGAACAAGAGTTCATTCATTACCACAATCTAGAGAAATATTCTATAGAAACTGTTGATAGTATATTAAGAAATTACAATTATTTAGTATATAAAGGATGGTTATAAAAGCAACTCTTCGAGATTTACTACTGGAATCATGGTTTAGAAGACGTAATTCCGGTTCAATTGTATGGACTACTAAGAGTGGTGAAAACATTCCTATTAAAGATATGGATGATTCCCATCTTGATAATACAATTGCTATGATATTAAGAAATCAGGAATATTTAGAACATATTGGAGACTATGATCAGTATTTCGATGATTAAAAAATTTCTTACAGCATCTTCTCTAGCTTTACTAAATGATAATTATGAAATGGGTCATTTTAGTAACAGAGAATGGACAAATAAAGTAATCTCACAACTACTTAAATAAAATAAAGTACCTTAAAAAATATAATATATAAATAATAAAATTCTCGGAACCCCGTCGCCTTAAATGGGGTGACTTCTTCGTACTAGTTCAACAAGAAGCATGTGCTAGAGTGGTTATCTAAGAGTTTAACCAAAGAGCCTGTAGTGGAGTTGAGAATCTCCACTCAGGCATTTTTTAATTTTAATACTATTTATAATTGACTAAAATAATACTTAAGACTAACTCATTACCGATTTTGATTTATATCAATGGATTAATCAATTATCTTCCGATAATTTAGTAATGTGATTAGATAGTAATTTAGCAATCTTTAAAAGTATTAAAATTATGGTCAAATTATTATTAAAAGCATGGAACAAATATTGTCAGATGTTTGAAATAGCTTATAAACCATTATTAGAAAATAATATATCACCATGGATGTAAAATTATTTCACACAGTAGATAGTATTAATTCTAAGAAATCAGATTATTGGAAATTAAGTACTATTTTAGTTTCAGGATTATTTATAGGTTATCTTATAGGACATTCAGTTCCTAAGAAATCTAAAGTATCCACTCCAACTAAAATAGAACTTATTATCAAAAGTGATTCTAATACTATTAAAAATTCAACATTTAAAGTAAAGAATAAATCTAATTCAAAAGTAGAAATTAGTAAATTACCATTAACTGAAAAGAATTTAAAAAAAGAATTAATAAGACAGAATATTAAGTATCCAAATATTGTTTTAGCACAAGCTAAGTTAGAAAGTAATTTAGGCAAATCTGATGTAGCCACAAGTACTAACAATTTATTTGGATTAAGAAAAGGCAAAAGGTATAGACGATTTGGGCATTGGACAGAAAGTGTTAAAGCCTATAAGAATTTAATTCAGTCTAAATATTCTGGAGGAAATTATTATACCTTTTTAAATAAGATAGGTTATGCAGAAGATCCTAGTTATACAGATAAATTAAAAGATTTAGTATAAAATAAGTTATAGAAGAATCTCCAAAGTATTATGGAGTTTCTTCTATTTATCTCTATATATGTTTGGATGTTTTAAACAGTTCGATTCTGTTATAGAGAGCTGATATTGTTTAATTTTTAAATTAATTATTAATTATGAAAAAGTTAATCTTTATTTTTGCAGCAATGATGACTTTTGGTCTTATGAGTTGTACTGAAGGTTCATCAAGTTCAAAACAATCTTCAGCTGATTCAGATACTACTGTAGTTGATTCAGTTGACACAGATTCTAGCGTTGTAGATTCTCTACATTAATATTAACAACAGTCCTTGGTTATTAAGTATATGCTTAGTAATCAAGGATTTTTAGTTTATATAGATAATATGATTGCTTTAATAGTTCTTATAATAATTCTCGCACTTGCTGCTTACAACGAATGTTCGGACAAAGAAGAAAATTCTGGTTGGGTTACTATAATAATACTATTTATTATTGTAGGTTGTGTTGTAAAGTATTTAAGTGCATCATTTAATTAGTCTTATGAAATTTAATAAGGTTTTGGTAGCAGCTTTTGCTGCAGTGTGTTTTTCATCTTGTAATAAAACATTCTATCAAGTTTATGATGTTGAAAGTAAGGATTTGAAATTACAAGATAATTCAATGGTTTATGAAAATGATGATTGTAAAGTTCTTTACAATCTATGGTCAAATAATGGGGAACTGAAATTTGTAATATGGAATAAGACGGATAAAGATATATACATAAATTTGGCAAAAACTTTTTACGAAGTTAATGGTAAGGCAAATGAATATTTTAGGAATAGGATTTACTCGTCTTCAGCGGCTAATTCTATAAGTACTACTGCTGGTAATATTTGGGGAAATAATATATTCTTAGCCTTACTTGGAAATAAAACTCAAACTGTTAATACTGTAAATACATACACAATAGAAAAAGAAATTGTATGTATTCCTGCAAAATGCTATAAAGAGTTTAATACTTATAAATTAAGTCCATCTTTGACAGTTACATGTACTAGCAAACAAGATTTTCCCTCAGAATCTTCTAAAATTAAGTCATATACAGAACAGGACACTCCATATACATTCTCTAATAGAATAGCTTATAATTTCTCTAATGATAGTACTAATTATAAGTATATTGACAATAAATTCTGGGTTTCAAATATAACAAACTATTCAAGAGGAGCAGCTACTGAAGATAAAACTTCTAAGTGTTATTTTAAAACTACCTCTAGAATCTTTAAAGTATATGGTCCAGATAAGTTCTATGTAACATACTTTAAAGACGGTATTAATTATTAAATCTTATGTTGAACATAGTTATTTTTATTATAATAATATTCTTACTAGTTAAAGTAGTATTTAATCCATCAATCTTTAAGGAAAATAATTCTATCTTTATTTATTATACACCACCATTCGATAGAACTAGAAGAAATCATATAATTATTAAATTATAATGTGTAAATATTGTGACAATATCCCCAAATATCCTAAAATGAATATATTAAATGGGGATTTGGGAATATCTATATATGATAATGTGCCAAGCATTTGCTCCGAAACAGTTAATATGCTTGTACATATTACAAATCATATTCCTATAAGTTATTGTCCTATATGTGGTAAGAAATTATCTATACCTACTGCAGAAATAACTAATAAAGACTCTATCTGTATTTATACAGACGGAGCTTTTAGACCTTCTGTAAATCGGGGAGGTTGGGCTTATGTGGTAGTAAAAGATAATGATATACTTTATTCTGACTATAATGGGGCCAAAGTAGATTCCAATAATAAAATGGAATTATTTGCAGTATTAAAGGCAATGATATATATTATTAAGAATAAAATATCTGCTACTATTTATACTGATTCTCAATATGTATGGGGATGTGCTACTCAAGGTTGGAAGAGAAAATGTAATACAGCATTATGGGATAAGTTTGATACATATATCAATCTGTTAAAACAACATGATTTAAAATATTCCATTCAATGGGTAAAGGGTCATGCTGATAATAAGTTTAATAATGAAGCTGATAAATTGGCAGTTAAGGGAAGTAATTTAGTATTATTATGAATATTTATAAATTTGTAAGTTCTAGATCTTCTGATAGAATGAAATATATTCATAACATCAGTAATGATTTAGCTCATACTATTATTGATAAATTAGGTAGTGATGAATCTTTGGATTCTGATGAATTGTTTTATATATTAGGTATAACTCTATCTAATATTCTTAAAACAGTTCCTAATGGATTGGAGGAATTTACAGATACATTTAATCAGATAACTTTAATATCTGATAAACATAAACAAAATTAATTATGAAGTACAAAAACAAGCAATTGAATTTGAAAGCGCGTCAAGCTGCTTTTGACAGAATGTCTGGAGCAGAACAACATTCTAACACACGTCCAGGAAGTCAGAAGAAATGATAAAACTTAGTTTTGATACAGATAGGTTTAATATAGAACCTATTGAAGAACAATTTAATAATAAAATTGTAAAAATAACCTTAAAAGGGGTTATATTATTTCCTGATGAATATTATATACCATTTGTTTTAAAAGATTTTATAGAGAATTATCCCGGTTACATAGGTATGTATAGTGGGGGATTTTATATAAAAGCTATTGGAACTGCTAAAAAAAATTCTGAAGATTCTTGGGATCCAGTTATCGGTTACAAAATAGCAAAATCTAGAGCTACCATTAAACTATATAGGTTTATGGCAGAACTTTGTGACACTTATATAGACTATCTATTAAAAGTCTTAGGTATGAATGAGGTAAGATATGCTCCCACTGGAGTAATCGGAGACTCTGAGAAATATTATACATTCCTAAATCGAGAAAAGAAATATTATAAAAGTCTTTTAAATAGTTTAAATTAATGAAAGTAAAAACAAAATCGGGATTTGAATACGAACTTAGTGCTCGTCCTAAAGAGAATTTAGTAGTTCTGGATTTTACATCAGCCAAAGTATATGTTTATACAGATGTACCTGATACAATAGAGCCAGAATCTTTACTAACTCTCTTAGGTCATAATGTAGATAATTGTCAATGGATGTTTACAGATGAGTTAAATATTAATGTTGACAGTTTTTATAATTATTAAAAATGATAATTGAAGAAAAAGATTTCAGACTAATTCCTTCTACTAATACTGCATCAGATTATTGGGATTTGGAACTACTTGTTAGTATTAAACCCAAAGGAACTGATGCAGTAGCTAGAACGGATTTTAAGAATGTCGGATATGGCCTATCTCTATGTTCTGCAATTAAGCGAATATGTAATTATCGTATTCAGCACAGACATAAAGAAGAGAATATTTCTTTAGTACAATATCTTAAAGAATATACTTCACTCTTAGCAGAATTGAAAGAGGCTTTATTAGATAAAACAAATTCTCCACAACTATTAGATTGAGATGAGTAAAACTTCTAAATATCATATATTAATACTATTAGCATATGTTATAATTACTATATTCCTAATATGGGTTTGTGTATTTATGATGTGTAGTTTTAGTACATTATCTCATATGTTAGGATTGACAATAGCGATTGCATGGTTTATGATTTCAGTTATAACTAAATGTTTTACAGAATTTGTAGACTTTAAATGATTATCAAGCTGCTATTAGTTATTATAGTATTAAATATTTGTAATATTATAGTACATAAATATTTTATTGGAAAACCTAAATATATAAATTTAATATTTTTTATATTGTTTTCCACAATGATTACTTTTACATTAATAATTAACATTTTATGAAAAAATTTAAATCAGCTAGTTTTGTAGATTACAAAGGTGATATTCATACTGTTACAGCATGTTTAGTGTGCTTTGATGCTATGGGGCCAAGAATGTACTCTTTAGGATGGTCTTGTTCTAATCCTCAAGACACACATGATAAAGATACTGCAGAAGATATAGCTTTTGGTAGAGCAGCTCTCAAATGGAAGAAAGATTCTGACGATATAATTACTCTAGATATTGAAAGTTGTAATAATATTATCCAAGTCAGTAGACCCGGATTTGTATTAGAAAACTTTGATGAATTTACAGATATGATTCTTAATATGTATCTAAAGTATCTTATTAAGCATCCTGCAATAATGATTAAAGGATATAATCATGAAGCAAGGAAATATCGAGAGAAAGCTAATGCATTTAATACTCTAAGTAAAATGTCTAAAGAAGAGATTGATAATATGAAATCTCTAGCTTCAGCTTCTTCTGAAGAGATAGAAGCTAATAAGAAGCTCTATAAGTATTATGAACAAATTAAGTAATATTTTACTTATTATATTAGTAGTTATATTGTCATATGTATTATTTAAAACTCACAAAATCTCTGATAATTCTCAACAATGGAAGAACACTTTATATAAGTTAGATTCTATCAAAGCTGAGCAACAACACATTAGAGATTCTATAAATAAGGTCAATGATACTATAACTACTAATATTTATAAAATACATTCTACTTATGAAAAGAATGTTCAGCGTGTTATTTCTCAGCCTGTTGATAGCGATTGGTGGGACATCAAAAACTATCTCTCAAGATTCACTATTGACAGCACAGGACTTAAAGAAATTAAATTTGATTCTATTGGAACACGCTAAATTTAGACAAGAAGTTCCTTTACTTAATAAACAAATAGCTAATTATAAAGAACTTTGTAAATCTTATGAAAAGTCTGATTCTGCTTATAAGAAATCTGAAGTTATTTATAAGGATGTTATAAAAAGTAAAGATAAAACTATTAAGAAGTTACGTAATTCTAATAAAATATTTAAAGGAATTAGTGGTGCTTCTTTGATAGCTATTATATGTCTGATAATACTGTAAGTTCTATAGTTATTCACGCCAAACTTCTTGCGTATAACGAAGATACTGGCGGATATACAACTTATGTATTTCAAAATCTAGAATCAGATAATTGGACAAATAAGTATATTATGTGTGTAAGGTATCCTAATTGGGAATCTAGTTATCCTGATATAAATGATGTAGGATTTTTACAATACACATATATTATAGCTGGAACTTCTTATTATAATAGAGCGTTAAATATGGAAGACACATATCAATATTCTCATATAAGATTTGATAAATTTCTCCCAGTCGAGAAAAAAGTAGATAGTATAATAACGTTATAGATAATAGAATTATGAAATATTAATTAGTTAATACGATGGGTGTATTAGGAGACAAGTTGGCAGAAGCCATTAAAGAAAAGAAAGAGCTAAAAAATCAATCTAAAAATGACATGAATAATTGGGTCTGGAAAGGGCCTAAAAAAGAACGTGCTGGAGTACGTTGTCAAGATGTCATTAAAATGGTAGATGCCACTCCCGAACAATTAAAAGAATGGTATAATCACTGTATTAGTATGTTATTTAGTAATAACAAAAATAATCCAGGAAGATATAACCTTAAGAAGATAGTAGAAGAACAGATAGATAATTGTACTACTGAGTTATGTATTAGATGGATTGAGGGTAAGTATAATATTGGAGATGAATCCACTGATAGAGGTTCTTTGCCAAGAAATCTTCTCTTTAAAGATCTAGATAATCTTCTCAATCAGCCAGAGAATAAGAAAGCAATTCCAAGAGATAAATGGAATGAAGTAATGCTTTCTTCTTGTATGAACAATCTCCCTATAGATTTTAGGGATGTATCTGTTAAGCAAGCGATGGACGGTTGTTTAGATTTGCTTGGAACTTTTAGTAGAAGACATATTACACTTACATTTCTCTTGAACTTAGGTCTTGAACTTACTCCTGAGGAAGTTAAAGAATTTACTGTTGAGGGCAAGAAAGTTCTTGATATAATCAGAGAACGTCTTAAAATTCCATCTTATTTAAATATTAAGAGAAGCTCTAAAGGTCTTACTTTTAAAGAGCTTGAATCTGTGATACATTTGAGGGAAGCTAAATATAGCATGATGTCTAATGATAAGCTGATTCTTCTTAAAGATAAGATTCTTAATAGATTCTCTAAAGAAATAAACTATCAAATAATTCAGTGGGAAGATATAATCAAGAAACTTGAAAGAGTAGCTAATGAGAAATATAACTTTTCACTCTTGCCGGATTCTGCTAAGTAGTCCTAAAATGGAATGAGCTTATGAATAGTTTATTCCAAACAGACCGAACTACTAGACAGAAATACTGTATAAAATCTTGGATTAAGTCTGGAGGTAAGGCCAGTATTGAGGCAGCTACTGGGTTTGGTACAGTAAAAGCTGGTATGGGCTAATAAAATGTAGCTAATGTATATATACCAGTTAATTATGGTGCCGCTCCGATTGAGAAATCTTCGGAGTTATTATCGAGCAAAATCGGTGAACACCCTACATAGGGTAATACCGAGGTAACGGAAGAACCTAAAAAGTCTTCCGTACTGTACAGCATAGAGAATGAACCTGTAAAGTAACTTAATTAATAAAATTAAGTTATTCTATAGAATATAATTTCTCCACGAGTGTTCGATACCCTTTAAGGGTAAAAATCTATGCGGGACTTATTAGTAATAATAAGAAAGTAGGATAAAAAGCCTGCTGATAACATAATCGAAAACAAGGATAGCTATAATGACTATCAAGCTACTCAAGCATAAATATCCTAACCTTAGATGCATTGTAATAGTTCCAACAGAGACTTTAAAGAGTCAGTGGGAAGAGTTACTTGTATCTAATGACATTGTATTTAACTGTGAAGTTCATATCATAAACTCTTTCGTCAAAGACCGATGGAAATGTGATCTATTGGTATTGGATGAGTGTCATAGATATGCTTCTGATACCTTTAGACAGATATTTACCTGTGTAAAGTATAAATACATATTAGGATTGACTGCTACTCTTGAAAGATTGGATGGTAAGGATGAAATAATACGTAAATATTGTCCTATTTGTGATACAGTAGGAGTTGAAGAATGTCTATTAAACAATTGGGTATCTGAATATGATGAATATCTAGTACTACTAGATGTAGATGATTTGGATACTTATAAAGTTTATAATAGGCAGTTTTCTGAAGCATTTGGATTTTTCAGTTATGATTTTAATCTAGCTATGAGTTGTATTGGAGCTAACGGATTTAAAACCAGAGCAGCTTTAGCAAAGCAAATGACTAGTAAAGAATCTGACAGAAAAGAGATGTTGAAGAAGATTACTTATTATTCAATGCAATTTATTAGAAGTATTCAACAGCGTAAAGCATTCATAAATAATCATCCAAAAAAGATAGAGGTAGCTAGAAGAATACTGGAACATTATTCGGACAGAAAGGTAATTACATTCTCTAATAATGTAAAAATGGCGGAAGCCTTAGAACATGGTCAGAATGTATATACCGGTAAAACCTCTAAGAAGAAAGGTAGAATCCTTATAGAAGACTTCAATAAACTATCGACAGGTACTCTCCACACTTGCGCCAAGGCCAATGAAGGTTAAATAAATTTTTATTTACATTTGGATTAATACAAGTATAGTAAATTACAATAATTAAAAATGAGAAAATATTATTTATATGCACTGTTTGATCCAAATTTAAAAATTCCTAAGTATATCGGAATATCAAATAATCCTGAAAGAAGATTTAAAGAGCATTTAGAAGAACAATATTATAGGGATATATATGGAAAGAAATTTAAGCCGGTTAGATAAGTAATTATCTAAAGCCTACTCCTGGATATCCTTGAAAGCTAAGTCAGGAAACTGATATGCCAACTTGAGGAGGCATAGGTTATTATATGTTGAGAAACTAATAATAGATTCAGCCCTAGAGACTAAATACAGGAGCAACCTTATTGAGGTTGAAGACATAGTCCATATTGTTTAAAGAGCAGAAATGTTCATACAATATGTTGGATGTGAAAGGATTATCAGTAGCAATCATCTTAGGACTAGATAGTTCATCGATTAAGGCTACCCAAAGAAGAGGTAGAGTTATCAGATGGGCACCAGACAAGAAGGCTCTGATATTCAACTTGGTGCTTAATAACACTGTGGAAACAGAATGGTTTTTGAAGTCACATAAAGATTCTAAATATACAGTAATTAAAGAATCTGAATTAAATGCAATATTTAATGGAGAACAACCAAAGGTATATTCCGGAAATATAAATAGATATACCTTTAGATTTTAAATTTATGACTGAACTCTAGGGATAGAGAATAAATTAAGTTGTAAAATATAAAATCCTTTCCTACAATTGGATGTAGGAAATAAGCTATAGTTTACATTGAAGATTATTAAGTATTATACTTGATAATTAATTTCTTCAATGGGTGAGTTAAACATTGATAACGAATCTGCAATACTCAATAAATATAAATTAAATCCAAATGAACTTTATGTTGTAAAATGTCTTCTTTATCTTCGAGAAGGTGAAAATAAATATCTCCAGAATTATTTAAAATTAAAAGAGGAGGTTCGAGGAGATTTCAGAAGTATTTTATTGTCTTTACAAAATAAACACCTAATTCTCTCCTCATTCAAAATTCCAGCTAAAGGAGACTCTATGGATCTTAATGAAATTCCATTCAATCAGAATTTTCTAAAAGATTATTATAGAAGTTCTTTTGAGATGGGAACTGAGTTATTTGATGTTTATCCCCAATTTGGAAATATTAATGGAAAGATTGTATCTCTAAGAGGTATTGCTTCTAAATTCAACAGTTTGGAAGATGCCTATAGAGTATATGCTAAGACTATTCATTATAAAGACAACATACATAAAGAAATCATTGAGCTTGTAAAATGGGCTAAGGAAAATGAAATATTAAATCAGAGTTTTGCTAGTTTTATTATTAATAGAGCATGGTTAGATTTAAAAGCAATTAAAGATGGAAAAGTGACTAATTATAATATGAATGCAATCACATTGCTATGATTGTTGAATCTTTATTAGAAAAAATAGATGAAGGAAGATTAGGTAAGAATCAGGGATATTCTATGGGATTACCTAAACTTGAAAGTATAATAGATGGTGTAACTAAACAGACTTTTACTGTAGTATGTTCAGATTCAGGAACTGGAAAAACTTCACTAACTGAATATGCTTATATCTATCGTCCATTGATGGAACATATAGATGATGATAATTATAGAATATTTCTATTTTCGTTAGAGATGTCTGCCGATATGGTATTGGCTAAATTATTGTCTACCTATATATTTGAAACATATGGAGTAGAATTAGGTATGAAAGAACTATTATCCAGAAAAAGGGATTACACACTATCTGACGAGAATTATGCTATAGTTCAAGACAGTATGGATTGGCTAAGAAAAGTAGAGAATCATATTAAAATATATGATAAATCTACTAATGCGAAAGTAGTTTATAAATTACTAAGAACAGACTTAGCTTCTATAGGTACTTTTGAGGAAGAAGATAATCATGTAAAATATATTCCATCTAATCCTGATCTTATATATACTGTAATCATAGATCATATCGGTCTTTTAGTACCATCTTCTGGTAATACATTAAAACAGGAGATTGATATTACTTCTAAATATTTACTTACTTTAAGAAATATTTGTGGAATATCTCCAATAGTTATTCAGCAAGTAAATAGAGAGCATTCTAATGTGGAAAGAAGAAAACAAGGTCTTACCTCTTTCAGCCTATCTGATTTAAAAGATAGTGCAGGTCCTTCTGAAGCAGCTGAGAATGTTATTACTATTTACAATCCTTTTAGGGATAAGTTGAATTCTTATAGAGGATATGATGTATCTCAATTAGGTAAGAATTTTAGAATAATTGGAGTTATTAAAGATAGATATGGTGATTCTGACGTAGAGATAGGTACTTCCTTCTACGGTAAGATAAATATGTGGAAAGAGCTTCCTCTTCCAGATAACATCTATGATTATACTAAGTATCAAGATCCGTATTGGATCAATACAGATAATATAAAGAAAGAAGATAATACAAATGAAGAAAAAAATATTGAAGATAATAGTAAACAAACATTTAAAATGACATTATAATGGCAGAACTTATAGCTATTGTAGGAGATAGTGGTAGTGGAAAAACCTCATCAATTAGAAATCTGGATCCTCAAAAGACTTTTATTATCAGTACTACTGGTAAAAGGCCTGGAATGAGGGGTGCTAAGAAAAAGTATCCAGATTTTACTATAGATAAGGTTGCGAAGAAAACTTCTGGTAATTTTTATGTAACTTCCAATGTTGATAACATTGCTAAAGTGCTTAATATAATTAATAGTGGTAGACCTGAAATAACTACTGTTATTATTGACGATTATCAGTATATTCAAGCATTCGAATCTATGGCAAGAGTAGATGAAAAAGGCTATAGTAAGTTCACGGACATCGCTAAGCATGCTTATGAGGTGTTGAAAGCAGCTATGAATCTTAGGGATGATCTATATGTATGTATTTTAACGCATAGTGAGAATACGGGAGATAACCTAAATCCTTATTATAAGATTAAAACTTTAGGCAAGCTCCTTGATTCTACTATCACTCTTGAAGGGTTATTTACTTATGTTTTATTTACTAAAGTATTTAAAGATGATGCTTCTGGAACAATTCAATATAAGTTTATAACCAATTCTGACGGAACATGTACCGCCAAAACTCCTATGGGAATGTTTAAGGATACTCTTATTGATAATGATTTAAAATATGTCATTGATACTATCAAGGCATATAATGAATAATTTTAAAAATTTTTTACAATGAATTTGCAAAGTGCAATTTTGAAATTGGAATTGGTCGATGAGGCCACAGGTGAAGTAACTACTAAAGAGATTAATGCATTGGAAGTGCTTGCAGCAGCTGTTGCAGCTAAACCTAAGCGCAGTTCTTCAAGTAAAGCCAAGTTGGTAGAAGATTCTACTCCCCGACTGATATTGGAGGATTCTAAGTATGTTCTTACTTCGGGAGCATTGGAGATGCTTGGTGTAGAACCAGGCAGCGAAGATAGGCTAGACATCCGGTATCAAAAGGTTGATAATCTTGAATATCCTCTCATCGGTAAGCCAGAGGCTTATGGTGATGTGAAAGGTGGTAATAGGATAACTAAGTCTGGTACTGTTAGGTTCTCTGGAAGTAAGCATGACCATCTAATGGAATTTGGAACAGAATTTATATTAGCTAAACATCCTAATACAGAGAATCTATTTATTCTTACACAGGACGGTAAGGCTTTTGAAGGATCTCCAGTTCTCGAATCTGTAAAGAGCGATAAAAAAGCCTACAAGTCTGTAACTAAGACTGCTCCTGATAAAGTAGTAGAGCAGCCTGAACCTGAGGCAGAGGATATGAATAATATAGATTCTCTACTCGATAATGATAAGGATTTCGATTCTAGTGATTTCACTCTTTAATATTTTTAACTTTTTAAACATATAAACAATTATGACAGGATTTAATTTTGGTACAACCGCTAAACCAGTTTCAACACAGAGTTTTCTTAAGGCATGGTCTATTTATAATAATGTAGAGTTTGATGGAATTTCTGATCCCACAGAGGGTACAAGTTCTTCTGGCCGTAAGTGGAGAAGATGGGATATGACATTTAGGTGTAAAGAGGGGATATATTCTGAATCCATCTTTGAGCCTACAGATGCCAAAGCTTCTGAGAGAACTGAGATTGCTGCAAGCAATGGAGGTACTATTAAACTTCCCTCTGACATTGAAAGACTCAATCTTATCTTCCAACAAGTTATCTCTGTATATATGAACGATGCTAATAAGGCAAAGTTCCAGAGCCTTGCTGAGAGTGGTAAGTTTAACAATATAGAATTCAGTAAGTTTATTTCTGTCTTGAAGAAATATTTGGAGAATCCAAAGAAGCCTACAGAGGATTATCCTATTATGCTTAAATTGCAAGGTAGAAAGAGAAATGATAGAGTTTATGCAGCTCTTCCAAATGCTAGAATTTCGTCTAAAGATGATTCTGCTTGGATGGAAAGATTCCTTGGTCCAAATCTGACACTATCTGATTATGAGAGTCAGCAGGCTAAAGCTACTACAGCTTCTAAGCCAACTAATATGGATAAGATTGATAATACAGCAGAGACTCAGAAGGATGATATTGATGATCTAACAGGTGAGTTGGATGATATGGATCTCTAAATAGATAGATAAGATTTAGTTAGAGTAAATGAAATTCACATACAGTCCTTCCATTTCTCTAACTAAATCTTATTTACTTTCTAAGTATACAGAAGAACAATATATGTCTTATTATCTACAGCATCCTGTAGATAAGAAAATATTTAGGTCTCCATTACGAAAAGATAATAATCCTACTTGTGGGTTTTACCGCAACAAACATGGAGAGTTGATATTTCATGATTTTGCTACTGGACAACATCTTAATTTTATAGGAGTTGTTCAGGAGCTTTATCATATAACTTATCATCAAGCAATAAAACAGATTGCTAAAGATTTTCATATTGTTGAAAGTAATGTAACCTATCATAAGTATATTAAATCTGTTCCTAAATTTGAAGATAAAGGCCCTGCTAAAATTGGAGTTAAGATTAAAGATTTTACAGAATCCGAATTAAAGTGGTGGAAGAGTTTTGGTATTACATATAAGACATTAAAAAAGTTTCATGTATATTCTTGTGAAAATGTTTTCTTGAATGATAACCTATTTACAACAGGAAGTAAGTTAACTTTTGGATATTATGGAGGAAAGAGAAATGGATATGAATTGTGGAGAATTTATTATTCCCAACGTAGAGAATATAGATTCTTAACTAATTGGCCATCTAAGAAAATACAGGGATTTGATGAATTACCTAAATATGGTGATTTATTAGTAATTACTAAATCTATGAAGGATGTAATGGCTATGTATGAATTTAAAATAACTGCTTGTGCTCCAAATTCTGAAACACAATTTGTTAGTGATAGTGTTCTAGAACAATTGAAGCAACGATTTAAACATATCATAGTACTCTATGATAATGATAGGGCAGGTATGGCAAATATGGCCAAATTAAGAAGATTACATCCAGAATTAGATTATTTCTGTATTCCTAAAGGATATGCAAAAGATTTTACCGATACTTATAAAAAATTTGGAAAACAGAAAATGACAGATTATATAAAAGAAGTGCTTAAATATTTTAAAAATAAATGGGTAGAAAAAAGTTCACATAGCTGTTAGATACTTCAATAAGAATTACTTATCCAGGAATGAATCCTATGGAGTTTAGCTCTATAGAAGAAGCTGAAGAAGCTATCTTAAAAATGTCTAGAACTAATCCTAGAATTAAAGTTTTATCTGCTTTAGCTTTAAAGATGAGAGCTAATAAATATTCTTCTGCAAGCAGAATTATTCCTAAAGATAATATCTTATGTGAGTGGTTAGATGATCATACTATAAGATATTATAGAGCTAAATCTTCCAAATCTAAAGGAAGTAATTGGGAATATAATGTTAGAAATGCTTTAAAGAAAATGGGGTATAGAGGTGCTACTACATCTAGGGGTGAATCTAAGAATGCTGATAACAATAATATTGATATAGTAGACTTAGATCATAAATTACCAATTAATATACAATGTAAAGCATATAAATCATGTCCTGACTATAATACTATTAGACAGGGATGTGATGATGCAAAAACTCCTTTTATTGTAGCATGGCATTGTTCTCAACCAGATGATTATTTTAAAGTAAGGAAGAATAAAGATTTAAATATTCCTATAGAGAAAAACTTAATGTTAGTTCCTGCAGAGTTCTTTTACGAATTACTAGATGCTTACACAAAATATAATAATATTTTATGAATCTATATAAGGTTTATGCAGATTATACAGAAGATTCTCCTAAGTCTGTAATACAGTTTTCAGCTGACGATTTTAGTGATGCCTATTTTGTAGCAGCACAGAAGATAATCGATAAATATAATGATTTAAGTGAAGAATCCTGTAAAATTCTTTGTAATAGTGATATGAAGAATTGGATAACAGATTGTGATAAAGTATTTGATTTAGATGGTTTAAATATTTCAGATGTAGAAGAGATTGATAATGAATATACCTAAAATAGGATTGGATATAGATAATTGTATTGTTGATTTTGATGAAGGATATTTAAAAAGATTTGGAAGATTCCCAAATAATGATTGGGGAATTTCTAGAAATGTCAATAATATTCTTATTAAAGAGAAAGCATTTTGGTTAGGATTAAATGTAATACATCGTCCTAATTTTACTCCAACTTGTTATTGTAGTGTTAGAGTTAATCCGCATAATTGGACTAAACAATTTCTAAAACGCAATAATCTTCCAGATGCTAAATTATATCAAATTTCTGGAGGTTGGGGAACAAGTAAGTTTAATACTTTAAAGAATAAAGTAAATCTATTTATAGACGATAGTACTTGGAACTTTGAAGATTTAAACGATAAAGGAGTTTTATGTTTTCTTATTACTTCTAAAAGCAATCAGAACTATGATACAAAATTAAGAATAAATAGTTTAGATATAAATGAAATTATGAATTTATATAATGAAGTTATCTGAAATAAAATTTGAACCTCTATTAGATACATTACACTTAGAAAAAATATCTGATGAAGAATATTTCTCTAAAAAGTATAACACTTATATAAGTAATAGTAGACTTAATTTATTAAAGAAAAGTCCTAAAAATCCAGATAAATTCTTTGAAGGATTACAACAAAATTATGAATATAGTGATTCTCTAAATAGAGGAAGTGCTGTACATGAATGTGTATTGCAGCCAGAATATTTCTACATAGTAGATTCTATAGATAAACCTACTGCTAAGGCAGGTGCTATGGCAGATATGCTATATAGATATAATGGAAGAATGCCTAGCTATGATGAAATCTTGAAAGCTTCTGGTAAGATAGGATATTATGCTAATAGCTTTAATAGTAAGAAGGCCGATAAATTAAGGTCTCAGTGTTCTGAATATTGGAGAAAGAGGGCTATCTTTGAACATAGTAATAAAAGAGATCTTGTTAGAACTCCAATTTATCTAGATGCTAAATCTAGAGAAGTAGTACATTCTTGTATAGATGCATTAAACAGTAATACAAAAATACAAGAACTTCTCAGACCTAAAGATATAGATAAAGAGATGGTAGGTAATGAGCAAGCTATATTACTTGATTTAAAAGTTACTTGTCCCGGATTTGATCCATTTAGATTTAGATTAAAGAGTAAATTAGATAACTATAATATAGACAAGTTAGCTAACGAGATTACTGTAAATGATATTAAAACTACAGGTAAATATGTAAATCTCTTTAAATCTGCTATATCTAATTTCAGCTATAATAGGGAAATGGCTATGTATACATGGCTATTAAGTCTATGTGCTGAGAAGTTTTATGGATTAAAGAAACCTGCTATTAAAAGTAATTTCTTGGTAGTGGAGACATTTGGAGATTTTAATACTAAGGTTTATCCAATGACTTCAACTCTGTTTAGAACTGGTTTTAATGAATTTAACCACTTACTAAGATTAGCAGCATTTTATTCAACATTACCAGAATATGAGGGATTTCGAGAGAGCTTCTGAACCTACCTATGAACAAATGGCCAGTACTTATAAAGACTGGTTTTCTACAGGCTATTTATCTAGTATGCAAGATAAATTAGCCTTAATAGATTTAATAGGTTGGTTGGTAACAACTTTACGTAAAAAGAAACCTGATGTAACTTATTATCAGGTTGTATATAAATTAGCCCAAAGTAAAGGACTGTCAGACAAAGAGATTAAAAGTATAGCTATTGTAGCTGAAGACTTTGCTTATGGATGTGATGATTTTGTAACCTTTGGGTTAACTATAAAAGAGGTTCCGGCAAAAATTAGGGAAATTATACATAAGATGCTTCCCTTTTAAAATTAACAGATTTTAACAAATATTTTTGTTGGATAGATAATATTTCCGTATATATTGGATTTACTAATTCAAACGCAATTAGTGAATAGATAATAATTTATTATGATTTGATAGATAATATTTTAATGTTTAATGTAAATAAGTTTTAAAATTATGGTTACTAATAGTATTTTTAAGAGTGTTGTAGTTTCTGGTACTTCTAAGGATGAGGCAATTAAGAATTCTCCATTTGATAGTGTGATTATTGATGCTACAGCAGCTTATACAACGTTCTTGGAGAAGAAGATGGGATTCGATACAAAATATCGTAAGGCATGGTTGGAGCAGCATGCTGCTGAGAAGGCTACTCCTTCTGATTATAGGAAGATGTTGATTGATGAAGCTCAGGTAACACCTTCAGAGCTGCAAGAATGGCAGATGGCCTATGCTCACGATAAGGCTAAGGATATTCCAAATCTTGGCTGTCTGATTGTTGTTAATCCGGGTGTAGAGTCTACTCGTAAGCGTCCTTATGAGTATGTTAATGTAAAGAACGCAGGTAAGCGTAAGACTACTACAGTTGTAGAGATTGTGAACAAGAGGACCGGTGAGGTTATCTGGCACAGTGATGTTCATATTACTAAGGCTGAAGCAATTAAGCGTGGTAAGGAGATTTTGAGTAAGGGCGAGGTTAAGGATACTCTCGTATTGAGACTTGCAGGTTATATTACTAACCCAGTTCTTGGTGAGCTTACTTATACTCCTTCTAAGAAGGCTTCTACAGGTAAGTATATTATCTTTGGTCAAGTAGATGCAGAAACTCTTTAATAAATAACAAAATAGGGCAGGTAGTTAAGACTACTTGCCCTATTTTTATTTTAGATAATTTTAAAATAAATAGATCATGTAATAATATAAAATATGTGGAATAAAACTAGAGATAGATATAACCACTATAAAAAATTAAAATCAATAAATAAATGGTAAGACAAGCAACTATTAATAAGGTAATTAAATTCTTGACTGATGTAAAAACTTCTGATACTCCTACTCTTATAGATTATTGTAAGGAAAACGATATTGATATTGCCTCTTGGCGTCAATCCATCAATAAAGTTGTTAAAGACAATAATATAGTTAGAGTTCTTTATGAATCTGTAAAGAAAAGAAAGGGTAGTACAAATTCCGATACAGATGTAGATTTCGATGATGTCGCACAGGATACTGAATGGGTAAGAGATGAGAATGGCCTTATTATAGGATATAAATTCAATATTAAACGTAAAGTAGGTGGTCCTCTTATCGGCACTTTATCTAGAGAACAGATGGATAGACTGTGTAGTCTTTATTCCAGATATGGTGCTGATTTAACTACTGCCCAGACTTCTTTAGATTTCCCAGAATATTCTTTGGATGAGTTGAATAGAATTAAGAATGCTTTCTTAATTTATAAGTATACTTGTCCATTTGCTCCACATGATATTGATGAGCATAGTGAAGAAGAGCTACATAATATAGCTATCGAACGTAAGAGAAATAATCTTACTCGTACTTTAGAGAAGAATCAATTAAAAGATGCTCAGAAAATTAATCTTCTTTTAGTAGAAGAGAATAAGAAGTATGAAAACTTTATTAATTATATTTCTAAAGTAAATATCAATATTACTGGTCTGGAAGATATACCTAATACTCCTATAGAATCTGATATAGATATGATTTTAAATCTTTCAGATGTTCATATTGGAGCTAAGGTAGAGAGCCATTCTTTATATGAAAATGATTGGACAGAAGAAGCTATCCATAATCGTCTAGCTGAAATTATTAAAAGAGTATCTAACTTTTCTTTAGATAAAATCTATTTGAATATGCTTGGAGATATGTTAGATGGAATGGATAATCAGACTGCTAGAAGAGATCATATTATGCCTCAATGTATGGATAATTATGCTCAGTTTGATGTATTCTTTAGGCAGATGAGTTGGTTTATAAATCAGCTTAGTACTAGATGTAATGAGTTGAAGATTCATTCTGTTCCTAATGGAAATCATACTGGAGCACCAGAATATTATGCAGTAGTAGCTTTACAGAATGCTGTTAGCAATATTCCAAATGTTCAGATGTTTGTATTTGATAAATTTATTGATTGGTTTGATGTAAATGGTCACTGTTTTGTCCTATGTCATGGTAATATTATTCTAAATAAATAGAAACTTTGCCGTCCATTTTTTAAAAAGGATGGATTATTAGAGAGCCAATTCGGTAGAAGTTGTGATACTAATACCGAGTTAAATAATTAAATAATATTAATTATTAATGTAACGCATAGAAGCTGAACCTGTACTACAGAATATAATGCTTCCACGAGGGTTCTCAACCTACGTACATTTTTAATGTATATGGTTAATATATATGCTGAACTTACTTGAATAAGAAGAGTAAGAAATAAAAGATAAAAAACTTTTATGATAACAAAATTGAAAGACAGCACATTTATGAAGAAACCACTTCCTTTACATCTTAATCCCAATTCTATAGTATGGCTAAATAATTATATGGATAGAAGTGGGATTACTGCTAAGTATGCACCCGGTAATATCCATATTCTTAAGGGAGATTTGCATAGTGCAGCTTATGACAGCAATCTTAAATTTGATTATAGGAATTGTTTGAGTTTGTTTGGTGATAGTGATTATAGTCAAATGAACTTTAATTCTAATCCTAGAGGTTGTAGTTATAGTATAATCTCTGGTGATAATATTTTAAATGGAGAATTTAAACTTTAATATATTATGTTGACTAGAAAAGATATTTTATCCGAATGTGTAGAAAGATGTCTTACTGAAATGTATAAGTATGCTCAACCATCTTTGGATTTTAAAAAGGTATTAAAAGATCCTAAATATAAGGAAGATAAAGACAATCCTCTTTATATGCAGCATTATTTATCTGAAAAGAATTTCAAATTTATAAAGAATCATTATTTACAGTGTTATGGATTATTCAATTTTTGGGAAGAATCTGTAAATCTCCTTTTAGATTGTTTTAAGAATGGAGGTATAAAACATATATATGTTCCTGCTACTGATGAAAAACCTGCTCATAAAGATTACGGGCCAGTAGATCCTCTATATAAAATAATCGGAGAAGAACCTACTGATAAAGTTATAAAGGTTATCGAAGATTATAAAGATTTCTATTATAATTGGGGAAGTCATGATTTAACTACTGCAGATTTTTATATTTCTTTGGGATGTTCTCCAACATCTAATAAAGAAGCTGTTATAGAATATTGGAAATCTAAAGGTAAAGATATTACAATTAAAGAAATTGATGTGGAATCAATTTACTATGGAGATGATTATGTTGAAGAGGAAATTGATAAATAATGGATATATCTACAGAACAGCTGCTTAAAGGTAAAGCAACTAAGATTAAGGAAAATAAATTCTTTCCAACCGAAGCCTATGTAGAACCTTTCTTGGAAAGAATGAGTAAGTACAATGCAACTATTAAATGTCATGCAGAACTTCCAAAACAGATTACAATTACTTCTAAAGAAGATTTAAACAACATTGAAGATATAACTTATAACAGAGTATGGATTGAAGCTATACTTCCGGATCAATATGTTGTTGATAATCACAGCAAAGTAATTGGAATGGTTTATGGTATTGATACCAGAGTTCCTATTTGTAAATTCTATGTAGGAGGAGAAAATAGAGCTTGTACAAATCTATGCGTATTTGATCCTAAATGCTTGAGTGTACAACCTTTGGAGCCGTCTAAAGCAATTAATTTTGGAAATTTAGATTATATTATAGAGACTACTTCTGAAATTAAAATATTCTTAGACAACTTACATAACACTCCTTTTGAATGTAGTGAAGAGAACATACAACGTTCTTTAGGAAAGTGGATTGATAACAGTATAGAAGAATGCTTTAATAATGGATTTTCCAAAGCAAGTATTGCAGCTTCAACTATATTATCTGCATATAAATTATTGTTTAAATCTAAGAAATCTTCATATTATATAGATACTACTTCTGGATTGAATACTGATATGTTTCATATTTATAATGCTTTTACTGATATTCTTACTCATAAGGATAAAGATATTATGAATAAAGCAGATAAATGTTTACTTCTTAAAGATATACTCGAAATAAATTAAAAAATCTTATTATATTTCTATATTAACAGTATTGTTTAGTATACTAAATTCTGGTATATTAGATAATACTGTTAATTTTTTAATGTTATTTATATGTATATAATTAAAAGAAACGGAGTTAAGGAAGAATGTAACATTAACAAGATTCAAAATGCAATTACTAAAGCCTTTGAATCTGTTAATGTTCCTTTAAGCTATGATGAATTAGATGATATTGTAGATGAAGTTCCTTTAAGAGATGGTATTACTGTAGAAGAAATACAAGATAATGTTATTAATGCTTTACGTCTATTAAATTATAATGATGTAGCAGATAGCTATGTTACATATAGAAATGAAAGAGCAGCTGTACGTAAAGCTAATCAAGATTATAATAATAAACTTAAAGAGAAGCTCCTTGCAACTAATGTTGTAAATCAGAATGCCAATGTTGATGAGAAATCATTTGGTGGTAGAAAAGGTGAAGCAGAATCTTTTGTAGCTAAACAATTTGCTCTAGATAACTGTATGTCTAAAATGGCACGTAAGAATCATGAGAATAATGAAATTTATATTCATGATTTGGATTCTTACGCTGTAGGACAGCACAACTGCCTAACTGCTCCAATAGATAAACTATTAGCTAAAGGATTTACTACAAGACAAGCTGATATTAGACCTGCCGGTAGTATAAATACTGCCTTCCAATTGTTGGCAGTAATATTTCAACTACAAAGTTTGCAGCAATTTGGAGGAGTTGCTGCTAATCATTTGGATTGGACAATGGTTCCATATGTCCGTAAATCTTTCTTTAAACATTTTATAACTAAGTATATATTTAAATGCCTAGAAGAGGAAAATATTGATGCAGAAAAACTTACTGCTAAAGAGTTTAAAGAGTATAAAGACAAGAAAAAGAAAGAGTTTAAACAGAAATATCATATTGAAGATGAATACTATACTTTAGGAAGTTTTAAAGTAAAAGTAGTTAAATTCCATATTGACGATAAAAGAATTGAAGATATAAATAAAATATGGTATAAGGAGGCTAGATTAGAGACTTTGGAAGAACTTAATCAGGCTGTAGAAGGTCTTTACCATAATCTAAATACACTTCAAAGTAGGTCAGGAAATTGATTATTGGTTTCCCTAGTACGAAATTACTAGTAAAAAACAGAGCAAAATCGGTAAATTCTAAGTCTAAAAATTTGGTTAGATATGAAAACACCGAGATAACTATAATATTTAAAAGTTTATAGTATTGTAACGCATAGAAATTGAACCTTATATAAATTATATAAGAATATAATATTTCCAAGAGTGCTCTAATCCTAACAAGTAATGTTGAGGATTAAAATATATGCTAAACTGGAATAGAAACGACTATTCGATGAAAATGAAGGAAACTTCCAGAGTATGAGATAAAAAACTCATAGTTAATAACTTTTGCAATTGCCGTTCACTTCAATCAACTACGGTACTTGTACTCTACCGGAAGGACGTATGGTAATCAAAGCTCTTTTGCTAGGTTCTATCAAAGGTGTGGGAGATAAGCTCTCTCCTAATTCTGACAAAGAATTTGGTAGAACATATGCCACTCCTATATTTCCATGTGGAATATTTCAATATATGAAAGGAGTTAATGATAAGCCTGGAACTCCTAACTATGATTTATTCAGACTTGCTCTAAAATCTACAGCAAGAAGACTTTACCCTAATTATGCAAATGTAGATTGGAGTGGTAATGCTGGATACGATATAAGTGATCCTAGAACTTATTTTAGTACAATGGGTTGCCGTACGGCCACTAGCTGCGATATTAATGGATTTGGGCAGCTTAAAGATGGTAGAGGTAATATCTGTCCTGTAACTATAATACTTCCAACTATTGCAATGGAAGCTGATAGGGATGTAGAGTCTTTTATGAAGCTCCTTGATGAAAAGATACATGAAGCTAAAGATATGTTGATTGAGAGATTTAATTATATATGTTCTCAATCTCCAGATTCTGCTAAATTCATGTGGGAAAATGGATTAATGGAAGGTTATAATCCTAAAGAAGGTATTATCAGTGCTATGAAGCATAATACCCTAGCTGTAGGACAACTAGGTTTAGCTGAATGCTTACAACTTTTAATTGGTACAGACCAAACTACTGATGAAGGAATGCAGTTAGCTAAACGTATAGAATCTCTTTATAGTCAAAGATGTAAGGAATTTAAAGAGAAATATAAGCTGAATTTCGGCGTATATTTAACTCCCGCAGAAAATTTATCATATACAGCCTTAAAGAAGTTCAGAAAGAAGTATGGAGTGATCCCTAATGTAAGTGATAAAGAGTTCTTTACTAACAGTATGCATGTACCTGTATGGAAGAAGATTACTCCTTTTGAAAAGATAGATATTGAATCTCAATTGACTGGATATAGTAATGCTGGATGTATTACTTATGTAGAACTTGATAGTAGTGTAATCAATAACATAGATGGATTGGAAACTATAGTTGATTATGCTATGGATAAAGACATACCTTATTTTGCAATTAATATTCCTGCCGATAGATGTAAGGATTGTGGGTATCAGGGAGAGATTTCTGATAAGTGTCCTAACTGTGGAAGCACTAATATCAATAGATTGCGTAGGGTAACTGGCTATCTTACTGGCAACTATACCACAGCCTTCAATAAAGGCAAGCAAGATGAGGTAGAGCATAGGGTAAAACATATAAAAATAATAGAATGAACTATATAAATATTAGTTATCCAGATCTTAATAATGGTATTGGATGTAGAGTTACTCTATGGTTAAGTGGATGTTCCCACAAATGTAAGGGATGTCACAATCCGGAATCTTGGGATTATTACTTTGGACATATCTATAATTCTGAAACTAAAAAGAAAATATTAGATATTTGTAAATTACCCTACATAAAAGGACTAACTTTAAGTGGTGGGGAACCTTTACAATTTACTAATACTAAAGAATTAGCAGACTTATGTAAAGAAGTACATAATCTTAATAAAGATGTCTGGTGCTATACTGGATATTATTATAAAGAATTACCAAAACCATTAAAAGAATTTGTAGATAATAATGTAGATGTATTAGTAGATGGGCCATTTGAAATAGATAAATTAGACACTACTTCTAACAATCCATTTAAGGGTTCAACCAATCAGCATATAATCTATGTAAATAAATAATGTTTCGAGTATGTAGAATTTGTGGTAAAACTGAAAAAGAAACTAGAATAGTCCATAGTATTAAATATAATATGGACTTGTGTAAATATCACCATGAATCTCTAAGTAGGAAACATCTAAAGGCAGATAACGTAATTGTTGATAATAAATTATATATTGATGATAAAATATTCATCTTCGATATTAAAGATTTAGATACAATTCAAACTCACAAATGGTTTATTAAATATGTAAATACTAAACCTTATCTAATTGATTCAGAAGGTCATTATCTTTTAAATATACTAATGAAAACAGACAATATTCAGAAAGTAACATTTAAAGATAATGACCTTTTTAATTATACTAGAGATAATCTATTAATAGTAAAACTTAAGAAGTTTAAAAGAATACCTATTACTTCTTTTGGATATAAAGGAATTTATCGTACATGTATCTATCCTTACAGATACAGATATAATATTACTATTAATGGTAAATTAGTATCTACTAAGGAATTTCCTAGATTTGAATTAGTAGTATATTTGGCATATTTAGTAAATAAAATTATCTTCCAAGATAATTCCTATGATGATGAAATTACACGCCAATATTTAGATAAACTAACAATTGTAGATAGAGAGAACATTGAATCTTATTTTTTATCTAAATTCGTTTCTATAGATAAAAAATTTAAGGATTTATGGTTGGAATATTTAAAAGATAAAAAATTCAATAACAAGTTAATAAGAAATGAAAAAGCCAGATTTAACAAAGAATTATGATTTATGCAGTTAGGAACTGATCAACAGAAAGCAATAGATTTAATTCTAGAATTTCTAAAGTCCTCAGACGTATGTTTTAGTTTAGTAGGGGCTGCTGGAACAGGTAAAAGTTATACCATATCTCAACTATTACCTAAAATAGATGAGTTAAATATGTCTATAGTATTATGTGCTCCTACACATAAGGCTTCTATAGTAATGATGAATTATTGTGGTAGGTCTGCTATTACAATTCATAGTTTATTAGCATTAACTCCAAATCTTTATATAGAGAAATTTAATCTATTAGATTTAAAGTTTTTATCTACTAAAGATAATCTTCAGATTCCTTATAAAGGAGTAGTAATATGTGATGAAGCCTCTATGATTAATGATGATTTATTTGATTTACTAATAGAGAAGTGTAAAGATTATAAATGTAAGATAATATTTGTAAGTGATAAAGCTCAATTATTTCCAGTAGATACAGTCAGATTCTCTAAAGTATATACTAATTGTGATAAAACTTATACTCTGACTAAAATATATAGGCAGTCAGATGAGAATTGTATATTACCAATATTAACTAAATTACGAACTGAAGAAATTCGTAATTTTAAACCTTTACATTCTTCTGATGGAGATTTAAATGTATATACAGATATAAAAGAATTTGTTAGAAAGTGTGCAGCCGATTATAAGCAAGCTATTTCTAATAAAGATATTTTATACACTAAAATGTTAGTCTATACTAATAAAGCTGTAAGAAATTATAATAAGGCTATTCAGAGATTTATATGGAAAGATAAAGATTTATTCCATGTAGGTGATATATTAACTGCTTATGCTAATGGTAGAAGTGGGGTACAATTAACTAGTAATGGTGAAGAAACTATAAGTTATTTCGACTATTACAATGGAATGGATTATTTTATTACCAATGTCTGTGCAGGATATAAGAGATTACCTTGTTATGGTGATGTTGATGGATATTGGTTAACATTGTACGATAATTACAATAAATCTTATGGACTAATATTTCTATTAACAGATGTAAGTAAATATCCAGACTTACCTGAAAAAATAGAAGATCTTAGATTAAGAGCTTTGAAGACTAATAAGTGGCAATCTTATATGGCATTAACTAAATCTTTCTGTTCTTATGATAATTTAATATATGAGGATAGAGTAGTCTTTAAAAAGACATTTGATTTAGGATATAGTTGTACAATTCATAGAGCACAAGGTTCGTCATATAATAAAGTATATATAGATCTAAGTAATCTTAAGAAATGTTGTGAATCTGCAGTACGCAGACAGCTTGAATATGTAGCTTTTAGTAGAACTCGTAGTGATGTAAATATATTTAATAAATGATTAGCGTATATATTGTATATAATGATCCTCAACAGGCTTTGGAGTTTAAAAATACTATCTTTAAGCAGCCTTTTCTAGTAGAATATATAGATACAACTACTAGACATGGTAAAAAGGAGGGTTGGAAACTGAAAGAGTATTGGGGGGCTAAGGTAGATCCATTCTGTATAATATTTGATGGAGATACTCCTAAGAAAGCATTTTATAGTGAGAATGATTGGGAGGATAATGCCATAATTCAATTAATTAATTATTTACAAAATGAAGATTCTAGTAATACCTAGTTGTTTTCTGTCACCTTGGGAAGAAGCTGTTAAATATAAAGACAACTTTGACCATATAATAGTATTGGGAGATTATATCAGTATAGATAAAAGTAACTTTAAAAAATCATTAAAGAAATTAAGTTTACTTTTAAAATCTTTCACTACAGATGAATTAGATAAAGATTCTGGAAAAGTTGAACTTATCTTAGGTAATTGGGAAACTAACATTTTAAATAGTCGAAATTCTTCCCTAACTATTGCTAAACAAAAATTGCAATCATTGCCACTAGTTTTAAATACATGGTTAACTCAGGGTGATGAAACTTATCTATTTACTTACGGAGGAATAAACTATACATGGTTCTCTATAAATTCAAATATCTGTAATTTACAATATCCCGGACTTATAATACCTTCTTTAAATTTAGATAGATTTATCAAGATTCAAGAAGTATCTAAGAATATTAGTAATATTAGTCCACTTTATAGTAATCCTATTAAGTTTATAGAATATCCTAGATTTAGTCCATATCACCAAGTATTTAAATGGAATATATCTGAAAATATTGTAGAATCTGATACCGAAAACTCTGAAATATTTTCTTGTTTAGATTATACTCACTCATATATATTAGAAAATAACAAATTTATAGACTTTCAATCATGGGTAAAGAACAAAAAATAAAGTTAATTCTAGATAATATAGATTATATTAATTTTAGAATTGGAAAATTTGGATATGTGATAAATAAAACAGATTCTATTTCTAAGATTGAGATTGAAAATCTATGTCAATTTGAATATATAACTCTAGATAATATATATGAATTTATAGATGCTATAATAAGTAATTATTAATTTACGATTATGAACGAGGTAAATGTTAAAGTGTATAATGTAAGTAATAATGATCTTCCAAAATACGAGACTGCTGGATCGGCAGGTCTTGATATTAGAATTGATTTGAGTAGAGTAACTCCTACTAATACAATTAAAGCTTTTGGAGATGCTGAAGTGATATGGTCTGGTGAAGGGCACTCTGTTCCAATGGTACGTATAGCTCCTATGGGTAGAGCTTTGCTCCCTAGTGGTATATTTACTGCTATTCCTGAAGGTTATCAAATATCTTTTAGACCACGTTCAGGTATGGCTATAAAGAAAGGTTTGCAACTAGCTAACACTCCTTCAACTATTGATAGTGATTATCGTGGAGAGTGGATGATTCCTGTTATCAACCTTGGTTTACAAGATATTTATATTGAAGATGGGGAACGAGTATGTCAAGCTATTCTCGAACCTGTCTATCATCTTAGATGGTCTAAAGTATTTTCTAAAGATGATTTAGGAAATACTGATAGAGGTAATGGAGGTTTTAATTCAACTGGATCTAAATAATTATGGGACTGGATATATATTTTACAAAGAAAGGGACTAAAGATATAGGATATTTTAGAAAAGTAAATTTTCTAGTAAGATTCTTTAATGATAAAGGTATGGATATTACACATCCAAATCCTTTTGAAATTGAGAAAAAAGATGTAGAAGAATTACTGTCTAGATGTAATGAAGTTTTAAAAGATCATTCTAAAGCTCCTGAACTTCTACCTACAATGGATGGATTTTTCTTTGGAAGTACAGCTTATGACGAATATTATTTTGATGATATAAGGAGAGTTAGAAGTTATGTGGAAGATGAATTACTTCCAGAGTTTGATAAACTAAATGACGATGAATCTTTATGTTTTGAAATAAGTTATTGAACTATGATTACAAAAGAACAATTTATTAAACTAATTACGAATCATCTAAAGTGGAGTGATGATATTGATAGAGTATCAGAGGCTTTTAAAGCAGACCTACTGGAATGTGATTGGGCAGATTATGCAAATATTCTATTTGATACACTCCTTGACTATACTTTTGATGATTTTGGTAGAGATATAATATATAGTCAGATGTATGAAGATGCTGATTATGTAGTAATAGATGATAAAGATATTGATATATCTTCTGTAGAAGATTTATGGGAGGTAGTTAAAGATCATAGAAAATAATTCTTTTTAATAATTTAAAATTATGGTAGTATTAAGTGTAATTGCCGGTAATTTAATTACTATTGTTATTGTACTCGCTGTTCTTTACTTTATTTACAAGAAGAATGGTAATAAGTTTGTAGATTTGAAATCTAAGCTCGAAGAAGTCTTCGGTAAGCTAGATAAAGATTCTGCTTCTATTGCAGACGCTGTTAAGAAGATTGAAAGTAAGATTGATGAAATTCTTAAAGGCAAGCAGAATTAATTTTATAGATAATTAACAGTTACCTATTTTAGGTAGCCGATATGTTTGTTTTGAATCAAAAAAATCTTAGTGGTGTTTAGCAGTTTCGTTTGACCACATAATAAAAACCTCAAACAGTGGAGTTTATCTCCTGTTTCGTGTACAGATAGCTTTAATCCCGCTCTGTCCTACCCTCTGACAACGGGTGCCGATGACTTTTTTTAAGTTAGGCTAGATTCGATACATGGCAATCCGTGGCTGTACATGAGCCGACCACTTAAATTTCATAGTTAGCCATATTATGATTTTGAAAATAGTAGTGTAGTAGCACGAAGTGGTTTTACTGGGTGTTATTCCCAACTTCCAAGCCTTCCACAGGCTCTAGGAATTAATTTTATAACATCGGCATAAAGAGGGTATCTCTAATAGTTTTAATTTTTAAAATAATGAAAAAAGAAGTATTTGAAGGAATGATTAATGGTAAGAAATTTAAATCGGAAGATGAGTTTTATAAAGCATTTGCAAAAGCTCTAGAAGATGATAATATGTATTCTTCATTGCATTACGTAGCAGATTCAGATGAAGATTCAGATAAATCTGATGAAGATGATTCAGCAGATGTTGCTAAACTTAAAGAGCTGCAAAAAACAATTGACAAATTAAATGAAACTATTAAAACATTGAATTATACTCTTTCTAACATTAATTTCTAATAATAAGATAGCCTATATAGATATTATTTTCTATGTAGGCTATTATTGTCTAATATAATTATGAAGTATTATATTGATAGAAATGTTCTATGTAGAATGTGGGTTAATGAAACATATTCTGTAGAAGCTGATAATTATGATGAGGCTGTAAATAAACTTATAGCCGCTACCAAAGAAAATAATGTAGATATTATACCGGATTCTGATACAATAAAATTAGTAGGTACAGAAGAATATGTTGATGATATAGAACCATTAGAACCTAAAGATAATAATGGGGAATATACTCTAGAGATTCCAGATAATAAAGGTAAATTAGTGTATACAAATGCTTAATGGATCAACCGGGATTATTTGATAGTCAAGAGATAACTAAGTTCTATTTTGCTATTAGAGATAGTGTTGGAGGTATACGAGGTATTGATATTTATTATGAAAAGATTGAGCCTAATTATTACAAAATAAGAAGATTCTCTTATAAATATCATTGTAAGCATACAGAACAGCCTTCAATAGATATAGATGATAGAAAAGTCCAGAGAGATGCACATATTAGAGTTCAGCAGAGAGTTAAATCTCTATGTAAAGAATATATTGATAAAGGATATAAAAAATTAGACAAATCTGCTGATGATTATACTGTAGAAGAATTAGATGCAATTATCGGATTCTATAAGACTTTCAGTGATGGGTTACTAAAACCAATGTTATGTAAAATGGCTAAGAATGTAACTAATAAAGCTACATTTGATTTACATTATTGGGCCAGTAGGAAGATTGATGGAATTAGAACATTAATCTACTATGATGGTAAAGAGATTCATGCTAAGAGTAGAACAGCTATATCTTTAGATTTTCCTCTCTATCATATAATTAGTCATCCATTGTTGAAAAAGTTGTTTAAAGCAAATCCAGATCTAATACTAGATGGAGAAGCTTATAAACATGGTTTACCTCTATCTACTATTAGTGGAATATGTCGTAATAATTCTACTGCCAAGGATTTAGGTAAGTTAGAGTTCTATATGTATGATATTGTAGATATTGATTTACCTTTTCATGATAGATTAAAGAAAATGTATAGGATTAAAAGATTATTGAATCTAGACTTTAATCCTTATAGAATCTGGAAAAAAGGTGAGTTAAAGATTCAATTTGTTCCACAAGTTGCAGTAACTGGATGGGACAATATGATGAAACTACATAATCAATATGTAGAAGAAGGTTGGGAAGGACTAGTTGTCAGATTGGATACTGCTAAATATGGGCCAGGCAAGCGAAATAACAATATGATTAAAATTAAGAAGTATAAAGAGAATACTTTTAAATGTATTGGTATTGAGCAAGGCTTACGTCCTTATGATGATATGGTATTTATAATGGAAACTAGAGAAGGCAAAACTTTTAAAGCCAAACCATTAGGAGACCATAATCAAAAAGTAGAATATACCGACAACTTTGACAAATTCTATAAAGGAAAATTAGGAGATTGTAAATATTTTAATATTTCTCCTTATGGTATTCCTGAACAGCCTGCATTTATTGCATTTAGATTTGATTTAACAGAAGCTGATTTACATGATTAAAATTCCTAAACAGTTTAAATTTGCTGGTATAACATTTACAGTTGAGATTGTAGATGATATTCACAACGAAGATGATTCTTATGATTATGGGCAATTTGATTCTAATACTAACATAATTAAAATAGCTAGAACTATTTATGGAGATGAAGTATCCGAACAAACTATGTTAAATACTTATTTCCATGAATTAGCTCATGCTATAAACTATTATTATAATAATGGATCTGATGAATCATTTGCACAAAGTGTAGGTAATTTATTGATGGAGTATTCTCAAACAGTATTGTATGAGGAAAGGTAGGATAAGTAAAGCTGAGAAAGCCGTTACTGCTATAAGTAAAACTGTTAAACAGCCAGGATATTTTACTGTAGTGATAAAATTAGATGATAAAGTTATATTCAGCAATAAGCATATTTCTAAAATAGAGCTTACTAAGGTTTATTTAAGAAATCTAGCTGAGAATATAGCTAAACATCCAGAATTTACTGCTAAAGAAATATTAGATGCATATAAGAGTCTCTGGTCTAAATATAAGATTATATCATCTTACACAGATAGTTATGGCCATACATGGTTAAGGAATTCCTTTCTAGGAGATAGATGGTTGATTACTTATATAAATAACATTTTAAACAGTTCTAAATAGTGAGACAAATTACCACAGCACCAAGTATTACTAATATATATTCTCGTTCTTTGAAAGATTATTTACATGACATATCTAGATATAAATTACTTACGAAAGATGAAGAAAGATATATTGGACAATTAAGTAAGCGTGGTAATATGAAAGCCCGACGAAAACTTATAAATTCCAATTTAAGATTTGCGGTAACTGTTGCAAAACATTATCAAGGTAGAGGATTACCTTTGGAAGATTTAATAGCTGAAGCAAATGCAGGAATTTGTAGAGCAGCAGAAAGGTGGAATGTCGATCTAGGTTACAGATTTATTACATATGCTTTGTGGTGGATGCGTCAATGTATTACCAAAGCTCTTACTAATAAATCTAGAACTATTAGAATTGCACAAGGCCCTGTTGAAATACAATATAGAATTAATAAATATAGACAAGAGTATATTCAAAAACATGGAGAAGCACCAACAGATGAAGAGCTTGCTAAACTATGTAGATGTACATTACCTCAATTAGAAAATGCTTTAAATTCTGATATTAATTATACATCTTTAGATACTTCAACCTCTTCAGATTCGGATGCTCCTCTTATTATAGAAGCTATACCAAATAATAATGTAGATTCTACAGATACTTCTGCAGAACATAAAAATAAAAGAGAAGTTATTTTGAATATATTAAATAGTAAATATTTCACAAAGATAGAAAGAGATATAGTATTAGATTATTATGGATTTTCTGATCCAAATAACGAATCTAAGTATCTTAAAAATCTCTGTGAAAAGTATCACAAGTCTACAGAATGTATTAGGCAGACCAAACTTAGAGCTATTATAAAATTAAAGAAATATTTTAGAAAAACTTTAAAAGAATTGTTATGATTTATTTAGTAAGTAGGGAGCAAACTTTATTTAAATCTGATAAGTATACAGTAATACCTCCAGAAGAAGCTATAGCTTTACTATCTAAGAAAACAATATTAGGAGCAGATACTGAAACTCAAGGATTGAATCCTGTTACTAAGAAAATATTATCTATTCAGCTTGGAGATGAACAAGATCAAATAGTATGGGATTGTCTAAGCTATCCTCTAATAATGTTGAAGGAGCTGTTAGAGAATCCTAATATACTATATGTGTGGCATAATTATTGCTTTGATAGTCAATGGCTACTACAAGTAGGAATTGTGCAGAAGAACTATTTTGATACTTTGATAGGTGAAAGAGTCCTTAATAATGGTAAACCTAGAGATATGTATTCTGTATCATTGAAAACATGTGCAAAGAAATATTGTGACTATGATATGGATAAAACAGCTAGAGGTGAAATCATTACTAAAGGTTTAACTGAAAGAACTATAGTTTATTCAGCAACAGACGTTAAATATTCTATTCCGATTTATAAAGCTCAGCAGAAAGAATTAATTAAATATCATGTTAAGAAAGCTGCTGACTTTGAATCTAAGTTTACAATTGTAGTTGGTAAAATAAAACTGGATGGTGTAAAACTAGATGTTGATAGATGGAAAAAGAAAATGATTAAAGATAATGCCAGAAGAGATAAATGGTTAAAAGCACTAAATGACTGGATAGTAAAATATTATAAAGAGCATAATGGAAGTAGGGGAAAAATAGAATATAAAGCCCTCCTTGACACACAATTTATCCATAGAGACGATCAAAATATTCCATCTGATTTAAAATTTGTAGATGTTGAAAGACTCTTTGGAGTTAAATATGAAGATGGAGAAATTGAACAAGTCCCTGATGATAAATATGGATTTAAGACATATGGAGTTTATAAAATTCCATTTGGATATACCTTAAGAGATAAATTCAATCCTTATGTACAACATATAAATACAATACAACAAGATTTATTCAATCCTGTAGCTTTAGAATTTGGAGATAAATGTGTTATCAACTGGTCTAGTAGTAGTCAAGTAATTCCTTTATTTGAATTATTGGGATTTAATCTTGATACTATTGATAAGAAGACTAAGATGCACAAGAAATCTGCAGATAAAAAGATTATAGAAGCTCAAAAGAATATATCTTCTATTGCAGAATTATATGTGAATTATAAAGAAGCAGCTAAAGTATGTGAAGCATTCGGGCAAAACTTTATTAGTAATGTAACTAAGGAAGATGGTAGGATTCATGCTGACTTTAATCCTATAGGGGCTGATACATTCAGAATGTCCTGTGGTGGAACTAAAGGAGGAGTAAATCTACAGCAATTACCGAAGGATGCAGAGACTAGAGCATGCTTTATTAGTGAAGAAGGTAATAAGTGGCTCTCGGTAGACTATGAAGGTCAAGAATCACGTATTATTGCGTCTGTAACAGGCGATGATGCTATGATAAAAATATTCACTGAGGGATGCAAAGACATACATTCTCTAGTAGCATATATGTCATATCCGCATTTAATACCTAGAGATACTAAGATTGAAGAGATCAAGAAGAAATATCATGACCTCAGGCAAGATGCTAAGGGAGTAGAGTTTGCTATCAACTACGGTGGTGATGAAAACACCATAGCTAATAACAAAGGAATCCCTTTGGAAGAAGCCAAGAAGGTATATGATAATTATATGAAAGGTTTTCCTGGTATGGAAACATATCAGAGGTACTGTAAAAAGGATGTTATGGAAAGAGGTTATATTCAAATGAATAATATTACTGGAGCTAAAGCATTTGCTTATGATTGGGATAGATTATCCAAAATTCAGAAAGAAATGCAAGACCATAACTTCTGGAAAATGTTTAGAGAAGATCCTGTATTAATGGATGATTTTAAATATTATAAAAAGCGAAAAAAGACTCTAGAAAAGCAGTCTATAAATTATAGAATACAAAATAGAGGTGCTTGTTGCTTTAAATTAGCTTCCTTGTTCCTATTTAACTGGGTAGTTAAGAACGATTTGCTACATAAAGTAAAGTTCTGCATACCTGCTCATGACGAATGGAACATAGAAGCTCCTAATAATATAGCAGATAAAGTCGCCAAGGTATTATTAAAATGTATGAAAGAGGGTGCTAAACCTTTTTGTGATAAATTACCTCTTCCTGGAGATTTGTCTCTGGATAAAGAAGGGAATTTACCGACATATTGGATTCATTAATTATGTTAGGAAGTCATAATAGTATAAGTTACTTACCAATTAAAAATAAAGGATTGCGTAAGTATACTAAAATCTGGTCAGATTGTCAAAAACTAACTTTATTAGAACAATATTCTTTGGGGGTTAGATATTTTGATATAAGACTAAGATTAATAGATAATCAATGGCATTTATGTCATAATAGAATAGATTATGGGTATCTCTATGACTGTACGGATCTGTTTAAACTCTTTAAGAAAAAAGATGTTTATTATAGATTTATATTTGATGAGAGGTATAAAGTAGATAATACGAAAGAGTATACTAAGAAATTTACAGATTTTATAACAAAATTAAAAGATGAGAATCATCTAAATATAGATTGTGCTATATGTTATTGGGATTGGGATATAAAAAAATATTCTAATACCATAACAGAAGTTATAGAACATCATGCAAGTGTTTCGGCTCCTTGGTATCTTTATTTATTAGGTACTAAGTTTTATGCTAAACATTATAATCGTAAGTTTTTACAATCTCATATAGATGATTTATCTTCTAATAACAAAGTGTTATTAATTGATTTTATAGAATATAATTAAATAATTTATAGGATTGATTTTAAGATATTTATTTTTAATTACAAGTATTTTATCAATAATCAAATTTAAATCTTGAATTTTTATTAATAAGTATCTTAAAATCAATTTTTTATCCATCAATAATTATGTATTTAAGTTATAATGACGTTTCAATAATTCCAAGAAATTTTTCTAATATTCATCATAGAGAAGAATGTTACCCTTATTTAACTGATTTTAATATTAAATCTTTACCTATATTTACAGCTCCTATGAGTTGTATAGTATTGGAAGAAAATCTTAATGATTATATAAATAACAATATTACACCTATCCTTCCAAGAAATATACCTTACGATGTACGTATAAAGTATATGAATAAAGGGTATTGGGTAGCAATGTCTTTGGAAGAGTTTAATGAAACAGAATTTCCAAAAATTAGTAAAGTTTGTGTAGATGTAGCTAATGGCCATATGATGTATCTATATGACTGCATTAATGCTAAAAAGGAGAAATATCCAAAACTTGTTATAATGACAGGAAATATTGCCAATCCAAATCTACTTGATACTATTGTAAAATGGGGATCTGTAGATTATATAAGACTTGGAATAGGCGGTGGAAGTGGATGCATTACTTCTTCTAACACAGGTATACATTGTCCTATGGCGTCTCTAATTCATAATGCTACTCTTTATAGATATAATTGGAATGCCAAAGAGAATAAAAATAAAATTAAAATAATTGCTGATGGAGGAATTAGAAACTACTCCGATGTAATTAAAGCACTGGCTTTAGGGGCAAATTATGTAATGATAGGAAGTCTGTTTTCTCAATGCTATGAATCTAATAAAGATGAAATATATTATAAAACTTCTGATGGTAAATATAAACATACTAGATGTCTAGATGGGGATATTTATCATAAATTCTATGGTATGGCTTCGAAGCAGGGTCAGATTGACCTCTTTGGTGAAAAGAAACATACTGCAGAAGGAATTGCTAAATATCTTCCAATAAAGTATACTTTAAAGCAGTGGACTGATAATATGAAAGATTATCTACAATCTGCAATGAGTTACTGTAATGCCAAAAATTTGGAAGAATTTTACGAAAATTCTAAAATTATTGATATAAGTAATAATTCATATTTAGCTATAAATAAATAAAATTATGTTACATTTATATATAATAGATAAAAATCCTAGAGTATTTGAGACTACTGGAGTATGTCTTAGCGAAGGTGGAGAATTTATGGAGTTTGGTACTAAAAAAGAAGTATCTAAATATTTTCCAGATATTGATAGTGCCACAATAGGTGAAAAGTCTTATAGATATAAAGTTTGGTTTCATACGAGAATTGAAGATACTCTAATTAAAATGGCCAAGCATTGTAAAGATAGAACTTCAGCTTTAATAGTCGAACCCAATACTCTATATGATATATTGTGGCATCCAGAAGATCTGTTAAATATATCATTTCCTTATTATATAAATTCAGTACTAGATTCTTATATGGAATTGGCAACAAATAAAGAATATTACTGCAAATTTAATCCAAAAGTTCACGAAATGGGAAGTTACGATCAATTAGTGTATAAGATAAGAGCTTATTGTAAAGCACTTTTGAAAATTGCTCCTAATTATCAAGATTATAGAATACTTGCTTACAATGAATAATATTATAAGAAAGCCAGTTTGTGTTCTATGTTCACAAACTTTAAGTAAATCTGTTGATAATGTATTAACAGATTATGATAAATTAGATGAAGAATATGTAAATCTAAAAGAAGGATATATATATTCTCATCTAACACCAATAGAATTAATAAGTGAATTTAAGAGTTATCTTCAAAGAAAGGTTTTACCGAATAAGGAATATTCTGAATATCTTATAAAAGAATGCTCTAATTGGACAGAAGATAACTTAGACGTAATAGAAGATTAATTTTAAATTTTATATATATGAAAATCATTGTAAATAAAATTCTACCACCATCTGGTTTTAAGGCTTTAACAATTGGCCCATTTATCTTCATTAAAAAAGATTCTACTCTTAGTGGAGAAGATATTAATCACGAAGCTATTCATTGGGAGCAGTATAAAGAAACTCTTATAATCGGTTTCTTCTTAATTTATGGGTTAGAATTTATTATAAAATTCTTTATACCTTCATTGACTAAGAATTTTTCTAAACCCGGTAGGAGTTACTTTAAAAGAGTTTATAGAAGTTTGTCATTAGAACAAGAAGCATATACTAATGAGGAAAACTCCGATTATATAAATCATAGAAAGCATTATGCTTGGATAAAATATCTATTGTAATGGAATATATTAAACCTTTAAAATTAAGCACTTCAGAGGTAAATATTTGGTTTACCTCTGATACCCATTTTGGTCATAGAAATATAATTAAATTCTGTAATCGTCCGTGGAATACTGTAGAAGAAATGGATAATGCTCTGATAGAAAATTGGAATAAAGTAGTAAAACCTGAAGATATAGTATTCCATTTAGGGGATTTTGCATTTGCTACTAATGGTAGATGGAAAGAAATAATTAATAGTCTAAATGGGCATATCTATTTGATTGTAGGTAACCATGAGGAATTACGGTATCCGGGGCATCAGACATTTGATTTATTTGAAGGAGTAGCTTCTCAATTACTCCTTAATATCGACGGAAGATATGTATATTTAAATCACTATCCATTCTTGTGCTATGGGGGAACGTACAGAGGACCTAATCATGCTGTAATACAACTGTATGGGCATGTCCATAGTAATCAAAATAATGAAAATAAAGATACATCTAGACTAGATATGACATTTCCTTATCAATATGATGTAGGAGTAGATAATAATAATTATTATCCAATATCTTGGAATCAGATATTAGATATTATAAATTCTAAAATTGAAAATAATGGCTAACATTTGCGAGAATACACTCAGGGTATATTCAACAGATCCTAAGAATCTAGAATATATAAAAGAGTTCTTTAATAATGTTTTAGATGGAGATGTTCAGATAATGGATTCTGAGAATTTAGACATATATTTTAACTCTAAATGGGTATTTCCAGAAGAAGAAATGAATAAATTATTTGATGGATTGCCTAATAAAAAAGATATTGATATGTGTTGTTTATCAGTAGAATGGGGATGCCCTTATTGTGAATTTCATACGTGTAAGGACAGCGAAGGATGGTTATCAGATCAAATATGAAATTAGTAAGTATTTCAGGATGTATATGTGATTCTTTAACTATAGATGGTAAAGAATCTGTTGAATTACCTATAGAAGATATAAAAGCAGCTATTAAAAAAGCTGTTGATAAAATATCTGATATAGGTACTTTACAACAAACTCTAATAGACTTGATAGAATCTCAAGGAAATTATGAAGATTTAGGTAAATGTGAACAGTGTGGTGACTGGATTACTAAATATACTTTAAATGTATAAACTTTCAATACCATTAAAATTATGAACATAGCAGAAATTCTTAAAAACAAGTCACAAGGCACCAAGCTCTATACTCCTATTTGGGGATATGTTACTTTTGACCATATAGATAATGATGGAATCATTTTTGTGAAAATTAATGCAGAGGAAAAGCGTAACTTTTACGAAGATGGTAGATACAGCAGGGGTGGAGACCTCATGTTATTCCCCTCCAAGGAAATGCGCGACTGGTCAAAGTTCTCTTGGAAAAGAGGTGATGTACTCAAAGGCAAAAATGAAAATGAGTTTTGCATCTTTAATAAATTCATTAATGATTCTTATAACAGTTTCTATGCTAAGTACCCGCAATGGCCAACTATTACTCCGGGTATGGAAGAACTTGTAGAAGATTGGTATGAAAAAGCCAGTCCGGAAGAGGCAAGGGAATATATCAAGGAAGTTGAGGAAGCTTTTAATGGCAAGTTCAGCATGGAGACCTTAGAGATAATTCCTAACAAGCCTACTGAGCCTAAGTTTGAGCCTTATGAAAAGGTAGTAGCAAGATATAATGGGGATGCTTGGCGCCCTGAAATATTCGGCTATGCTGATGATAAATCTTACTACTGTATTGGTGGATGGTATAGCGAGATACTTCCCTACAACAAAGATACTGCCAAACTCATAGGCACTTTTAATGACTATAAGGAAGATTGACTATGGTTGACGAAAAGAATATAGATATAAGGGAACATTGTAGCAGATCTTGCATTTACCAAGACAAAGGTAGGTGTTGGGATGAGATAGCAATGTCAGATGATGTAAATGAATGTGATAATTTTATTTTTAGGTTAAATATTGGGAATATGAAAGAAGATAGAGTAATAAAGTCCTACAAAGGCTTCGATAAAAATATGCAGTGTCGGGGCTTTCAGTACGAAGTTGGTAAAGAATACGAGGTGGATGGTGATATTAAATGTTGCAGCCGTGGTTTTCACGCGTGTGGATCACCTTGGGAAGTTTTTAACTATTATGATATAGTCAACTCCCGCTTTGCCGAGGTTGAGCAATCTGGTAAAATTGATAGAGGAGATAACTCAACAAAAGTTTGTTCTTCTCGTATTAAAATTAAGGTTGAGCTAAAACTTTCTGACATTATCAAAATATGTATTAAATGGCTAAAGAATATTACTTCACAATCTAAGACGGAAAAAACAACTGGCCCAAACGATAATAGTAGTTTCTATGTTAGGATTAGTTCGAGTGATGACCATGCCTGGATTAGTTCAGACAGAGACTATGCCAAAATTAGTTCTAGTGGTAATTCTGCCAATATTGGTTCTAGTGGGAATTTTGCTCAGGTCAGTTCTAGCGGTGATTTTGCTAAAATTCTTTCCGAAGGTGACTACGCTCAAATTAGTTCGAGTGACTACTATGTTCAAATTGGTTCAAGTGGTTATTTCGCCCAGATTAGTTCCACAGGTTACTGTGCTCGGGTTTGTTCGAGTGGTAACCGTGCTATAATCAATTCGAGTGGTGACTCTACTAAGATTGTCAGCACTGGTAAAGATTCTATAATCATGTGTGCAGGAGACAAATCCATTGTAAAAGCAGAAGTTGGTTCTTGGATTACACTTACAGAATGGGCATGGGACGACATGATGAAACAAAGAGTTCCCAAGTATGTGAAAACAGAGTATGTTGATGGTGAACGTATTAAGGCAAATACTTGGTACAAACTTAAGAATCAAATGTTTACAGAAGTAATACTAGAAAAAGAATGACAGGAGAAAACACAACAGCCGTATTTCATTTCTTTGATAATGGAATATATGTAGAATGCGGAGACCTTGATATAGGAAAGTTTATACCAATAGGAGATGGTAATGCCATCATGGATATACTAAATGATATAGATAGTATTACAAATTCCAATACAACATTTAGATTAACTGAAAAAGGTAAAAAATTATTAGAAAATGCTAAAATTAATAGAACCGAAAGTTGAATTTTTTGATGAAAGTAAAGTAACCTCTAATCAACATATAGCAAGGTGTGCGAGGGTATGTTATGGAGGAGAGGATAAACCCCATACTCCAGAGCAAGATAATAAACTTGTGCAAGGTCTTATAAATAAAGGTCATCTTAGTATGCTTAGACATGGTTCTGTATATTTGGACTTATCAAAGCTATCCAAGATAGAACGGGAGTTCATAACTTCCGTAATATCCTCCAATGTGTTCAAGGATTGGGGTTGTGTCTCTTGTAATATGCAAGAGTATATGTTTGGGAATGTGGGAGACGCTATAGATAATTTACAAGAGGGTTCTGTGGTCACTATGGATGCTCCTGAGTTCTTAAAGCAGTGTGAAAAGAATCCTGAATATTTCAAGAGTCTTCGCATGACCTTCTGCATTACCACTCAGATAGCAACTTCAAGGGAGTTAAATCGTAAGTCTCCTAACAACATTGCTGAGAGGTCTACAAGATACTGTTCATCAAAGGACGGTTTGGATATATGCAAACCCTGGTGGTGGAATGATGCTGATGAAGAGAAACAGGATGATTACTTAAACTACATGGAGAATGCTTATGCTTCTTATAAAGGTATGCTTGAAAACGGCTTTAAGCCTGAGAATGCAAGAGGCGTTCTACCATTGGATACAGCTACTAAGGTTATATATACCTATACCATAAAGGAATGGAAAGATATTCTTGACCTTAGGCTGTATGATAAGTATGGTGTGGCACATCCTAATTGCAAGGTGGTAATGAGAATGGTAAAGGAACAGATAAATAAGTTCCTCGAAGAACATGGTTGTCCTAAAGAATATTTTGTATAAATTATGAGTAGCTATTTAAATATATATTTTAAGGTAAAGAAGAGGGATATGAAAGAACCTATCTTTATTCTATTTGATAGTATATCTAGAAATTCTGATATATATCAAACAGTATATGAAGCAGGTAACTTTTATTCTTCTGAAGGGGAAAAGAAAGAAATTACTGAATACACTTTTAATTCCATACTAAACGATTTGCAAGGGCAGATAAACAATGCTCAATTATATATTAACACTGCAAAAGAAGTTAAATCTCCAGATGTTCAGGATATAGTTGATAAGAAGGAATATCTTGAAGACTTAGAAGCTGTAAGAGATTACATTAAATTTCTATACGATATTCATAATAATGCAGAATATTCTGATATAAAAGGAGTATATTGTTTTATAGATTAATATATTTTAAGATTGAAATATATAATAATACTGCTATCTTTAGTATGTATTAACTGTACTAATACACATCCCTATAGGCACTTAAATAGATATAATTTAATATATGAAACTTATGGTGAGAAAAATGAAATGGTATTTCATAATCCAACCAATTCATTTAAATCTTATATCTCAAGAGTGCCTAATGGATATGTATTAACAGTAGTAGATACTATTACTAACGAGAAATATGAGTATTACTCTAAAGATAGAATTTATATAAAAGGTGGTAATATATGGTAGCAAAAGCAACTGAAAAAACAACTGACAATGTGAACCATCCTACTCATTACAATCAAGGTGGGATAGAATGTATAGATGCTATGAAAGCAGCTTTCGGAGATGATAATGTTAAAACATTCTGTCACCTAAATGCTTTTAAATATTTATGGAGAAGTCATTATAAAAATGGTACAGAAGATTTGAAGAAAGCTGCATGGTATTTAAATAAAGAAATTGAATTGACTAATGGAAAGTAATATAACTAAATACGAAGGGGTTATAACCTCCATTTTGAAAGATTGGTGCTTAGACGATAAATATGATTATCTTTATCAATTAATGTTCGGAAAGCCATATCAAGTATGGAGTTTGTTTATAGATAAAGATGGTAAAATAGAAATAGATTCTTTCGTAGAGAGATTATTTATTAAATCTCTAACTGATTATAAGTTTATCGATTTAAATTTCTTTATTAAAGAATTGAACAAGAATGCAGAATTTAGTAGGACTTTTATAAGTGCTAATGGTAGTGATGCAATTCTTTATATTTATAAAGAAGTCCTTGTATTAGTATATTACATTAGTGAATACTCTAAAGAGTTAATTGTATATTCTGCTACCAAGCCCACTATTCTAGAATCTTTTATAAAGCCTATTGAGGATAGTAATAATAAAGATGCTGAATTTACTTATATTACTCAGAATACTAAAGGATTGTTTGACAGTACGGTATTAACTGTAAAACATAATCTAAATATATCTCTCGATAATTATAATGACGATCTACCTTATGATAAGATGGTAGAGTTTTGTGATAGTGAATCTTCTGGACTAATGTTGTTTAGTGGCCCATGTGGAACCGGTAAGACGACTATAATCAAGAAGCTCATCCATGATTGTAAACAGCAATTTATATTGCTTACGGCTGATACTTTAATGAATATAGATTCTACGGCATTTATGACATTCTTAATAAAGAAAGGAGCTAATTCAGTATTAGTATTGGAAGACTGTGATACTCTTCTTAAGAGTAGAGATTTAGGGGGTAACTCGGCTATATCTGCATTACTTAATCTGAGTGATGGTATTTTAGGAGATGCTTTAAATCTCAAATTTATATGTACTTATAATACAGATGAATCTAATATTGATAAAGCATTGCTTCGTAAAGGTAGATTAAAATTAAAGTATATATTTAATAAACTCACTGCAGATAAGGTACACAAACTTCGTCCAGAATTTAATAAGCCTATGACATTAGCTGAAATTTATAATACTGAAGACAATGACTTCTCTGCAAAAAAATCTTCTAAATTAGGATTTTAAAAATTATGGAAATAAAGAATAGAAAATCTGTTTACGATAATTTAAAGATTTATGACTATCTTTGTAATGATGAAGATAAAATTATCGAAGTTACTGAATGGACTAATGGAGAGGGTTGGGATATTACAATTGGCGAAAGAGTTATTTCTTTAACTAGAGGTGAGCTAGATGCTATTAATTTCTTAACTAAATATTTAGAATATAAGTCAAATGACGATAACAATTGATGTAGAAGATTATATTAAACTCTTAAATTTAAGAAGAGAGGAAATAAATTGGAGTATTCCAGATATTGTGTGGGATTACTTTATACAATGTCTTAGAGATGGAATACTCCCTACAGAAACAGCTCCCTCTTTTGTAGTAGATAATATAGCGATTAATGGGGATTATGGAGATTTGGATAACTACGTACATAAGGGTGAATGCTGTTGAAAGATTAAAAGATTCAGCTCTCTTTGTTGATACTGATAAAAACTATGTAATATATAGTATATGAAGATATGTGCATTAAGTGATTTACATGGAAATTTGATTCCTATAGAATATACAAATTTAGATTGCTTATTTATATGTGGGGATATAACTCCACTAGAAATACAATTTAATTATGAAAAAGTATTTAATTGGGTAAGAGAATATTTTATACCTTGGTGTAAAGATATTGATGTAAAGAATATATATCTTGTAGGAGGAAATCATGACATATATTTTGAAAATAGTACTGAAAAATTAAAGAATATATTTAGTGGTACTAATATTACATATTTATGTAATGAATCTGCTGAATATACAAATTCAGAAGGTAAAACATATGTAATATTTGGTTCTCCAGACTGTCAGATATTTGGAAATTGGGCATTTGGAAATTGGGCATTTATGTATAGTCCTAAAAAAGAGTTAGGAAATTTTAATAAGATGCCTGAGAATTGTGATATATTACTTACTCACGATGCTGCTTATAGAGAAAGTGATGTATTATTGGGGGACAAAGAACATTTGGGAAATCGAGAATTAAAAGAAATATTAGATAAAAGGAGAGTAGAAGGTATTGCACCTAAATATCATTTCTTTGGGCATCTGCACAGCTGTGATCATAATATAGTCAATTATGATGGAATAAATACAGCATGTGTAAGTATTGTAGATAATAAATATGACTATAAATATAGTCCATTAGTAATGGATATTTAAATTGTTAAACTGTTTGGGGGAGAGAATCTGAGAAATCAGGTTTTCTTCCCCTATTTTTTTTTATAAAAATAAAGCCCACAGTAATCTTAATGACTACTGTGGGCTATTTTTTTTTATTGTTGATCTTCGTCTTGTGGGAATATATACCCACCATCTGGAGCAATATAAGTAAATACTGGTTGAATGGCTTTAGTTGCTGAGAATGAATTTATAATATTGTTATAAGCAGACTAATCACCTGTAAAAGTATTAAAAGTTCTTTGAGCTAAGTTACCTATAGATTGAAAACAATAAGGTTTCCAATCCAAAGCTGGGCTAATTACATTATTTAAAGCATTAAAATCAGCTGCAGAATTTACCCAAGACCGTACACCTATATGTGATATAGAAGCAAGCATGGCATCTGTAAGGTCTCCACTATCTTTAGCTTCTTTAATAAGATCTTTATCTTTTTCTGATAAAATACCTCCTATAAGAGAGCCTAATAACAGAGTTCCTATTAAATCTACCCATAGCTATCTTAAATTTTGTCTGTAAGTAGCTCTCATAGAAGGATCTAGAGTATCTAGATATTTATTATATCCGTATACCCAAGTATAAGGATTATACCAATCTACGGCATCATCTCTATGTAAAGCTCTTAAAGTATTTGCAAAAGTTTGCACAATTCCTTCTTCCCACTGACCTTTCCACTAAGTAAATGGTATTAACATCTACTAGTTTTTAACTTGTTCTTTAGGTACTGGAGGAACATCTCTATCTAAATTACCATCGGCATCAGTCTGATAATATAGTAGATTTCCATCAGAATCTTTTAATTGTTCCCAATGGCCTCTTAATCTTACACCGCCTTTTAACATATACTGATTTTTCTTACCTGACCAGTAGGTTCTCATTTGCATAAACAAACTTCCCAAGAAAGTAGAATGTATCATAGATTTCTTTTCATGTGAATAATATCCATAGATTGTATCACATAAAGATTTCATAGATTCCATTTCTCTATTGGTGTAGGCGTATGGTAGAGGTTGTCCTATTTCAAATAAAGACCCATCAGGGTTCTACACACCTTCAGCTACAAATTGCTAAGCTATTGCTAAATATAAACTCTTCTATTTAATATAGTCTGGATTAGAAGTTTCATTATTGGCATAAGCACTAAATCTTTTATCTTTCTTCCAATTATATACTAGCTTGTTATCCTTTACCTCTAAAGCATCCCATACTCCCTACTCTTTCATCTACGCTAATATAATAGTCATTCTGTTATAGAAGTCAGGCCTAGAAGTGAATTTAAAAGCAAGTTCATTTATATGGAATAATCCATGTTTATCAGTACGTAATTTATCTGCATACTGATTCATATCCATATCATTTATTCCATACAATTCATTAATAAGTTGACATTTAGTAGGTTTATCGGAATAGTGGAATAGATCTTTGTTTACAGTCTTATATGCATCTACCATGTTTTTAAAAGTAAATGCAGGATTTCCATCAGGTTTACGGATAATTAAAGCTATATCAGTCCATATACCCTACAATCTCTGATAAAACCACTGAATTGGATTCAGACCTAAAGCTAAGAAACTTGCTGCACTTCTTATTTTAGCAGCGGTAGCTTTAACCCCCTACGCTCCTTTAGAGTTACCTAATATAGGGTCATTTTCCAAAGGCTGGCCTTTTATCTTATTTCTAATATAGTTTTCATAATATTCCAAGTCATTAGTAAAATTAGTGTTCTGAGTATTTCCCATATTAATAAGAAATGCCATACCAGCTTTTACTGTAGGCATAATTTCATTAATTCTCTTCTTAGTGGAATAGGCAAATACGTGTTTTAATGTAAGAGTTTCAAGATTCTGTTCAAAATATCCTGTACCTTTAGTAGCTATATTATCCAATCTATCCTATAAGTTTCCAGAAGCATTTGGCTCATTTCTATCAAACGATGTAGTTAAATCAAACAGCTTGGCAGCATTATTGTAAGCAGTATCGTCTTCTGTAAATATTCCATTAATCTTCTCCTACATTTCCTTAAAGGCATTCTTAAAGGAAAATGCTTTTAAAGTATCTACAAAAGATTGCCATAAACTACTGGAATAAGATTCCATTTCACCAGTATCAGGGTTACGTTTTTCTTTCAATCCCGCATCTCTCTAATTAGCTCTAGATTCTGCTCTACATAATGGAACTCTATAATAATCAATATCATCATTCTGTTCCATAGAATCTAAAGATGCTTCTGTATAATTAGGATACCTATCTCTGTTTATCAATCGTAAAGCATATTGCAAATATTCTTTTTCAACTCCTGATAACTTATTTACATTTACAAATCTTAGATCACCATTAGCTGTAGTCTCATACATATTTTTATATAAATCAATATCATTCTATACTAATGATGTAATATATCCAAAGTTCTTCTCTTTTTTAAGTCTTTCAGTTAGATCCCTGATTTTAGCTGTAGGGCCAACCATATCCTATCTATTATTTTGAAGAGCTTGAGTATGTAGTTTTGTAATACTGTTAAGAGTTTCAGAAATTAAGTTACCAGGGTTATCAACATAAATACCACCAATACCATTAGCTAATATGTTACTTAATCCATTCTCAATCCATTTAGCAGATTCTTTTAATTGCTGTCTGAAATTAAGACCTCTCAATTCTCCCAAAGTAATTAGAGAATCATAATACAGTCTATATGCTGGAGATAAATTAGTTTCACTGTTCAACTAGTTGGCTGAAAGCTGATTAATATTATAAGCATCTTCTAGACCTTTAATTACTCTAAGCAATATATTAATTTTCGCATCTTTATTGTTATCTCCAGTAACAGTAGTCTGTATATCATTCTAAGCCTGTTGGAAATATTCAGTGTTAGAAAGCTAAAATCCAATACTATTATTTAAAGCGGTTTGAAGTTCGTTTCTAAATAGCTACCACTTACTTCCAAACTTTATATTACCATTAGCAATATTATTAGCTTCAGTCCACTCAGCGTGTTGAGATAGTTTATTTAAAGAATAAAGTAGCTCTTCATTAGAAGCAGCTATACCTTCACCTCTAAATGGATTTATTACTTCTATATTACCAACCACTCCATTATTATAAGTACCACTAAATAATGCCGGTACGGTATTTAAGAATAACATAGTTTCAATTAATTCTCTATTACCTTCAGCATCTTGTAATATTCTAGAATTAGTATTCTGATTTTCAGTAATATCGTCTTCAAAAGCTCTGTCGATATTTACATTCTTATTACTTTTATCTATATTTCTAATACGTTTAAGGCTAGATGCAGACAATTTAATAACATCTATCTAATTATTAACAGTATTTCTAAGTAATATTAATCCAAAGAATCTGGCACTCTCACTAGACAGTATTTGCCAATCAGAATTACAATATTTCTACAGATAATTTCTAAACCATCCCTGATAAGCATTCTTATCCTAAATGAATCTAGTATCAATATTTTTAATAATATCTTGTATATCTTTGGTGTTATTCTTTTGGGCATACTCTAAAGCAGATATTGTAGTTGAAGCTAACTGAGATTTACGTAACTATTGATACTTTCTCTCTTTTATAACCGCATCTAACAGTTTCTTAGGATCGTCAAAAGATAATTTCTTATATGCAGATACTTCAAAAGAATATTTACCTTCAGAATCTCTTTCAAAACCTCCAGCATCTTTTATTTCCTGCTCAATAAGATCTTCATTTATCTCTTTACCTCCAGAATAGTCGGGAAAGAATCTACCCATCATGGTGGTTACAAATTCTACAGCTTTATCAGAGGCTATATTAGTAACAGTAGATTCTGGTAAAAACTCATCTATATTATCAAGTATTCTAGATTCACCTTTAGAGTTTACAGAAGTAATATCAGGTCTGATATTTACAGACATCTGAGGTGGATAATAGAGCTTATTGTCAAAAGTAAAGTCAACTTTATCTGGATCCGATAAAGTGTATTCTATATTCTCACCTCTAAAATTATCTAAAGCAATAGGCACAATTCTAATATTGTTGTTATAGGTATTTAGGCCATGTTGATTTAACAGTCTGTTATATATAGCCTGCTGATAATAGAATCCTCTTTTCTTCGCCTCACTAAAATCGGAGTATTTCTTATCAGAACATTTATAGTCGAAAATATGAGCTACTCCTTTATTATCCAATACCAATAAGTCGATAATACCCATCAATTTTGGAGGGCCTTGAGTAGTATGTAAATCTCCAGTTATTTTGAACTCAGGGAAAAAATCTAAATCTTCAGTTTGTCCTAACACTTTTTTAATATGCTCGTGGAACTGTTCTGCAAAATTTAGAGCATTCTAAAGTAATTCTGGAGTAATTAGATCCGGACTAAATTTTCTGCCCATCTAAGATTTCAAATCAGTACTAATTTTCCGATTTATATAATCAGTAATAGATGGAAAATTGACGCCACTTAAAGTTTGTGGAGAATTTGTCAAGTCAAACACTCTAAAAACTCTACCATTTTTAGTAAGTGGTTTACCGTCAGCACCTATTAACGGACTGAAATATTGCTACATTACAAAGTGTATAGCAGTACCTCTTGTATTTATAAATGCCCATTTCTTTAAAATAGTCTTCTAAAAATTATCTGCTTCCTGCTGAGTTAGGGGTTGATATGTTCCATTAGACGTTCTACTCTGTAAGAAATTCTAATATCTCTCTTCGTCAGTATTTCCGTCGGCTAGAAGTTTAATTTCTTGAGCATTAAACATATCTTTAATACTCTAACCTGCAGGAATCTATGATGTCCAATGGGATTTTCTATTCCCCCAATAATTCTCACTAATAAATTCAGGAGTAAGTAGATCTCCTTCATTATTTCTTCTACCATCTAAGAATTTAGTAACACCAATATATGGAGGATCTGCCATAAGGATAATTTCAGAATCATCATCTACAGCATTTTTTATAGCTTTACTCCATAACAATCTTTTCTCTTCAAGTTCTTTAGAGATAGCTGCCTATTCTTCAAGAATTTGTTGAGCTTTCAAATTTGGAGCACTTCTAGAAAATACTATATCTGATATATTCTGATTATTATTACATTCATCCTATTTTATTAAAAAGTCGTCTAATTGTGCCTCTGTGTCAAATTCTCCAATTATAGACTATTTGTCTTTATCTAATAAAGTATATTTACAAGTTAACATATTTAAAATATTTATTCACATTTCATTAGCAATCTATCATTTTGCATATAGTGCTTTTTAAGATTCATTTCTATACGGTGTGTCTAAGCATCATCTAGACTGCCATAATATTTATTCTACATTACTGCAGAATTAACCATATTAGCCACTTGTCTAAACGTATAGTTATATAGATTACTGGCAGGAATTGCTTTAACAGAAGCCCCTCCCATAAACACTGAATCTAGTAATCTATTCATATGGTACATAGTCTAATACCACATTTCTGGATTATTATTAATCATAGAGGCTAATTGAGTATCGTTACTCTAACCGCTTAAATAGTTGGCAATTTTGCTTACCATAAATTCTTCAGATAAATCATTTAAGGTATCTTTTCCATATGTACTTACGTAGTTTCTGGCCCATTCTTTAAAACCAGAAAATTGAGGAGCCATAGCAACTAAATTATAATATAAAGATGGGTTCTGAAATTTTACACTGCCCAATATTAAGTGCATCATTTCATGTAATTTGGTATCTACTCCATTATTACCTTCTACAATATATACTTCCCCATTCTAAATATATCCTCTAACAGTTCCTTTCTTAGAACCTTGCGGTAATTTATCCTCTTTTACTCTATGTATAGTTATTCCATATAAACTTGCCAATTTATTTACAGTTTGTACAATTAATGTATGGTCATCTACAACATTCACATTTGGAGATACTTGAGCATCATCAAATACTCCTAACATACTACTATCTACTGTTGGCCTATGTCTAACTTTTAGGTAATATGTGTCATTATTTAACTCATGACCTTCAATTTCTAAATCTCTATAAGTATTATTTAGACTAATAATAGCATCTGAGAAAGTTTGAGCACCTGTTTTTTCAAGCAAAGTTTTTATATCAGCACTTCCTCCTTTAGGCAGATTTAAATCCTTGTATAAGTAAGGCTCAGAATTAGCTCCTTTTAATTCATCTAATTCAGGTAATCTACCATTATGATTTGTAAGATAATGTCTTATCTAACTGCGTAATGGAAAATCAGAAAGTCCAGACTTTTTTTGTAAGTCATGAACTTTCTGATTTAACTCAGGGTTAATACAATTTAACATACTCTTGATATTAATGTTACTATATCATCGACTAATGTTCCATAATCATTTACTGCTTTTGGTAATTTTCCAAAATACTATAGCTTTGTTGGGATATGGGTAAAATACTTCAAATATTCATTTGGTATTTTTACCTATTTATCATTAACAAAAATCTTAAGAATACTTCCGTTAGTATGTTCTATCTTTATATTACGTATATCAATCACGTTACCTGATTCATCCTCATACGACTAATTACTCTTAGGAATATTCTTAAGTTTAACATCGGAGTCTTCGGATTTATCAAGTATTGGAATATTTATTACTTTATTCAAGGATTCCAAAGTAGGATAATTTACATCTCTAGTTAAAGGTGTTGCCCTAAATGGATCTATTTTAGCATTTGGATCAGTATATTCCTACTCTACTTCAATATCCGCCTTGGTTTTTCTAGTCATCACAACAACATCTCCTGTTATAGAATCAACACTTAGGAAGTTTTTTAATTTAGTACTGTATTTATTGGCTATAGGAGCTATATATTGAACAATGTCAGAAATTTCTGGAGCTATAACGTCTCTAGAACGATCCATTGTATTGATATATTTATAATAGTCTCCTATAATTCCCCAATCCCTACTATCCTAAAATATCGTTGTCAGAGTATTTTCACCAAGTTTATTTTGATAAGTACATAAATTATATAAGAAGAATAATTCTGTTAAATCGTAACTATGTGTACCTGTATAATATTTACTATATTCTCCATAAGTTTTTAACTTATTAAATTGTTGTTTATATAGATATAAAAGTTCAATTTCATGGTCAGTTCTTGGAGACATATTAATATCCAAAGCATATCCTAATATAGGATTTCCCATAGGAGTTTTAGTGAATTGATTTACTCCTAATCTCTATATAAATAGATTAGATCTTAATGGAGAATTGGGGTTTGTAATATATTTATTATTAGCTCCTCTTTTACCATTTCTACCTTTTTGTAAATTAGGTATTACAGTAGATTCCATCCAATGTTTAAAAGAAGCTCTACCATTAGCAGTACCTAAATTTACTGGCATACCGTGCAAAGAGTTAACTATATGTTTCTCTCCAAAAATATCTTCACGTTCTCCTTTTGTCACTCTACGCTTTGTAATAATATTATTATTCGATACATCTTGAATATAATAATATGCTCCTATAGGTAAGTATATATTAATACCATGATCACCATACTAGGCAGGATTATAATCAGATTCAAGCATCCATTTAGCAGCAGTGTAAATATCTATATAGTTAGATACTCTTTTATATACCTTTTGAACATCTTTAGCACTATGTGCTCCTACATAATTCACAGCTCTCTTGCCAATATCGGTCATTGCTCTATATTTACTAGAAATATTATAGTTCATAGCGTGCTGCAAATCCAATGTCTTTAAATATTGGAAATATGTAGGCATATTAGCCAATACATCTAATATATTGAAAGAGACTTTTACATCTTCATAGGCGTTAATAATATCATTTCTATATTTAGGATTAGTTACAAATTGATGTAAATCTATTGTAACTTTGGATTCTTTAGGAATAATCTCTTTAGGATTATTTTGATACCTTCTATCATTTATGAGGTTTGAGAATTTATCTATAAAAGCTAAAATATCTGTATCAGAATTAAATAGTCCCTGATTTAGATGTAATATTTGGCTTAATTGTAACATTTCAGAAGCTCCTTTAGCTAACTGCATAAAATCTTCATATACCCTATGATTGTTATTTACTTCTCTATACAACCGCAACCACTACACTATTTCATCTACACCTTTTGCATAATCCAAATATTCCTAATGAGTAATTCCCTTACCATCTGAAGCAGATACACTATTTAAATCAGCTTGAAGTAGATTTAGTATTTCAGTATCAGTATCTTCACTGTCCTCTTGAGTACCAAGATGATTTTTAAAATTTTCGTACAAAGGTTTTGAAAAATCGTATTTTACGCCAATAATTTTCTTAATAATTTTCTGGGCTGTAGAACTCTATGGGCCGTCATTAACGTAGCTACCTAACCTATTAATAGATACAGCAGTATCTCCATTAAATACATTACCTCTCATAGTATTAGCTAATGAGAAGGCTGTTGGAGACATCATAATTTTAGCAATATCTTTAAAATCCATACCTATAGCTAATCCATATAGCCACAATCCCATAGTATCTGTAGTACAATTTAACTTAGACAGACAAAGCTCTTTAGCATTATCGGTAGAAAGAGATTCCATTACAGATATTTGTAGAGCAAAATCCTAGTCATTTTTAGCAAGATTTATTAATTCTTCTGCAAAAGAATTTGGTTTATCTGTATATATGTTAGAGAGTGTATGATATTCCTTACCTCCAATTTCTACATCAAATCTAAGTCTTTTTAAAGCATTCTCATTCCCCTGTTTAAGAAGATTATTACAGTATTGTGTTAATGTAAAATAGGCTTTTAATCCAGTAGCTGCAGCAATACCAATTGCTTTTTTACCTACTTGATTTGAAGTAAATCCATAAATATTAGTAGTGAATGCTCCCGGAGTATTTCTTATAGATTCCTCATTTTCTGGAGATGCTATTTCTGTCTTACCATTAGCAACACTTTTGGCTAATTTAGTAGCAGTATCTACAGAGGTTTGTGCTTCACGCTAGTTTTTAGGATCCAATACAATATCAAAGATCGCCTACTATATACTATTTTTTATCATATCTTCTTTAGTACGGCTATCTCTAACTGTATTTATATAATTATTATGGTTATTAATTATAGGAAGCAATAAATCTGCAACTTGTCCATATGTTTTTTCTGACAAGCCCCCACTATTAAAGACAAATCCATAGTTATTTATATAATCTAGGAATCCGGCCAATGTTAATATATTAGTAGGATTATCTAAATTATATTTTATTTTAGGACTTCCATCCTATCCTCTATATAATACAAAAGGTTTAGAATCATCTGGATTATTAGAGGTACTAATATAGTACATAATATTATTTGGATTTCTCTAATCAAATCTTACATCTGTAGAAGTTAAAATCTTTCCCGTAGGGAAAGGTAATTGCAAAGAAGCTTGTAAAGTATCTGCACTACTTAGATTAAAGTAAGGAGACCACTATACAAACTTTCCTTGTTTATCGAAAGCATACATAGCTAATGATACAGCGTCAATATCCGTTTACATTGTATCTTTCAATACAAAACTGACTATATCATCATTCTTGTTAGAATGTTTCGCACTTCGCCGGACAACCATTTTACTTTATAATTTATTTGTTACTATTATTTATTTTTTAAAGTAAAATGCTTCCAGCTACTCCCATAAAGGGATAGTCGATGAGCTTTTACCTTTTTTATAATTAAATTTATATTTTAAATAGCATTAGCACATTAATAAATTCAATTTAAATTAAGGTACTTAGTTGCGGATTGTCCAATCTTATTTACTTTTTACTATACTCATAACAGTTAATTATGACCAATATAATTATTTCTAATATATTTTAGTATAAATAAGCTCTAAGGAATTTCCCGCAGTTCACGAAATTTAAAGACTACAATATTTATTTATAGTCGGAACCCTATAAATAAGTCTGCAAGGTACTTACATATGCTGTATTAACATCACTATCAATAAATCCTGCTACTTTCATTGCCATTACTGACTGTAGTGATTGAGCAGGAATACGAGCAGCAACAACATCTAATGATTTCTTGAAAGATTCCCAGATTTCTGTTCCCTAATCTGCAAGATTGCTTATTATAGAACTATTACGTAAGTTATTACTGGTATATCCTTCTTTTGTAACATTACGAAGCAAGGCATTAAAAGCACGTACACTGTCTTTAAATGTACTCTTTGCTGTAATACTTCCACTCTTAGCAATAGTCCAATACCAATTCTATACAGTTTTATTTTTGGAGTTCTTTAATAAATCTTCAGTAGAATCATCATAATTCTTTTCTCCAACTTTAATTCCATTACATTTAGTATTATTAGCATAATAAGCTAAATCATCAGTAACTATTACATTATGTGTAAGGCCCTAGCCATCAACGTATTGCCATACTTCATCCTAATGTAAATCTGGATCCTATTCAATATCGTTCTAATTTTTAGATAGTGTTAATACTTTATTAAAGTTGTCATCTAGTATGTCTACATTGCCGTCCTTATCTACTGCAGTGTTTACATCTATTCTTTTAAAATTATCAGAGGATTTGGCTTTATTTCTATCTAATACATATACAGGATCTCCTCCAAGACTTGTAAATGCTACACTATAATAAGAATCATCAATAGTATCCGCTATCTTAGATGCTAATCTTTTAGTAAAGTATTGTGGATCTTGCAATATTGCGTGTAAATCAGTATCAAAATCTAATCCAAAGTTGGTAGCAAATACTTTAGGTATTACTAATTCATAAGGTTTAACTTGTATGGAACTTCTATCTATTGTAATATCATGTCCATTTATTGTAACAGCATTATCTCCAACATCGTATGCCTAGGATGAAGGAGATAACACATTTAATAAATATTGCAAATTTTCATCACTTACAGATTCTTTATCTGCAAATCTCTATTTAATTACATCACAATCGTATAAAGAATATTGCTAAGTATTTCCATCAGCATCTGTACCTTTAAAGAAAACATCATAAGCAGATAAATCCCTACCAACCATTACATTTTCTACAATACTAGTTATATCTCCTTGAGCAATTAACTATTTCAGTTTTTCTCTTTCAACTGGAGTATATAAAGTAAAGTCTATAGTATTAGAATTAGGAGTAATACCTAAAACATTACTAACGCTTTCTTCATGTCCGGGATTTACAGTAAGAGTATATGTTCTAGATAACTGTGTAGGAGTAATCGTCCCATCAGTAATAGTCCAATTAGGGTTATTATTCTTTTCTACTTGTAGAGCTTCTAATTCTCCAGGCTTATAAGAACTAAGCAACCTATCTCCATAAAGTTTAACAATTCCACTACTTGGACACAACACTGCTAACAGTCCAGGCAATTTAACTTTAATAGCTGATTTAGTGAGTGTAGAGCCTATAGTAGATATTAATTTATTATATATAGAATTATCGCTGAATGGAATACTGTCCTTAAATTTAAATCTTTCTCCTTGTTTAGCTAAATTAATAAGATTGCTTACAACATAATTCAATACATCAGAAGTATTCTTTTCATTCATTAAGGCTTTAGCACATAGATTTGCAATAGTTTCCTAAAAGCTATCTCTATACACATTGGGATTTTCCAAGAACTAATCAAAAACTTCTTGATATTCTTTTGTAGCATTATAAGCTAAAGCTGCTAAAGATTTATATAAGTTCTGAGCTTTATCTGCTGTATATCCTCTAGCCGCACAAGCACTAATAACCTAAGTAAATATAGATAAAGATTCCTAGTCTGCATTATGCTCCTTATCCAACTGAATACCAGATTGTTCCATAGGAACATGCATAAAGTTAGGCTTGAAGTCTTCTATAGGCTTACTTCCGTTTAGATATGGTGTAAGGTCTTCAACTCCTGCCTCTCCATGTTTTACACTACCTTCGTCACAGACGTAATGAAAATCCGAATGTTTCATAACCTGATATAAATCAGATTGTGTGCGTACAGTAGTTCCCTCAGGAACTTTTTTTATACCAACTCTATTAGCAATATCAGCAACTGCTTTAATACTATATTCAGAATGAGTTAGTCTATTCATTCCAGATTTCTGTTCGTAACATTCATATCCTCCAAGCATTTGCCATAACTTGTAATTAGAATCAATTACTGTTCCGGCATTTGTGTCAGTAACTACCTTGCCTTCTAAATCATATTCTTTAGTTTCTTTACCAGTTAGAGTTTCTAGATCTATTTTCTAAAGAGTTCTAGTATAACGTCCCTTCCCTTTATAGTTTAATTGTAAGAATTTGTAATAATCATCTCCAACTTTAATAAAGAAAGAACCTTGAATATCATTATTATTTTGTAACAGAATTTTATTATTATTATAATCTTTAGTTACATCTAAAAATATTGTATTACCCTGTTCATCTCTCCAAGCTCTATCTGCCATCATTCTAGTCATTCTTCGCTACCATGGAGACAGCCTCATAAGCTCATTAGTCATAGCAAATCCGGCGGTTTTTACCATACCGCCAGTACCAGTATCCTGTTTGTAGAAATGTATATACTATTTCTTATTTATACCTACTTTTTCAGAACCTAGCGCACCATTTTCCCAATAAGCCATCCAAGGATTTATGAACATACCACCATCTGATACATACGCATCGGTATAGTCACCATTTACTGTATATACTTTTGTGGAGGGCTGTTTCATAACTACAACATTAGCGACATCTGGTGTTCCTTGTAAACTTTTAAGTTGGTAAGGATGCATAGCAGCAGTGTATGATACATTACGTTTTGTCTGAGAATTAAATCTACCAGCTTCATCCAAAATTTCTGCATCATGCCTTTTCTATAAGAATTTATTAACAGCATCTTCTCCAAAGGCTTTTCTAGTATTTCCAAATTTAGAATTTACTTTACGTACTTTATCTATAACCGCTTCTTTAAAAGCATTATCATCATATCCATACTGTCTATATAACTATGCCAGTCGAATATTATTCTATTTATTAACCTTCGTAAGATTGTCCAACTCTGACAACTCTGATGCAGAAAGAGGAACAGTTCTAAATAAAGTTGTATCTATAGAAGCTTTAGCAGGGTGGTTGAAATGCCCACCTACATTAGAAATCATCCATTCCTAAGAGAATATATAATTCAATTTATTATATATACTTATAAGAGGATTTAATGTAATATTGCCTCCTAAAGTATTCAATATGTCATCTAAAGATGAAGATGTAGTTAGAGTAGACTTAAAAGCAGTATTAATTTTATTGAGATTTAAATATAAATCATTTATATTATGTACCACTATTTTGTTACCACTTGATAAATCAACAAGTCCTATATATATTTTCCCACTGCCATCAAAGTTATCTTTTAATAAATCTCTTAAAAGTTTTCCATTCTACCGGTTAAAGAAGGAATGTATTGAAGTAGTGCTGCTCAATCTGCTTTTCATAGTATTTAACAGAATATTTTGTAATAATATTCCAGAAGATTTATCTACCTCATAAGTAGAATGTTCGGTCAATTCTATAATATCATTAGGATGTTTATTATTCCACCAACGAGTAACATCATTAAGAAAAGCAGCGGGTTTCTGTATAGTACGGTCACTTTTAATATAAACCTAATTCAATTTATCCATAATACTGCCTGTACGTTCTCCAGCAATATTACTATAAGGACTATTAAATTGAGTAAGATATTCATTTATAGCCTACTAGGTTTTATCCCATTTTGCATTGATATTTGCAATAATTTTTGTATATACACCATTATTGTTTCCCAGTTCATCATAGATAAACTAATCTAATACTTCCTCAGCATTTTCACGTACATTACCAAAGGTGTCTACCAAACATTTATATAGGGACTAACCATTTATAAGTATTCTATTTAAATCTACAATAATTCTCCCTATATTAGATTTATCCGAATTGACTGAAGGTAATATACCTATTTTACCATCACCTATAGGAGTTCTACTATTTATTTTGGGTTGCAATCCTAGTAAGAAATCATAAAATAACTATGACTATTCTATTTCAGCAGCATTAAATTCTGTATGAGCTGTAGAAGTATTCTACTATTTATTATTAAACTCTTTAGCCTAAAATACTCCTTGTAAAACTCCTGGTTTGAATAGAGCTACATTATTCACAACAGAATCCACAGCAAGTCCTTTAGTGTAATATTGTTGTAGAATATTTCCTAAAAGACGGGATAGTGAAGTGCTTGGAAGTGCATTACCGCTGCCATCTCGTACTTGTGAAGAGGTTATTCTACCAGTATATAATGCTTTAGCTAAAGCTAACTTACTTAGTATTGGATAGTCATATTGAGAAGTTAGATATATCTAACCTAAACTTTTATTATACTTAGGTGCTTTTGAGGTAAGTTTACCTCTAGATATTTCTCCATATATATTCTTTAAAACATCATGTATCTCTCTAGTATTATAAATTGGATTCTTATTAGAATCTATTAATAGTTTATTTGATATATAAAGATTTAATACAGCATTTCCGGAAAGAGTAAGCAAGTCCTATAAAGCTGTTCCTTCCTGCTAATTATATGCTATTAATAATGATTTATAATATTCATCATTAGTGTCAAAATTCTAATGTAATACTTCCTATACGATATTCTTTACATCATCAAAGTCAGCTTTGTCTAAAGAGGTTCGTACTCCATCATTAGTAACTATTTCATTATTATTATTAGGATATACTATATACTCTTTGTTACCATTAATTCTAAATCTTATAGAAACTATCGATTCATTGCCATCTTCATCTTTTTTAGTTTCAACCGAAAATTCATGGAAATGTTCAAAATCAAAAGGCTTAATATCTCTAGAATTAGATATTAATATATTATTTTCAATATCTGATTGGATACCGTCCAATGTTTGGTCATATAAATTTCGGGCATAAATATTTCCATCACTGTCTCTAAAATATTGAATATATCTAGCATTTGAAATTCCATCACAAGCCTGAGTAATATAACCCATATAATTCTATGCATCGTAACCACTTACATCATTAGCATATAGTAATGAGGTTTTACTATCAGGATTAAACAATCCATCATAAAGTGACTTAATTAGATTTACATCAAAGTCTGACAGTTGGTAATCTGCCTGAATCAATTCTTTTAATTTTCCTCGTAAGTCGTCATTGCTTAATATTTCAAATATTGCTGGAATATACTCTTGTGCAGAAGTCTATATACTATTTAATATTTTAAAGAAAGTGTCACCTTCAACTAGATTCCTAGTTCTGTCAGATATTTTAATATATTCACCATTTAATATATCTTTCACATATAAATCATCATTAAATTCTACCTAATTAGCAGTGGGATTTATATGATAAGATAAGTCTTTTAATTTTCCTATAATATATCCAAATTCATTAAACCTAATATTTCTATCACTTCCTTTAAATGGAATATTATTTATCAATACTTGTACTACATTACTAATCTCGTCAGAAACATCTATATCCTCAGAAGTTCTCCATGATTTATTCATGTTTGAAGCTTTAGCCTTGGTGAGAGAATATTTAACTCTATCAAGATTTCCTGTAGCAGATTCTGGGTTAAAAGCAGGTAATGTACTATTTATAAATATAGAACTTCCCAAATTTCCTCTAAGTACTGAATCAAAATTAGTTAACATTACCCATGAGGTATATCCATCTATTTCAGTTTTAGTAATCTATTTACTAAGGCCAACTGCTGTACTATAGGTTACAAACAAATTGTCCAAATAAGAACTGTTAAAAGAATCTGGATTTAGTACATCTCCAAATTCTTCATTCAATCTCTCAAATCCTCCAGTATATACAGACTAATCTTGAGAATATAAGGATTGAGGTAAACTGTTTACCTTTTCAATATTCTTAGAAAATCTAGTTCTTAAATATTTAAGTATGTTTTGATATAACTGTTCCTAAATATTTCTGATATTTCTATTTAACTATTTGTCATCGACTACTATATGTCTGGCTATAATATTTCCAGAATCATCATATTCTGGAGAAATAATACAACTGTCTACAATAGCTTTAATTGCCTGTTTTGTACAGTAATTCTATGCAGGAATACATTTTCCAAAATATTTAGTTAGATAAATATTCTTGAATGAATTTTTATAAGCAGTTCTTTCATCATCTTTTTCCAATTTAGTTGAAGAACTATCTTCATTTAACTAGTCTCTTGAAGTAATGCTGTGACGATTTAAAGCTGCTTCTATATCTTCTTCAGGCAGTTGGAGAGGTTCATCGAGGTAATTCTCCATAGATTCTTGTATAGCTTCTACTGCATCTGAAAAATTACCTTTAATATTGTAAGAACCTCCTAAATAATCTATCAATCTATTTATATAATTTCTTCTTATATTATCTGTTATGGCTACCTCATTGCCGGCAGCATCTTTAATTACAAGAGAATCACTCCAAAGAGGTTCGAGATTATTCTCGAAATCCTCTTGGAATGAATCACGTGAATATTTACATATATTCATATTACTTAATGTTTAACAGTTCCGATTGAACAAGATATATTTTTGTTCTCATATTCCAATATACTTGAAAGAATTTGTTTAGCTAAAGATTTATCTTTTTCCTTGTAGTCGCCTTCAAGAGACACATTATCCAAGTTATATTTAGTAGTTTTATCTTCTTCAGTAATTAATCCGGGATTAGTGGTTTTAGCAACTGTTAAAGTTTTTATAATAAACCTCTAAAGTGCTCTTATACCTCCTTTGTCCTATAACCAAGTATTCCATTCAGATATATCACTCTTATTTGAAGCTGAACTAACAAATTCTTTAAAACTTCTGACTTTTCCTCCGACATTACCTAATACATTCTCTAATAATAATTTATATGCCGATAAAGTATTATCGTTTAATAAAAATTCTTTGTTGAATTCTTGAGTAGGTTGCTGCTACGGCTTCTATTCCTTAGTAGATTTCTTCTAAGAAGGTTTCTACTGAGTAGTTTGTGGAGCAGGTTTTTTCTGAATGCTTGAAGGATCTACTATACGTATTTCGCCAGTACTTGAATTAAAATATACTGTATAGTGTTTTTTAGTAATACCGTCTATGGCATCGAAGTTTGAATCATTACTAGTTATAGGTAGTCTATAAGTAGGTTCTCCGTTCTAAATAAACTACAAATTGAGACCTCCAGTATCAAATACTATAGGAGTAGCTTTATTACCACTTGTAAATATTAGTAGATCTTTATTACCTTTACGTAACTCCTCTTTAATAGACCAAATCTAAGCATCAGTGAGAGAACTATTAGGTGAATCTGGAACAATTCCTTTTTTAAAGCTGCTGTCTAAGACATTCAATATACTCTAAGAATAACTATTCCAAGAAGGTGTAGCAGTATTTTTGGAATTTGCAATATTAGAATGTCCGTCCATATATATTCCAAAATCACTTTCTATTCCCTTCTTACTCCGTTCGATTCTACCAGCAATAGTATGTAACCAGTCCCCAAAAGAATCGTCTGTAATAAATGCATTAGAACCTAAATCCCCATATATATTAAACTATGTTTTTAAATTCTATATACCTCCATCATATTTAATTCTAAACCTATTATTAGGATCAGTTTGTACTCTCTTAAATAAGGTATTTCCTACATTGGCAGTTTGTGAATTCTAAAGTCTAGATTGGAAGTAAAGCTGTTGCTTTGATTTATTAAATAAGTTAACAAATAATTCTCTACAATCAGTATTGACTTCAGGTTTTGTTGTGAAATTACCCTAGCTATCTTCCTTTATTGTTACTGGAGCAATTAACTGTCTTATTACTGACATAAACTAAGTTGATAAACTCTTTCCAGAATAACCAAATCCTCCGGGAAGTCCGTTCGGTTTACTCTAGTCTTCAACCTAATTTAGGTTTGATTTACTCCAGTCTTCAACCTAATTTAGCCGCTTCATCAACTGTGGTAGGGGAAGTTCGTTTAGTTCCTATATTTTAGTAAGAAGGAAATTATATACACTATCTGCAGCCTTAGTTCCCCAACCTTTTTCAATTAAATTTTTAATTCCAGCATCATTTATTGGATTACCTCCTTTGCCTAAGAAAATACTCTTCAATACTAGGTAAGAAGTTTTATCATTACCTAAAATAGGTACTCCTTTCTACCCTTTAATAGTAATATTAACAATGCTGTCCAAATAGTTGTCGATAGATACTTTAGGAGTAGATATATATTTAATATGAACATCTGGAATATAAGGTTCACCTTTTGCTTTCTAAGTTTTCCATTGTACATACCTATTTACAAGTTTTTCTGTAGTATTGTAGCTAGGATTTGAAGAATATAATACAAATAAGTGTCCAGGATTTGATACTAAAGTTACACCATCATCTGTTTTACCTCTATTACTAATATAAGAAAGTACGTCAGATACTATTATATCAGGGCGTTGTATAGATTCTAAAGGTGTTAAATCTCTAGTTTGTTGTAAACTCTAGTTAGCATCATAAAAACCTAGTCCTCTGTCAGCATTATACTGAGGCCCAAGATTGGAGAATTTTCCTAATGTCCAGTCAGGATCATTCTAATAATATATAGTCCTAACATTGTTGGTATTAGTATATATCTTAATCCAGTCTACTATATCCTAATGGTCTCTTATAAGAGGATTTGCTGCTATTTTGATTAAAGCCTGTCGCTCATCTCCATTACAGGCGTTTAAAGTATTGATATACAATTCCTTAAAATTATCGCCCAAACTCTGTATTTTAGTTTGAGGAGAATTTAATTTAAGTAATGGAATTTCTAATACATCCTATCCACCATTACCTATAATCATAACTAAGTTACGATTATATACTTTTTCGGAATTATTGCTGTATAGAGTTTTTTCCTCAGAATCCTTATCGAATTTGTTAAAGTTGCTTTTCTAAGCTATATGATGTCCATTACTATCTCCATTGACAGAAACCACATCTCCAGATTTTATAGCAAATGTAACATAAGGATTACTCTTTTCTAATTTAAGAGCTTTAGCTATTACCTCAACTAACTGCTACTTATTATTGATATTAAAGGCGAATTGGCGTAGCTGTCCTATTAATTTAATAGCCTTTTCTTGTCTCTTTTGTAGAGTATCATTTCCTTTATCATTAAATTTATATACACTCTTCCAAGTACCATTAGCATTAAATAATCCATTGAATCCATCAATTCTATTATACGTCTTCTCATTTGAAGAAGATGGTTTATAAATTCCAGAATTATCTTTAACCCAACCAACTTCAAAAGTTTTACTAGAATCCATGAAGAAGAAATCTCGAACAGTACTGTTATTTCCGGATACTGACTAATTTTCTGCCTAATCAATTATTTCCTAGATATTATTGTCTTCAGAATCAGCTTTATGCAATTCCTGCTTTTGAGCATCATCATCAGATAGTCCCTATTCTGCAGGATATTGTTTAGAATTTAATATATTATTTATAAAAGATTGTAATTCAGGTTCCAAACTAGAAATATCGCCAAGAGTAGCATCTGTATATTTAGTAGTATATTTGGAGCCTTTTGTAAAGGTCGCTTTAACTAAGTTACTTGGAGTTATAGAAATACTATACAATTTTGAATAATTGCCTCCATTAATATACTAGTTTGACCATGCTTTAGAAATTTTTACACTATTATTAAATGTAATTTTAGTATCTTCTGAAGAGGTATCTACAGTATAAGCATTTGGGTCTAATTCGCTCCATTCTACTTTAGAAGTTACAGGCCGTTTCTTTTTTGGTTTAGAAGAAGGTTGCGGTGCGGGCTACGGCTGTGACTATGGTTCTGGAGTGGGTTCTGGAGTTGGAGTTGGAGTTGGAGTTGGCTAAGTGGTAGGTTGAATACCTAAATTCTATACCTATTGAGCTAAAAATGCATCAAAATCAGAATCCTAAGGAATATAAGGTTTATCATCTTTAGGATGCCGTAATCCTATAGCAGTTGTTTCTTTAGATACGGGATCTATGTCTAACCCATTTAAAGAACCAATCATAACTCCCCACTAAACCTACATCGGACTAGGGAAAGAAATGATAATATGCCCATTTGCTGCTTTTTTAGCTGTATATTCGGCCAATCCATCTAAAAGAACTTTCCAATCTACTCCATATTTATCCTTATAATTAGCCATAGAAGTAACATATTCTTTAGGATTACTTGGTTTTGGTGTAGGGGCAGGAGCAGGGTTTTGAGCAGAAGTACTTCCACCTTGTGTTCCACCTTGTGTTCCACCTTGTGTTCCACCTTGTGTTCCACCTTGTGTTTCACCATTACCAGTTGTTCCTTGACCACTTGTTCCAGTACCATTACCATTACCAACTCCACCAGCTTTAGTTGAAGTTGATTTAGTATTAGTTGAAGAATTATTCGTTCTTTCTTGATATTTAGGTAAAGCAGTATCTGTGAAAGATTGTAAAGCAGCATTACTTATGTCTAAGTAACGTCTAGTGTACCTAGCTTTATCAGAATCACTGAACGATAATACTTGTGATTCTTTATCTTGTACACTCTATATAAGTTTTACATTAGGACCTCCATAAGTATGTGCAAATACTAATACACTTCCTTCCTAAGCTCTAGTAATACTGGTGTATATGTCCTACATTAGAGGATACTCAGATGCTTTGGTATTAGGTTCTATTATCCAATATCTTCCTTCAGATCCTTGTGCTGAATTACCTTTATAAAATTCAATATGATCCTTGTATTTAGGTGTGGAATTAATTAATTGGTATAATTTTGATTTAGTATCATTATATACATAGCCAATCTTTTCATCTTTACCTAATTTAGCAATCATCTTAATTAAGGATTCCTCAACACTCTTGACATCATCGACAACTACTTTGGTTCCTCGAAGTTCTGTATCAGATTCCCAATAATGTAAAGTTAATTCTTTGTTATAAGAATCTATGTTATCAAGAACACTGTCAACAACTTGTTGATTTGCATCTTGCTGACTGTTTGCAGTTCTGAGAGAAGATCCTAATTTTGGAGTATGTAGGAAAGCATTGCTTTGTATAGACAAAATAGCTGAAGTATCAGTTTTAATACTATCTACCAAAGTTTTGGATTTAGGATGTATTAAATTATTGCTAGCTATTTCATTCTAAATATCATTTTTATAATTAGACCATCCATTTATATTTTTTAAAGCTATGTCATAAACAGTCTGAGACTGATGTAAGTCTCCTGCAGTTATAATAGATACATTATTTTTAGCAGCCCAATCATTTAAAGCATCTACCTCATCCCAAGTATATCTACCTATTTCGTCTATAAATATAACTTTAGGAACTTCCGTAGTATTATCATTTAGAGTATAATTATGATGTAATCCACTGTCATCAAAAATTATCCTAGGTTTGGTATCTTTAGAAGTATTTATAGTACCATCAGCATTAATATCTGGAGTAGTATAATCCGTTAATACGGTTTTTAGTAAAGATTCTCTACTAAACACTTTACCGTCCTTAATTCCTAGGTTATCTCTAAGTTTAGTAGCAGTATCTTCACTTGTATTTGCTGTCCAGGCATTCTTTAGAGCATCTGGATAATATTTCTATATAAATTCTGAAGTAAGTTTAAGTACTGCGGAGGATTTTCCTGCTCCTGCCTGTCCTTCTACTAAAGTTATATTAGAATACTGTGGAGCAAAAGAAGAGAATGTATAGAATAATTGTTTACCTCTCTCAGTAGATAATATTGCCGCTACAGTAGTATTATTAGGATATAACTATTTAAAATACTCATATCTCTCAGAAACGGATAAATTATCTATATATTTCCTTGTTGCATCTTTAGCAGCCTGAACAAACTTACTTATAGTATTTCCATTAATAATATTTGCTACACTTAACTATATAGCCTAAATCTATGGATCTAGAGGAACTATTTTAGTATCATTAATTCCATACAATCCTTTTAAGAAGGATGAAGTTTTAATAGAAGCTTTTGCCGCCAACCATCCCATAAATGAATTACTATCAATATCTGTAGTAGATTCATTTAACAAGGTGTACTTTTCAGTAAGAAGTTTATAAGACTTCTCGTTAAACAGTTCTGAGAAATCTTTATCTTTATTCTTCTAGAAAAATTCATAAATAGCATCTTCTAACTATATGGATTCTTTCTTTAATTTAATCTATGTATCTTTATCAAGATTTAAATTACCAGAATTATAATTAGCTTCTAATGTAACTAATGTTGGCAATATGGTGTCTAAATCAGACTTATCCCAATCGTCTGGAACTATATCAGAAAGTTGTTTAACTCTCTTATAATTTAAATATGATGAATTAACAGATATTCTACTCTAAGAATTTAATTTCTATCCTCTATTTATTCCGTAAAGGGTTTTATAATAATCCAATCTTACCTTAATGGAATGTATATCAGTATATATAGCATCAGCCACAGATCCACTAATAGCAGGTAGATCTTTCCAAGAATCATCTTTACTAGCTTTAGCTATATCATTTAAGGTCTTATTAATACCCCAAATATTATCTTTAGGCTATAGGGTATTCTCATCAACCATAGTTAAAGCAGCATCATCAGTTCTAGCACCACTAACTATTGATTGTACCTAATCCAGTATAATAGATGCCTGATTCAGCTGTTTAGATAAATCATCATCTAGTAAGAATTGGGATACATCAGAACTACTCTAACTCTCAAGAGCTTTTAATTTTTCAAATACTTCTGATATTTTAATAGGACTTCCATTTATAGCAGAGTTATAACTGTCTAAAATATCCATTACTGGAGTATAGGATAAGTTGTCTACAATTTTCTACAACTTATCCAAGTTGTCTACAAACTCTTTATTTTTACTATTAACTTTATTGATGAGATTCCAATTACCAGTCTGAATCATATCCTCACTAAGATTACCGAGTCTTCCGAAAATAAAATCTTTAGTTTTAGATATAACCTTAACTAGATTCTATTTTAAATCTGCTGGTATAGAACCTATAGAAGTTAATCTGTTAACAGTTTCCTCTAAATTCCTACTATAAGCATCGCTGAGAATGCGCTAAACAGCTTCTGCATAAGTAGAATTATCTATAGTATCCGTATCTGTTATTTTGCTAGTTAGGGCTGAATCAACATCACTTATAGTAGCTGTTTTAGAAGTATCGGGAGATGTTGAAGGTTGTTCTTCCCCAAATAAAGGTTCTTCCCCAAATAAAGGTTCCTCCCCAAGATTTAAAGCCTGTTCGCTTGGATTAGATGGAGTCTCTTCAGCATTATAATTATCATTAGCTTTTGCTAAAGCATCTAACCTATCTAAGTCTTCTTTAGATAAAGCAACAGAGTTTTTAATATGATCCTAGACTTTCTAAGATACTTCCAAAAACTTATCGGGATCTTCCTATGATAAATTCTATAATTCGGTTAGAGCGTTAACTGTATCAGATAGTTGTGTTAACTCTTTCTACCCTTCATCAACTAACCGTGTGTAAGTATCCGAAACTTCTTGTAACTTATTACTAAATAGTCTTGTAGCATATAAATACTGATTAGTAGCTTGTGCTACATATTCTTTTTTAGGCCCATTAATATAATCTTGATATTTAGTTTTTAAACTATTTAATTCATCGTCTGAAATATCTTCATATTTCTTTCCACTATTAGTTTCAGCAAATCCTTGGAATGTAGCAGCTTTATCAAATCCTTGTAATACATAAGGAGTAGTTTCGAGTATAGCCTATGCCATAAACAAGGCAGACTTTTTACCTTCTCTTAAATCTTTAATTTGATTCTAAACATCTGTAAGTTCTTGCTGTTTAGATTGTATAGCTTTTTGTATATCTTGATATTGTGGGTCATCCTTTTTATATTCTTGGTCTGGTAATTTCTGATTCAAAGTTGCAATATCAGAATGAATTCTTAAAGCTCTAGTAGCCAAAGTATTAAATGATTGTATAAGATTTGCGGTAGAAGTACTGTTATATAAATACTGCCAACGTAAATCTTTTAAAGTATTAGCATCAAATAAAGATTTATCATCTAAATCTGCCCCATCAACACTTAAAGTAGTTTGTATTAAATCCAAATTCTGACGTACTAAATCTTTAATAGCTTTATCCTGATTATCGTCTTTAGTACCTTGTTCATAACCTATAACATTTCCATTAGAATCAGTTACAGTTTTAGTGGCAGACAGATATTTATTGCCAATATCTGTTTTATCCAATACCTTATAGAAATCATTAAGCTGCTCTTTATTTCTACTCATATACACAAGTTGTTGAGCAGCTTTTTCGGTAGTCATATTACTAGCTTCTCTATTAGTTTTAAAATTAATAGATACATTAGCTATACCACCACCTAAAGCACCTCCCAAGAAATCCATTAAGTATTGGTCTTTCCAATTTTCGGTATGCATTCTTGAAGAGGAGCCATTAATTTCATTATAGAAATTGTACGTTCTCTTTACAAAGTCTTGAAGTACATCTTCACTTACTTCTTCAGTACCTTCACCTAAGGCAGAAGCTGCAGTAGAAGCAATAGTTTTACCCAAAGTTCCCTATCTACCTACTGCATAATCAGCATTAAATAGCTTTTTACCAAAGTTAATTGTCTTGGCCCATAAACTACGTTTGAGTTCTGGAGTTATAGCTTTAGCATTAGCCTATTCGAAAGCCTATACAGTATCTTTAGTTAGAGCTTTTACAATAGCTTTGTTCTACATTCTAGAAGCTCTAAGTTCTGGCAAAATCCATTCACCTAATCCTGTACTTAATAAAGCATACTCAGCAGCAGCATATCCCATAGTAGTAAGTGCAGCTAAAGAATCAGATGCTCCAGCATTTTTAGCTTCTTGATAGGTGTCATTAACAGTAAGCATTGTCATATAAGCCTTAGACAAAACTCCACCAACATTATAATAATCCTTTACATAATTCTCTATTGACTATGCAGCTTTGAGATTATTAATTAATCTTACCTACTCAGTAGCATTCATGAACTCTGCAGGATTGGTTTTATAAAGCTCATTCATAGGCATTTTAAACTTGTCTTGAATAGCTTTATCCAAAACTCCAGATTTATTGTATTTAGCTAGAAGTTCGTCCTACATAGCTTGCTAGCCTTTAGCAGAAAGAACTCTACCATCCATTCCCACAAGTTTAGGAAGTTGTTCAAACAACATTCTCTACTGCTTAAGTTGGGCTACAGTATCTCCAATCATTCCAAATAAATTCTCCAGAGACCACATATTCTATGAAGCATATTCAGATCTAGTTCTAGAGAAATTGGTAGCTTCTGACATACCCTATAAATAATTCATAGCAGCATTGTCAGAAGAAGTAAGTATCTTACCTAAGGTAGCTCCAAAAGAAGCAGCTTGTTGTACTATAGTAGCACCAGTAACTACTGGTCCTACATAAGGTAAAAACATACTGCCTACTAAAGCAGCATTCTTTACAAAAGAACCTACAGCAGATTTATGAATATCATCGCTATCTAAGAAGTCAATAGCATTTATTGGGCTGTCTTCATTAGTAAGAACGTCAGATATATGTAAAAGCTATCTACCACTAATATTTCTACCATTAAGGTCTTCATAATAATATGTACCAGTATCCGGATTTATCTTTAGTTCTCCGGCATGATGTGCTATATTATCAGCATCAAATCCTGTCTGCCCTTTAGTCTTACCATTAATATCAACATCTTCATCGTACTAAGCTAAGGCCCTTACATCTTTAAAATTACCAAAGAATGATTCTTCTGGAGATGCCTCCCATTCTCCTGTAGCCGGATTATATACTTTTTGAGATTGAGCTATTTCTTGTGGAGTTTTAGTTCTCTCACCTTGCTCACCAAACCTTACTGTAGAATAAGTAGTCCTATCAGGGTTTACTTCATGAGTATTAATATTAAACTGAGGTGCCCAGTCTACCTAATCATCAGGTGCAAATATATCATATTTACTATACTATGTCTTTACATCTTGAGTTTTATCGTAACCCTGTTGAGCCATAGTATTGTAAACTGCAGTAGCTGTATTATAAATTGCATCTAATTTAGCAGTATCTAAGTTTCCGTTATTATCTTGTACAGCAGGATTGCTAGTAACCTGTTGACTGTTCTTATATACATCTTTAGATTGTAAAGAAGTATTATTTACATCAAGCCCAATATCTTGAAAATCCGCAATACTAAATGACGGATTTTCAAGAACATTGAGCAACATATCATTTTCTTTCTACTGAATCATTGTGATAAATTACCAGGATTATTATACCTACTTAATAACTAATCTTTATGATTTTGAAGTTGCTATATCTATTCAAACTGATTGGCAGACATCTTTATACCACTACCTGTATAGTAATCTACAAAATTACTACTCATAGGAATAAAGATAGTACCTTTATATACTTTTTCAGTACCAAATGTTCCGAACCAACCATTATCCAACTTAAAGTCTTTGTTTTGAGTAAGTTGTTTGATATTATCTACATAATTACTTCTAGCTTGATCATCAGCTTCAGCTGCTTCTATTGTAAAGTTAGGCTACCCTCCTTGGAAAGCTCTTTCTGTAGCAGTACCATTCACTACAGCAAATCTTCTATACTCAGAAGTAAGATTACCATTTACATCGTATTTAGCTGCAATACCATTACGTTGATATACTTTATTAATCTAAGTCTTCTAAGCAGGAGTTAATTGATCTTGTGGTATTCTGCCAAGATTACCTAACTAGCTATTAGCTTGTTCTATTTTGTTAAGTAATCCAAAGTCTGGTCTGACAATACCTTTAGCTAAAGCCTACCTATCTACTGGTAATTCTGTAGAATAAACTCTACCTCCATCTACTACAACTTTGTTAAGAGAATCTGGAGATAACATAGCACCATCCATAGAAGCTCGTTTTACAAACATACCTCCAAGACGACCACTAACTAATTGTCCTAAAGTAAGCATATCTTGAGGATTACCTTGAGCATCCTACATAGCAATAGAATTAGCAGTAACATCTATACCTACCTGTCCCTTACCCATAATAGGTACTTTTTCTTTAGTACCATATCCTAAAGCAAATTGGACAGCCGGATCCATCTTGACATCTCCTAAAGAATTCTAAGCACTACTTCCTTTAGAAGAACCACTACCAGTTGAAGTATTAGTAGGCTTAAGATATTTAGACCTAACTTCCTGCAAGGAAGAAGTTTGGCTTAATATCATTTCTTTTAACAGGCCATAAACTCCTTCTGGAGTACCTCCAGAATTTAACTATAGATAGGCTTTCTAAGTATCATTTAGATTTCTATATACAGCATCCAAAGCCATTTGAGCCTATTTTTCTTGAGTTTCATTTTTATAAGTTACCTTATAAACTCCATCCATAGGGCCTACTCCAGCATTTTTAATAGCTGCAATACCGGCTTGAATCTAGTTACCTTCTCTAGCACTATAGCCTTCTTGTGTAACAGTAGATTTACCTAACTATTTTACAATAGAATCTACAGTCTTCTTAACAGTTGCAAATGATATACTGTTTTGAACTATAGATAACACTTCATTCTATAAAGCTAAAGAAGGGTCGTGTCTACGAGCTTTAAGTAAATCTGAGTTCTTCTATATAGCAGCTACCCCTTGTGCCTATAAGGCTAAGGCTTGTCTAGGAGTAACTAAATTATATCCTTTCTAAGTTTTAACTACAACCCTACCGTCAGATGAAATAGCAGCTTCAGACAAAGCTCCTTGAGCTTTAGCCTGATCGTAAGCATCTTTATATTCTTCTTTAGATTCAATAACTTTATTTATTAAATCTATATTCTTATAATATTGTAATACAGGATCTCCTGTACCAAACAATGCATCTCTTTTAGCCTACTAAGCTAGGGTAGTGCTAACTAAAGATACATCAGTATCTAAACCTCTCATACTTTTTAATAGTTCCATAGTATCTTTCATGTCAATACTATCAGAACTTTTAGCAGTAGTTGCTGTAGAATTGCCAGTATTATCAAATAAAGATAAAGCAGGGTCAGCTGCTGTTGCATTTACTTGTACTGGTGTATAAGAGGCTAGAAAGGGGGCTATTGAACCCCCATTCTAGAACTTTTTAAAATTTATATTCATTTAAATACAATTTTAGAATAATCTGCCTATTTTAATTTACTAAATTGGTTCCAAAAGTTATCTATAGACTTCTACCATTTTTTAGCAAGCCTATCCTTATCTTTATTCTTTTCACGTATTCTGGCTATAGTCAATGCAGCACCCCCATCTTTATAATAGGTAGGTGTAGCTGTATTGTAGTTAGAATCACCTGCTTCCCATATAGGAGTATAATCATAATGCAAACCTCTGAGTTGGGCTAGATTCCAGAGCTATCTTTTCTAAGAATCAAGAGTAGCTGCATCTAATTCTTTCTACATATCGTTTTGAATCTACAACCTCTAGGCATCTGTTGTAGCAGCATCATACTTAGGTTGCCATTTAGCCTTAATATTTTTTAAAGTGTTGGCCAAACTTGCATTAGAATTTAGCACAAGATCTTGTATATCTATCTTCTATTGCAATGCTTTCTTGTTAACCTAATCTTCTTCCGCAGGATATGATACATACTTATCATACCACCTAGCCCAGTTATCGTGATTCATCTTATTAGTAGTAAGTACTGTCTACAGTCTCTCACGCTCATTATTATTAAGATTAAGTCTGTTCTGATTAGCATTCTGAGAATGTCTTTCGATATTAGCTTTATTCTCCTACAAAGCGGCTTCATAAGTCTTTCTAATCATATCGTTATCAGCAAGTCTGCCTTTAATTCTATTATCATCGGCTTGTGAAACACCTTGCATTTGAGTAGCTGCTCCTAGATAACTATCAGCTGTATTGGCTGCAACTCTGTCAGCTTGTAACTATGCATTTGCTCCTGCTCTGTCATATTCGTTTCTAGTAGCATAATCACCATAGATTTTTCTATTAAAATCCCAAGTATTATACAGTACTGGATTCATATGGCTAAGAGCTTCATTCATCTGCTTAGTATTAAATCTATTATCCCATCCGGCTTTAATTGCTCCAAGTATTGCAGGTTTAGATTTATCTATAACTCCAACAATATCCTATAGAACAGTAGATTTTTTCATTCCATCAGGATTTGCTCCATCGACTTTAGTAGACTTGTCTTCCTAAGTACCAGTAGGAGTGTTTAATCTCCTTAACATATAGTAATTAGTAGTAGGGTCTAAATACTATTCCCAACCAACAGTCTTTAATTTATTATTCCAATCAGTAAGTTGTTGATCAGTAAAGTCGCCTAATCTTCCTAAGATTCTTCTATCATCAGTCTGTCCGCTATATGAACCATCTGGTGTCCAAGCAGTATTTAAAGAATCTTGTCCATTACGTTTAGAATATCCTACATTAGAATATCTACCGGCCTAAGAAGCCAAAGCTATGCCTCTAGTATTAAATCCATGAGCAGTAGGATTCTTAGATAACGAATCTGTATCGTAAGCTGATTGATATTGTCTAGTAGCAGCAGCATTATTATTATAAGCAGTATTTAAGAAATTTCCTCCAGCACCTCCAGCAGATTGATATAAACCATGGTGCTGAACCTGCATATTATTAAGCCAGTTACCGTAAGTATCATCCTTGCCATACTATTTTAACTCATCAATAAGATAATTACTATAAGGAGTAAATACATTAGAGTAATACGAAGTATTATTATTAGTATTAGTTATACCTCCATAAGAAGTTCTATTTTTATCTTTGCCAAATACTTGTGGTGTAAATTGAGCACCATTTTGAGCTTTAAGAATACCACCGTGTCTGTATCTAATAGAACTTAGAACACTCTTATTAGCAGCTAAGGCTTTGGTATTATTTTTAGGAGCAGTCATTTTAGTTATTATATCAAATAACTATTTTCTAATAGTTTTTTCATAAGTCTTACCTTGAAATAAAGAGTGTTCATTATCAATAATGTCGGTTATAACCTTCTATTCTTTTTTAGAAAGATTGTCAAAAGCTTGTCTATTATTACTTACAAACTATTCTAGTTTATTTCCACGTATAGCTTCATTTTTAAAATCGAATATACTCTATACATCTTTGCTCTATCCCTACAATCCTCCTAACATTCCGCTTAAAGCGTTTTTAGTTTCTGGACTAACTGTTTGGGTATTTCCGCCGGAAGGCTATGTTCCAGTACTTGAAGAACCTCCTGTTGGAGAAGGCTGTGGAGTAGGCTAAGGCTGTGGAGCGGGCTAACTTCCTGCAGAAGAGGTACCACTTCCTGTTGAAGTACCACTACCTCCTACTGGAGCAGGTTCCGGAGAAGGCTATGGAGAAGGCTATGGAGAAGGCTATGGAGAAGGCTATGGAGCAGGTTGTGGAGCAGGTTGTGGAGCAGGTTGTGGAGCAGGCTATGGAGAAGGCTAAGAATTACCTGTCTGAATATCAGCATTTCTTGCATTTCTAGCATCTTCCATAGCTGTAGCTCTGTTATAAGTAGGTTGTCTGACTGCGAATAGTCTAACTGAAGGCATATCGAATAAACGTATTGGAGATTTACCGTTAACGTAAACATCATAGTTAGTTCTAAGATGTTTGGCCATCCAAGGATGTTTTATATTCATTGCTCTATTTACAATGGCAGCATCACTTACCAACCCATTTGTATTTATCTATTCAGTTACTTCTTTACCCTAAATCTTAGATTTACTATTTTTAAAAGGATTTAAGGAAGTGTTTTCAGGGAATAACCCATCATTTACTTTATAGTTTCCTGATTCTTTAACCCCATTATCGGCTAAGGCTTGTTGCAATCTAGCATTAGCTTCTGACTGAATTTTAGCTTTGTTAATATCCTTAAGCTGTTGGGGAGTAACTCTTACTTTTACGTCCTATCCATTATTTTTAACAGATATTTCTTGCATGGTACGGGTAGTTGGTTGGGCGTTACGCTCTGCTTTGTAATAACGATTTTTACCTACACTAGCAGCACTTCTACCTATACCAGTAGCTAACTTAAATCCATAATACAGATTTTTAAAGTCAGTTTCGGTTAAATCTTTACCCTATGATAATTTCTTAAAGGAGTTTATTATATCATCTTTAGCATTATAGGCAAGAATAATAGGTAATACTTTAGGAGCTAGTTTAGCTAATTTAATTGTAAGGGAAGCTGATTTACCTCCAGGAAGTAACCCTATAGCAGCCAATCCTAAGTTAGTTCCTAAATTAGTTAATACTTGTCCTTTAGTAACACTGTCATCAGCTATATCAGCTCCTAAATCAGTAAGTGCAGATGTCACACCTAATACACCCGAAGCTGCGGTACCATATACAGGAGCAAATGAGGCTGCTAAAGCACCTAAATCCTAAGTTGCAGAGGCTATCCTTGCCCAATCAGTTCCGTTTAAACCCTCTTTACTGATATTTCTATTTCTAGCCTATTGTAGTTTTAATGCTTTTAATTTTTCAGCATTCGATGCTCTTTTAGCTGCAATCTATGTCTTAGAAGGAGGCACGGGTAATGTTGGCTGTATTGGATCAGCAGATTCACCACCATAATCTATTGCAGTGCCGAAATATGCTTTAAGAATACCACCATGTTTTTCAGAAGATACTGTATTGTCGTCAGAATCAGTATCTCGATCTTCTGCAGAATCAGTGTTGGTAGTAGTAGTCTATTCTCCTTCGCCCTGTACGTCTGGAGCTGTAGTAGTCTAAGGTTGGTCCTAATTATATATTGAAGGATACTTTGTCATCATATAAGTCATCATCAAAGATCCCCCATTAGATGTTTTGATATTAGTATTACCAAGATTCTCATTATAGAACAATCCTTTATCTATATCGTATAATACTAAATTACCAGTCTGTTCATTTAAACTTTCTGGTACTACAATAACCTAATTACCTTTATAATTATAAATTGGTTCTGTAGACTTACCTGCAGCTGCAGCAGCTTTAAGCTGTCTAACATAACTAGCCATAGCTGTTGAATAAAGCTGTCCATAAGTAGGAGCATTTCCAACAAGTTTTCTACCAGTAGACTTAAAATATCTATTTAAATCTACTCTCTTATTTCTATAATTAGAAAGATATTCTCCAAAACCTCTTCTAAATACATTTCTACCTACATAGTTAAGATAGCTATTTATATTATTAAATCCATAGCTCTTTAACATAGCTAGAGTCACTCCTAAAGATCTATTAGGATCATAAACTCCATTAGTCTTTATACGAACTTCTCCTAATGGTGAAGCTGCAAATCCTTGTCCATACCTACCTTTATTCTATTTAAATATATTAAGGTATCTATCAGCTAGATTTAAAGCTACTTGTTTATCTTCATCTTTAGTAGTTCCAAATACTGCTTCTTCTGCAGCGGATCTTTTTGGAGTTTCCGAACCTTCAGTTGTACCGCCTGTTGTACCGCCTGCTGTAGAACCTGCTGCATTGCCGGCTGCTCCACCTGTTGTACCAGCCTTGCCAGCTGCTTGTGCAGCTAATTTTGTAGCTAAATCATCAGAAGATTCATCAGTCAGATATTTTCTAAGATTAAAACCTAAAGAATTAGCTGCCATGTAATCTTCGTTATTAAGCACTCCATCTGATAAAGCAGTTCTAAGTCTAGTAAGTCTGGATTTTACAGAATCCATACTTCCTAAAGCAGAATCTGCCGAAGAGTAATCATCTAAATTGAGACTATTCAGCCAACCATTTAAAGCAGCAATTCTACCGGAAGTACCTCTTTTTCCTTTAGCATCAGCAGGGTCTAAATCTAACCATGCTTGAGTATCACCATCATCAGAACCTCCATAAAAGTAGTTCTTATACAGAGTATCCAAAGTGGTAGCATCAAATTTCTTTTCAGGATGTTCTTGCTTATATTTATTAGCCATCCAATTACCTACTTTAGATATATATCCAACATTAATCTGTCCAGCACCGTTCATTGTGGGATCAATGCCTGAATTTTCCATATTGGTTACATCTACAGTATTATTACCTATTTTATTTATATTTCCATTTTGTATATTGGAGAATAAAGCATCTCTTTGAGCTAATATTTGCTTCTATTGCTTTTTACTCCACATATTCTTATAAGTATTGAAGAAGCTATTGTACTGTCCGTTAAGTTGGTCTAGTACCGCACTTCTATCAAGACTTATTCCATTAACATCTATAGTCTTAGATACTTCTGGAACAGAAGGCTTCTAAGCAGTTTGAGTAGATGTAGTCTATGTAGTGTTATTATTTTCCATCATATATAAACAATAAAAGGGAGTATATCAAAATAGATATGCTCCCTGTACATTTAAATATATTACAAAGTAATACGTCTAAGAAGTTTACCACCTGCTCTGTACACAGGCTCTCCCTAATCAGCAGTACCTTCTTGAGGAGCTTCACTACCTTGTTGAGCCATCTGAACAAGTACTTGACAAACTTGCATAGCTGTTTGACAATCTTGACTCTAAACTGCCTGAGCAGCAGCTTGAATCAATTGTGCCATAGGATCTTGCTGACCTCCTTCTTGGGGAGCGGCTTGTTCTTGTTGAGACTGGTCAGCACTCTAATCTGGAGTTACTTGACCGCCATCTTGAAATTTTCTAAACTACAAATTCATAATTAATTACGTTTTTTAAAAATTTAATATTAAATTTACAACTAAATCCAATATACCTTTTCATAGTTATTGACGATATAAATAAATTATTTAAAAAAATGGGATATTAAATTTAGTCTTTTTTCGTTACATATTCTGGTTTTCTATTATCTTGTTTATTCAATACTTTAAACATATACTTTCCTAAAGTTCTATAATCATTATCACTCTAAGACTGATATGCTTTAATAGCTTTCTTTATTAAAATCTTAGTTTCTCTTCTAGAGACAATTCTTTCTCCTCCCCACAATTCCATCTAAGTAGATCCATCAGGAGCTAAGACTTTCATTACAGGGCCATCTTCATCTTCTAAATCTAAAGTATCTCCAACCTTAACTCCACTATCTTTATTAAGTTCTACAACATATAATGTATCATCCTAACTAAGTAGAGTATCATCATCTGGCTTACCTTGTTTTACAGCAGAAACTTCCTAATCCTCATTTATAAAAATAATATCCAATGGAATTTTAGTATTGTGCATCCACATACTTACTTTTTGAGGCTTGTCCCAGCAGAATAGCATTCCACTATCTTCAGGTAAAGATTCAACATTCATTAAACCTTTCCTTTTTTCTTCTTCTGTTTCTGCTTTTTTAACCTTAAATTCTTTATCTCCAAGTTTAATATTTATTTCTTCCATTAGTCTATTACTTTTAATATTGATTCTAACTTATCTAATTTAGAATCGTCATAATCACTAATTACTTTTAAAATACCTCCGATTTTATTTTTAGAAGACTTCTACCTCTTTCTATAGAAATACCTGTTAGCGCCTTTATCAAACTCTAACTGATAGAGCTTCTTGAAATCTTTATTGGCATTATAAAAATCTAATTCTCCCTACAATTCTTTATTCTAATCTTCTTTACCTAATTTTAAGAATATGTAATCACCATCAGGTAATTGCATTACAGAAGGTAAATGATAAGGATAAATTTCTTCTCCATCAGCGTTTTTCTCTACAAGATTTAAATATTTATCAGGATTATCTGAATTAACAGCTTGTTTCCATTTATTCGCCAATTCTGGATTATATTCATAAGCCGATTTTAAATCATATAGAGGACTTAGAAATTTAGGATTTACATCTTTAACCCATTCTTCGTAGGGAACTTTAATTCCCTTTTCTGCAGTAGGAACTTTAGGAAGAGTATTTTGCTATAGTTGCTGATACATTTTCTCATTACCATTCATATCTCCAGTACCTTGAATAGCTGCATCTTTTTGCTACTATTCTGTAGCTTCATTTAAGGCTTTTTGTTGTTCTCCTTCACCTATAGCATTTATAACTCCCTAAACAGCTGTACCTACCATAGATTTAGTTCTAAGATTTTTTTCTGCTTGTTTCTAAGCCTATGTATCTAAAGTATTCTACAGACCTTGTAAATCTTTCTGCGAGGGTAAATTAGTATTTACATTGCCCAACTGCTAGCTCCATGCAGTGTTAAGCTAATTTAAGAAGTTCTGAGTATTGGAAGGGTTTACTATTCCCCCATCCTATTTCTTCTCGAATAATGTAGGAACTAATCCAGTTTTATCGTCTGTATTCTCTACAATCTCTTTAGCTAGTAATTTACCACATTCTATAGCAGCATCATCAGTACCTTCTTTGGCAAGTTGCTCTATTTTATCAGTAACTTCCTTTCTAAAGATTATTTCGTTACGTTCAATTTCAGCTTGTTGAACTCCTTTATTGTCTACTACAGGGATTCCCTTTTTAGTAAGATCTTTAGCATCTTCCATATGATGTAATCTAGCATGGAGAGCACCTTCAGGTATAATATTTATAGAGCCGCCTTTCTAAAATTTAGATAAAGTATCTTGAGGTTCCCAATCTGTTGGAATAAAGAAAGGTTCGTCAATAGTTCCTCCAGATTGATGTTTTACTACATCAGACTACTTATCTTTTACTTTATTAGCTATTCTCTTAGCTCTTTTAATGTATTCTATTTTTAATCCTTTTCTACCCAATCTTGTAGTAGGATCATATCCTCCCTGTAACTACATCTAATATCTCATATTATTTGTATCTGCCATATTATTGGCTAATTCCATCTAAGTCTAGGCAGTATTACTAATACCTGTCATTAAATTCATCTTATTATTAGCATCATCTATCTTTCTATTGGCTTTCTTTCTAGCACCACTAGAGAATAAGCCATATTTCTTATTACTATATTTAAGAGAATCTTGCCAATCTCCTACAGACCCCATATAAGAACCTCCTACAGAAGCCATAGTATCTCTTTCAGATTGGCCCTATTCCTAAGTGTGAGACCTTTTCCCTCCAAATCCATTAAGCATTCCTACTGGAGTCCATCCTAACCAATTACTACCTAAAACACTATCGGTTGTAGTCATACCATCAGTACCACCTCCAATAGCACTAATACCTTTGTTTAGAACTCCTAAACCTTTCATTCCTAGAGATGCTACAGTCCCCCATCCAGGGACTGCAGCTATCACATCGGAAGCAGTATCATAAATACTATCAGCAGCTTTGGTAATATCTCCATAGGTACCACTATATTCAGATTTTTCGGGAATAAACCCTCCAACAACATCTAATGCAGTAGATGCTAATGAAGGGTTTTTTAAAGCTCCTTTAAATACATTATTACCTAATTTAGAAATACTTGATCCTAAACTAGATAAATCTATTCCAGCTAAACTACTCATTATGCAAAGCTCTCAGTATAAACAGTTCGTATAGCAGAAATAATAGCTAACTATTTACCACTATACCTAACTCTAATTTTAATCCATTTATCTCTAAGTGGCATATATTTAGTATATGACCATTTATCTAAATCTAATCTATGTGGCCAGTAGGGATCTGTACCTACGGAAGGTACTTTTGAATCCTTATATTGTTCTGGTAACACATCTTCAGAAATATCTTTAGTAGATAAATCATTTGGTATGTAATCAATAACTAAAGGTGGAAGATTCTTCCAATCTGATTCATTTTTCTATACCAAATTAATTTTAGGAATTTGTATTACCCATTTATCTTCAAGATATTCTGAATTAGATTTTAATATACCATATTTATGTCTTGGAGAACATTTAATATGTGTAGTGATTCCATAATTATTTTCTCTAGAATTGTGGAATATTTCACTACCTGATAGATATTTCCAATCAAATATAGGACTATGATAACTATCTAACATTACAGCATCTAGATTATGTAATAAATTAGCTCTCTTATAGTATAATGGGAAATATGTAGATTTAGGAACTCCTACTACTTGATTTGGTCTTTCTGGATCTATATAATTATTTAATATAGTATTATTCCAGTCTGGAGTTATTGAAGTGTAATCTTTGTCGTAAGTAATTTTACTTCCCATATTATGCCATAAATTCTTAGTAGCTTCTTGACGATAATACATATTTAATTTATCTTTCTTAAATTCATATCCATCACCAATTATACTAAAACTAAATGATTCAGGCTCTGCAAAATTAGATATTATATAAAGATTATTCCAAATCTTCTAAACAGAAGGATCATCTCTTACAATAAATTCAAATTCAAATGGATGTTGCATTCCATACCAATGAGTGGGTAGTGGTTTAGATTCATTCAGACGAATATTTGTTTCTCCATGTTTCCATACATTATTTAAAGTCTAAACGTAATCAGTATTCTCTAAATAATTAGTTAATTTCCAATCATTTAATTTGCCAACATCTTCTTTAAATTGTTTTCCTATATAATTCAATACAGAATATTCTGTAGCATCTTCATTTAAAGAATACATACATTTATCAATATTAAATACATAAGAAGGCATCCATGTATAGAAAGTAGTAAATATTCCTCCATCACTACTAGACATTATATTATAAGCTAAATTCCACTAATAGCGTTTAGGAGTAATTTTCTCAACACTGTTTTGAGTTGGATCTGTCGAAGATATTGTAGGCAATTCTGGCAATTCAGTAGTATCTTCTGTAATACCTAACTGTTGATAGAGTTCTGACCAATCATAGAAAGTAAACATTACTTCTTGTTTATACTGATTCCAGTGAGAATGAACATTTCTTATTCCCAAGACAGGAATATTATCCGTTTCTCCTAAATCAATATTTCTATTTAAGAATTGTTCTACTTTAAAATCAGATATAATATTTACTTTAGAGCTATTACCACTTCCAGTAATCTACCAAATCTTCTTAGCAACAGTATCTACACCATAAATTCCATAAGGCGTTTTAACAATACTATCCTACCATTTAGAACCTATGTCAGAAGTAAGAACTAATCCCTTATCAGGAAGTATTTTATTGTAATTAATATGTATGTCAGTACCATCAGCTGCAATAGATTTTTCTTGAACTGGAATATATACAATACCATGTTCCAACACGCATATTAAATCTCCATACCATTCTAATATTTTAGTAATAGAACCTAGTTCAAAGTTGTAGTCTCTGAAATTGACAGTGCTGAATACTCTATATCCATTATTTATAGAATTATATGGATAAATATTAGAATAATAAATTCTATTAGTAAAGATATTCTGAACATATGGAACATCTGGATATTTATTGTATACCCTAGCTCCAAATACTACATTATAACCATCATTTAATTGCTGACTATCCGGTATTTTAAATCCTCCATCAGCAGACATTTTGGTTACTGGATAGAACCCTCTACCATGTCCATATAGAGCAACTTCTGTAGTATTAGATTCATCAATACTTCTTAAATTGAGATTATAATTAGATTCTACTTTAATAGTAATCCAACTTCCAAGTTTAACAGCATTTATGTCTCCTCTGTTTATATATTCAAATTCAGTTTTACCTCCATACTTATCTTTTGGTAAATTATCAGAAGGTTTAAAATGATCTATCCATGTATTCTCTTCAACGATAATATCGTTAGTAGGTGCTGAAGAATCAGAGAAATTACGATTTACTCTCCAAGTGAAGTTACAAATATAATTATCCCCTCTATAAAGATTATGATTATAGTAATTAAGAGTTTGTATATCTATATTATCACTAATAGGATAATATTCTGAATTGTCCTAAATCCTTACAGACATATAGTTAATTATATTAGTCTCCGAAAATCCCGGATAATATATATCGTAGTAAGTATCAATATCTAATTCCGAACTGTTTAATCCTAAGTAGGGAGAAAACAATCCCCTAACAAGTCTACAATCATTCTGTAAATCTTTAGCAGATAATGTTCCATTATCATTCTATTTTTGTAGATCTCCAATCAATCTATATCTGTAAGCTTCTGAAGCGTCTCCCGCTTTTGCTCTGTAAATATAATTATTAGCTGCGGCGGTAGGTTGACTATCTTGTAGCCCTACAACGTATACATCCTATATATACGAAGTACGCTATATATATTCGTGAGAGGATACTTTATAATTTCTAGATGCTGAAGTTTCTGATGTTAAATAACCTTCTCCATTCTACTATGTAGAAGTACTAAATGTAAACTTAGTTCCGGTAAATAACTGATTAAAGAAAGGCATTTTAACTATATAGTCAGGACATATGGCACCTATTTCTTTATTATTATATGTAGTAGAATATAATCTGTTAGAATAATTATTATTTACCTTTCTAGACGTAGTTCCATTCTAAGTAAGGAAAGATTCTATTACATATTTATTTTTACCACTATGTATTAATGGAAGATTGGAGCCATCATCCACTGGAATTGTGTAAGCCTGGCACAGTCTTAAAGGCATTCGCTTCTATCTCACAAACTTAAGCCCTATAATATTTGAAGCCTTTAAATAATTCATAACATCTTCTGGAACATATACTCCAATACTATATAGAGGCCAGAATTTCGGAGTTTTAGTATTGTTTAAATATACAACTCCAGCAGTATTTTCTCCAGTAGTTTTATTAATATACTAATCAGAAGAAAAGTCATATAACTATACTGAATCATTACTATTCCAAGTAACATCGTCGCTAGATTTCCATTTTATTTCTGTAAATCCTTTAGGACCTTCTGAAGGGAGAGTTGCATATGTAGGGATTTGTCCCCCTCTTATGTTATAGACAGAAGAGTTTTCTCCATTTTTATAAATAAATATAACTCCAAGTCTATAAATCTCCTTATTAGCATACCCCAGATTATAATATATATTTTTAGAATTATAATATTCTCCAGTGAATGAATTTTCTACAGAAGTCTCTATCTATTTATTTAAATAAGAGGTACTAATATCTCCAATAATAGTATTTTTATCACATACATAGAGATATGGTAATATTTGGATAGCAGCAGTTCTTAATTCAGGATCGTAATTTATATTCTATGAAACATTTCCTAAAAATAGTCTATTATTTACCTAAGCCTCTGTTTTAGCTGTTAAAAACTATTTCTAAGTAATGTTAAACTCTTCCTAAGTAATACTAGAAGTATTTTCATATCCAGTAATGCTGATTACAGTATTCTCAAAATCATACTAAAACTTTTTATTAATTCTGTAATACTTAGTAACATAGTTCTACATATCATCAGAAGTATCTCTTGAATAGATAATCTACAACTGATTATATGCAGTATTTAAATTATCAAACTGTAACTAAATTCCCTTATAGCTATTAGTATCTCTTATACCACCATGTACAGAAAAAGGATCTCCGTCATTACCTAAGAATACCGATATTAATCCTGTTTCTACGACAGTGTTAGTAGAATTACCATCACCATCTATGTAGGAAATATAAAAATGATAGTTTCCACAAGCCAATCTACCATTTGTTATAAATCCAACATACTTACAAGTACATACACTATCAAAAGTCTTAGTTAATGAAGTCTGAATTTCAAACTTCTGGTCATTGTATCCACTATAAATATTTTCGGTATTGGACAATCTATTTGGTAATACATAGGTGTTATTATCTTTTACAACTAATCTTGAATTAATTAATCTAGGAACATTTTTATTATCAATAAAAATAATATTAATGGAATTGTCGTAGGATTTCTACAATTCCATCTATAATGGATGTAGTAAATCAAAATTTAATTTAGTGGTATCCATATCACTAAGAGTATATTCCCCATTTTGTAATATTTCTAAATTATGTAAAGGATTATACGTATAACTCAATGTTCCATTGCCCGCAGTCTATACTATATTAACAGTATAAGTACATTGTGCATCTATATTTAGTTCGTTTTTTGTAGTAGTTAGTTCTATCATGGTCTGTAACTAGAAATCTGATACTATGCTGTAGCATTAGGCATTGCCTTATTTACATCATAATTAAAGAATTTTGCATAAATTCCCACATTTATAGGAATATTACAATAAGTAGCAGTACAGTATGCAGAATCAGTCCTATTATGTTTATATGCCATTTGAGTTGGTGCACATAAAGCTCCAGAACTTTTATAAGTATTAGTTTTAGGTAGCGATCTTAAAGAAGATACATTTGCCCCTTCAGCTTCACCTGTAACATTATTCGGCACTACCCAATAATTTTTATTAGTATTATTTCCATTATTAAGAATTAGGGTGCTATATTCTGTAGAAGAATCAATATTTATTCTTATAGGTAATAGTACATCATAAAGATCAAAAGGATGCTCTTGAGGAGTATCTCCAGATAAAGTATAGTAACTATTAACATCTAACATACTCTCTTCATCATTTCTATATATATCTGTAATAATTCTACAAGCATTCTTTTTATAAAGATACTTATCCTTATTAGCCGTATCAGTTTCCTTGGCTTTAATATTTCCATTTATATTGGTATCAGTATTTGGAGAACTTATAGGTTCTAACAATACAGGATAGGATATATTAGATACATCATTTATGCTGGAAAGTATTTCTTGTAAAGGATTTATAGAATATTGATAATCTACTTTTTGCTATATCAGTCTTACAGAATATTGTGCAGTAGAAGTTAGAACTGCTTTAGTAGAATTAACAGATTTATCTATATTATATATTTTAGATTCATTACAACGAGTATTTAAAATAGAAGTTACCTAAGAATCATAATTTACATCTCCTATCTGTAATATACTCTATGGGATATTTAATGCAAAATCTGAAATTGTGAGAGTATTGTTTATATTATCGCTATAACACATATTCTATGTATCTGCTATAGTTATATTTGCATTATCAACTGTATATGTAGACTTAGTATACACATAATAATTCTTAAAGGTGCTTAGTAAAGTTTTGATAATTGGAGATATATCCTTAGCTCTCATCTAATCTGGATTCTGCCAATCTGAATCTATCTGTATAGATTGCCCATAATTTAAACTGCTGTATACTCCTTGAGAATCTAACCAGAATGGAAATAAGCTCTTAAAGCAGGAACCAAAGAAATATTTATGTCCCCCCTTCTCTTCCGGCATATAAGTAATAGCTATACCGGAATCGGTATTAGAATTACCTTCATATCCAGGAACATCTACTCCATTATGTTGATAATCATGAGTTCTCTAAGACCTTAATGAATAATTCCCCTTAGTATCTTTTTGAACAAAGTCAGTTAAATATGCACTCCCCCAGAAGCAGAATGTAGGGATAAATTTATTGGCAGCTTTAGTATTGTTGGACATTATAGTCTGTAATATAGTAAACTAATCAACAGTATCTTTGAAAGAGTTATCCGCATTTCTACCTATTGTTAAGTTAGCCCTAGCTTTTGTATTATGACCATATTTATTTCCTAACACGATAGGAGTATAAGAACCATTCCACCAATTGTTTTTATTATTATCAAAATCATTATCCGCCAATTCACCATATATGGAATTATTCAAGCTGCTCCCATATCCTTGTACAAAATTATTAATAACTTGTGAGGTCCCTATGTCTGAGGTAGCACCTGTAATAGTTTCTTCTGTCAAATAATTATAAATAGCACCAACATCTGTATGAGTAGCTGCAGAATCGTCTAATTCAACATAAGTATCCTAGTAGTTATCATCCATTAAAGTTCCATTGTTATCGTATAGTTTGAAATCTTTATTACCATTGGAATTAATATAATACCCAGTATCTATATTAGTCCTATCAACAACATATTGTCTATACCATAAGTTATCAGAAGGTAATCCCCCTTCATCATCATTTTTACAGGCTACCTAAGTCATGTAGTAATATTTTGGTAGGTAGTCGGAATCTATTTCATATCCAAAAGCGTAATAATTAGATTTTAACTTTTCTCTAAGATTCTTAGAAACTTCCAGTGGGTCTAATACAAACGGTCTAAAATATTTATTAAAGGTAATTGCTCCTGTATAAAGTTTACTTGATGCAGACGCAGCCTAGCTACACTAAAAACTAACTTTTAAATAAGTATCTATATAACCCAGCTTTTTTAACGTTGCATCAGTTTTTGCAGATGTACATATTGCATTAAGAGAGCCTTCTTTAAATATTGCTTGATTTTCTTTTACAAAAGAAGTATCCTAATTTCCTATAACTTTAGGTTCAAAAGAAGTTTGAGAACTACTTACCTTAGATTTTGAGAAAGTATATAAAGCAGCTTCTTCTAAGTTCTCCGGATTTATAGTAAATATGTTATTATTATTATTATTTTCAGTAATGCCTTTCATATTGTAATAATTACTTATAGTATTATTTACAACCATGCTAAAGGCTTTAGTTTGAGTATTTGAAGATAATAAAGTACCTGTCTTCTAAGAATCCACAGTCTAAAAACTATCAGAAGTTTCGGATAAATCTAAAGGAATATTTATAAGATTGTAAGGAACAATAGAAATATCTCCAAAATCTTTTAAAGTGCATGAATTATATAGAGAAGAAGTATTTACCCACCTATATTCTTCATACTAAGAGTTTTGTGCTGTAAAAGAAATTATCACAAAGTATATTGTATTCGGCTACAATCCTGTTACAGAATTAACGAAAGAACCATTGTACGTAGATCGCTTTTCTATAGTTTTTACATGGTCTATTGTATTAGTATATATATCATAAAACTTCATTACTATATTACTAATACCCTACTTATAGAGACTGATGTCATAGAATCCCCAAGTAAGAACTAATTGATTGTTATATACTTTATAATTCCAAGTATTCAAATAAATATCAGGATTATCACAAGCATTTGCAGCTATACTGATAGAATCTTCCAATTCAGTCTAATCTCTATTGTAAGTCCTAGGATATATTTTTATATTAAATATCTCTGAAGGCTAAAATGACTTTATATAACAATATGTTTGAACAGAACGCTTCCAATAACCTGTATCTCCATCCTTTTCCCTATCCTTAGAAGTAGTATGATCATAATAAACTTCTGTATCTCCAGAATTTGTAGATATAACATATTTAATTCCATTAATTACATTAGATATTGCCCCACAATTACTTCCAATACCGTCAGGACAGTCCCAATAATAAGTAGAATTAAATATAAATACTCCACCATTTTTAGGAATATTTTTGAAAACCTAAGTTTCTTCGTCTGTCAAATTCTTTAATTTAGATACATCAGACTAACGTATAAAATTAACAGTATTAAGTATTTTATTTATATGTCTTTTGTGTAAATGTAGAATTAGCTATCCTGTATTTCCTCTATTATTTAATACAAATGTACAATTATTTCCATTTATAGTAGCCGACTTCTCAGAAACATCTTCTTTCTGAGAGTTAGAAAGTATTTTCTACCATTTATAATCCCACATCTTCATGTCTCCAGAAGACATATTAACATAATCTACGAAATTATTAATAGTTATCTCTACATTACTACCATAAGTAATATTATCTATACAATTTTTAGTTATATAAATATCACTAGAATAATTTATATTATCTATAGGTACTATAGGGGTTCCTGACAATATATCAAAAGGGTTTTGTTTAAATGACCCATTAGAATTATTTTTCTCAGTATAACTTTCAGGTGAAGGATAGGTACCTAACTAACATTTCTTAGTTTTAGGATTATATAAAGCAATATAAGCAATTCCACCATACTCCTTACACCCTACAGGAACATATCCTTCAGGAATTGAGCCTAAAGGAATATTACCCATATCATTCTACAATATCATTTCATCTCCATTACCCGTAACTAAAGTAGCATTTACTGCATCAGATAATACTTCTTTAGTATTAGTAAGCGGATTTAAATCTATAGATAATCCGCCAGTAAAACCATTTACCGTTGCTTTCTTAGACATAATATTTTATATTTGTGTTCCATAAGATTTTTCAATGTTTTAGCCCCTACAAACTCATAATTTTCAACATTCTATATAGGCAGATATGGTCTTATATATCTATGATTACCAAAGTCTTGAGGAGCTTTTGCTCTAACCATATATCTATATTTATAAAACGCATAGGCCATATCTGGATGTTTAAATAGAACTTTAGGGTTATCAAAAAAGAAATATTTAGTTGTATTAGCTCTGCAGGAATTATATCTTCTCAGCTTCTTCATATTTTCTGTAGGCTTGAAATAATATTTATATTCCTATTGAGAAATGCAAAAATAGTAATATCCATCCCATTTAATATTCTTAGTTATAAATAATTTTTCAAGTTTCTTACGCATTAACCTACGATAATATGTTTCAGGTTTAAATCCTGAAAGAGTTTCAATATTTCCTATATAAATATAATGGTTTTTTGTCTATATAAAAACATCTCTAAATCTTTTGGCATGATGAAAAATTTGTACCCACCCAAAGCGTATAAATGATTTTAGAAACTTCAAACTTGCTTTTGGATATAAGTACCAAAACTCAGAAATATAATCGTCAAATTTCTTCGGAATAGAATCATAGTATTGTTTACCACTATTGATCTGTTCTGACAATTCTTTCTAAAGTCCAGGGTCTAAAGCTATATCAGTGTCAAAAAATATAGATGAATCTCTGCTGCGGTATCTGGTTAAAACTATTTTATATGCTTTAAAATCAGATACTAAGAAGTTTATGTCTAAAAACTTACCCTACTGTCTGTATTTTTTAAAATCTTCTCCTTCTATAGGTTTTGTGTGTAAAGTGCAATAAGCTCCTATAGCAGGGACAGCCAAGGTAAGATTATTTACTATAACTTCTTTAATAAGAAATATTACAAATTCTGCAAATACTTCTCCAAGACATTCTTCTTTCTCAACCCCTTTTATATAATAACCTAAAGATTGTAAATCCTATTTAGTTACCGGTTTCTTATATCCATAGAATAACTCTTTAGAATTAAAAGCAAACTTCTTATCTGTCTGCTACATAAAGTCTACAAATTCCTATTCGACAGGTTTCCTCTAAACAATCTTTATCTTCTTCTACCGCTTTGGTTCTATTTTAAATCGTTCCTAACCTATCTCTCTTCGTACAAGTTTTTTTATCTGCCCAAAAGATAACAAATCATAATCATCCATCATTTTATTGGTTTGTAAGACTTACCATACAACTTCCTATCAGAACTTGTTTTGGCGTCCAAAATTTCATTCATTTCATTATCAGATATACTTTCAGGTATTCTTGCCTAATCAATATATCTAGCAGCTTTCTAATCTAAGACTTGAGACATCTGTACAAGCCCTGAATTATTAGTCGCTAATCCTTTCTTAAAAAGCTGAACACTGGCTACGTAGGTAGCAATAGCTAAGGCTTCTTCTGAAGTAATCTTAGGCAATCCACTATCATCTAATATATTCTCTTCATACAAGATATTTAAAGTCTATCCTGTGCAATTATCTTTTAAATATAAAGTATTACCACTTTGTGTGTACTTAACATACCTTCCAGATATATAATCTGGACTGGTTAACTATTTACCATATTCAATATAATTCTCAGTAACGATAGAATCTATATCTCCATAATCATAGATAGGTGATACGAATCTGGCATCTTCAAAATTATATGTTATAGCTTTAATATTATCACAGTTTTCTGGCAATTCTGCAGTATTATCTTTAGATACTGTTAAACAGCTTCTATGTAATTTAGTTCTCTTATTTCCAATTCTCTCAAATGCGATTAAACCTAATTCTTCAAAATCTTCAGGTTCCATATCTACATTATAATACTAATTGGCTAGAACTTGTGCATAGTGAAAATCAAATAATTCCATTAGCTTGCAGAATATTCTTGTTTATTAGGTATAATAGGCATAGCTAACTATCTGTAATATTGTACATACTAAGTAGTTACTCGCTTTCTTACCTCTTCATCAATAAAACTAAATCTTTTACTAGATACATCATCAGGACAGCATTTAAAGTTTTCTAGGTCTCTAGGATCTTTAAATACTGCAACTACAGAAATTTCTTTTAAATATGGAGCATTAAATATATAACCATCTAACCATCCCTAATCATTTGGAGTTGTATCTAGATATACAAAAGGTTTATTCTTAGCTCTTCTTCTATACTTAGAATATATCTAAGTAGTAGTCATAGATTGGTATACAATAAAAGGATTCTATCTATCTGTAGAACCTATGTAATCTATTGTATCTGAACCAAAGCAATCCATCATTAGTTGTGGTATACAGAAATGCATCTAAGGTTTACCTACATATTCAGAATTACAATGACATCTATCCAAATCTTCACAATCTACTGGAATACAATTTATTGCTTCTAATAAATCTTTAATAGGCAATATACCTTTTAAAGCATATTCCTTTATTACAGAAATTCTTGTCTATATAATGTCGTCTTCAAGCTGTTCAAGACTTATAGAATGGTTTTCGTGATAACCACGCAATCCTCCTACAATATCATTGTAAACAGCAGAAGCCAATCTATTTATCATTCCCATAAAAACTACACTTAAAAAAAAAATAGGTGCTAACTAACTATTCATTAGTTAGCTAACACCTATTAATTAGATATTATAAAAAATATTAAGGCTAGGTTGTGCCAGAATCTGAACCACTGCCACCGGTTGAACCGCCAGTAGTAGCAGAAGCTGGTTGTCTCTTACCATTCTTAAGGCCCTTAGGAGTTACAATAGACTCTGAATCTGTAAGATTCTTACCCTGTGCTTCAGTCTATACATTCTTAATAGCAGCTGAATCGTTATAAGAATCTTCGAGTTTATCCTTGTCTACAGCAACATCATCATAATCTTTGTCTGCAGTGGTAGCCATACCTTCAATACCATTAGAAAGTTGTACTAATAAAGCCTCGAAAGCAAGAGAAGGATTTACTTTGGCATCGGTGCTACCATCATCAAGTACGAAGAAAGTGTGCATAGTAGTAGAAACAATCTGCTGACCGACAGCACTCAAGCCTCCAAGACCTGGTCTCTCAACACAAAGAGTAATAGTATACTCATTGTAGTGGCCGCCAAGAATAGGAGCTTCATCCTCAAATGGATTAGCCCACTCTCTATGAGCTTCAGTAGGAAGAACAAGATCCTTGACCAACTGACGATAAGTACCAACACCCGGCTTACCCTGATTTACAAGTACACCATCTGAATCATATTCGTAGTCACCGAAAGCAGCGCAGCAATCAAATGTCTGATGAGCCTCATTGTAGATCTCCAAAGAGGCTTCTACAACTCTCTGATATTCATCAGTACCAGTAACAACTACTTTAGTGCCGTCAGTGTTGACATTCAGCTGCAAGTCGCCGTAGACGAGATTGCCGTACTTGTTAGCAATTCTAGCAACTTTCTTAGCAAGATCTGATTCTTTGCCTTTATCTGAAGCACTTACAGGGAACTCAATATAGAAAGGCTTGATGTGACGGCTATATGCATCTGAATAGATAACATCATTAGAGCCTTGCAACTCTACCTTAATTACAAGTCTACCAAGAAGACTAGTAACTTGGTCAGAGAGCTTAGCTGTAGCCTTAGTCATATCAAAAGTTACTTGGAAATACTCAGGATCTTCCCAAGCTCTCTTTACTATAGAACTAATATTCTGTCTTGCAAATCTGCCACCTCTGGCAATTCTCAATACAGGGTTAAAAGTATCTTCTGCATCGACCCAGAATCTTGGATGATCTTTAATAGTAGTAGCCCCACTATGTGCAGTTTTACCTGCAAATCCAGGAGCGGTAATACTATTAATAATAGTAGTAGTTTCAAAATTAAATGTTGACATAACTTAATTATTTTTTAGTTGATGTCTATGCTTGAGCTGGAGCAGCAATAGACTAGCTTATAGCAGGATTAGTTTGCAGTCTAGGATCACTAGCGTTCTCCATGACTATTTTAGTCAGCTCGTTTATTATCTCTTGGCATATATAATCTGGAAATTCTATTACTTGTGAAGTATCTTCATTTAAATCAAGCTATTCCTAAGTCAGTCTTATGAATTGAGGTGCTTTAATGTAGTCGATACTTATACCAATCAAATTAAATACTGAGGAATCTTGGCCATATCTGATCTCCAAACGTACATTTGAAGAATTGCCGTAACGATGACCTGCAGTTTTTACTACAGTATTATCCTCACTATCTACGTCATCAATAGAAATCTTGTATTTTCTATTTAAAGGATTACCTGACGCTGCTGCAGAAGTATTCTATGTATCCTTATAAGTTGTTCCATTTACCTTATTCTTGTCTGCATCATAACTAGGACCTGTTTCTACATATTGAGAAGTAGCGACATCAGTTCCACTATATTGTATTGATGAGCCAGAATTACTATCCTCTTTAAAAGGATTAGTAGGATTTGTAGGTGAAGTATTTAAATTATTAATGTAATAATAAGGTCTCTTATAAGTAGGTCTCATATAGAGATTGTCTATAATAAGCGGCCAAGTATCGGCATTACATTTAATAGCTCCCTTCCTTACAATATCTCCTACATTATACGGACAATTTATTCTTTTCTTTACCTGATAAATACAGATACAATTCAGTAAATGTAAATAATCTGCAGGTAAGTTAAATTCATAAGTAGCTCCATATACAGAGTCAGAGCTGACTACTTCTGCATCTCCCTTTTCTCCGTTATCACCATCAGTTTTACCCAATAGCTTTGTTATTACCTTAGATAAATCTGCAGGTGTTTTTACGGGTTTTAAGATAGCAGAAGTCTTCAATACTCTTATATCGTCAGTACGTTGTTGGTCAGTATCTACACCAACATTAAACTGTTTATTTATAAACTAGTTAATAGCTTTATTAAAGAAATAATTAAAAGTTTCCAGATCAATGCTTGGAGCATTTTGTTTATTAAGCTCCATTAAAACAGCTTCAAATACTTGTTTTGCTGTCATAGTTTATAAATTATTTCTTTTTAGCAGTAGTATCTTTAGATTCTGTAGGATACATATCCGGATAGGTTTCTTCCATCATAAGTTGAAGCAACTTGTTGTTCTTTGGATCTTTCATCCAAGTAATTACAGCATCATCAGTAGCTCCTAGAAGAGTGTCTCCATACATAAATATGCCATTCTTAGAAATGATTACTCTATTTTCCTTAGCATCAATAAACAGAAGTCTAAGTTGAGAATCATTAGAATTGTAAAGAGAAATAATCTTATTTGGATTACGTTTAGCCAAATCAAGCAGATATTCTGTAACATCTGATTCTGGAGCATTCTTCATGTGTTTACCAAGAATGCGAGTAATACGAAGTCTACCCTCAGCTCCCTTAGGATCGTCAAATATCAACTTACTAGCTTCGAAGACAAGTTTCTGCTTACTAACTCTAGCAGCTGTTTCTACACCAGGAATATCTACATACAATTCAGCAACACCATTTCTAGGATGACTGCTTGTATCTTTAATATTGCCATCAATCTTATAATTACCGTTTGCATCTTTCTCATATCTACTAGATGCAATTATAGGAGCATTCTTAATTGATTCCCATTCAGCAAGCTGAAATGGGTCGGACAGATCAAAAGTAGTACCATCAGATACTTTGAACTCCTTATTTTCAGGAATAAAGTATGGATAGTCCTCACTATTTCTGTCCTTATCTGTAAGAATCATATCTCCCTTAGAATCTACAGGCTTTACCCATTTACAGAATCTACCTGTTATTTTATCTGGGCATGGGTTGATAGTGTATATCATTCCCACTTTACCCCAAACACTTCTTAATAAAATTGTCTAAGCCATAAATCATTAATTCATATTGAAAAAACATAAATAAGTAAGCAGATAGCTATACTACTATCCACTTACTTATTATTATCTTACTTAAGCCTAACGCAGAATATAACTACGATAAGGATTAAATACAGCTACACCTGCTCTGAGTTAATTACTCAACAGACTATATCATTAACTTAAGAATTTATATCGAAAACCTTTATGAAACTCATCACGTCCGTCTAATACATGAGCTAGTCCTCTACCATTTTCTAACATAGCTTCTGATTTAGATTCATATTCTTTAATCAGTTTCCAGTCTTTTGTATATTTGCCTACTCTTCTTTTCCTACCAGTTTTAGCTTTATAGGGAGCTATCTGAGGTAATTTTTCAAAAGACCACTAGAAATTTCCTGCAGTTCTATGTAATCGTATTGCTTTATAAATATCAGATTTAATATTTAATTTCTTTTTAGCTTCAGGTTGTCCTGAATAAGAAGCAATATAATTACCATCTAAATCATATTGATGAATTTCTGTTGTTTGTATTCTCTTATTGTTAGCTTTTATAAAAGTCTCTTTAAATACAGTACTGAAATATTTGTTATTATATTTAGAAGCTAATTTAATAGCTGTACTTATATTTGAAGAATTTATATTTAATGCTTCTGCACATTTTTCAATAGACTCGTAACAACATTCGTATTCTCCAGTGGATGAATATTGATATACTGGAATTGTATGTTGTCCAACATATTGTTTCATTTTAGATAAATCTAACTTGTCATATTTAATATCTGTCCAGAAATAATTTGAACATTTAGATTTAAATTCTATAGCTCTTTCAATACTAGTACTATGTCTATTTACCGATATTGCAGCTTCTTTAACTGAAGAATATTCTCTGAGAAAAGTACCATCAATTGTATATTGGTAAACTTTTCTACAAGTGAGAAGATATGTTCCATTAGAGCCTCCTAATGCAGTATTATAAACATCTGTACGTTTTAGAAAATCTTTATTAACTATAGACTATTCCATTAAATATGCTTCATCTTCATTATCAAATGTTGCTATAGTATATCTTTTGAAACTTTTTACACCATATTTTTTTACAGCTAACTAAAATACTGTTTTACTACGTTCATAAGTTGCAGGTCTATTTATATAAACCCCACATCCAATATAACCATCAAACTTTGTTATATCAGTCTTATGCACTCCGATATAAATTTTATCGTTCACCTAATTTACTGTACAGTAAACGATATATTTTAAGTCATTCTCCATTTCAGTTAATATTATTAAATATTACTTACGGTATTACCACCTAGTCGTTGAACCTTATAAAAAAACAATCCTTAAGGCTTTGTTTTAAATATTGGCTGCTGATTGTTAAATTTATCATTTAGTTTTCCAGCATTTAAAAGAATTTTAAGGGAACAATGCAGATTAGTTTATTCCCATGATAACCTTTACGCTACCTGCTACACGAGTAGCTACATCGCCACTCTTGCTGCCGCCTACACCGTTAATGGTATTCTGCATGAACTGCTTGTTATCGACAGTAAACATACCAACAGCAGGAGTACCTGAAGCGGAATCTGAAGAAAGGTCTACGATGATACCGTAACCCTTATCACCAAACTCCTCTGTAAGTGCTCTATCAAGCACAAAAGAAAGCTAATTCATTTATTTTAGCTGATTATTTCTAATCAGATAAGACTATATCTTCATCTTTATATTTAAATACAAATCCTTTATGTGATTTAATAATATGTTTACAAACTCTTTGTATTTGAGAATTAGTAAAATTATATTGCGGATTACTATTAACACACTCGTTAATAGACGGATATTCTCCAAGCACATTTCCCTACTTATCATACATAATTACTGGAACTACTTTATTTTTAATAGAGTTAGATATTAATGGAGGTATATCTCTAGTATCTCCAGTAAAGTATCTCCACTAGTAACCGGCTGCTAACATATGTTTTGTAGCTGCCTAGTGTATTGTACAACAATGTAACTCGTTTTCAGCTTCAGTAATAGAATCAAAATGCTTTAGAAATTTTCCAGAATATGTGTATTGTGCTACTGGAGTAAGATTCTTAGTTCCTTTATAATCGAATTTTTTAGTATAGCTCCAATAATAATCAAAACTGGATTTGCTAGTCCCTAAACAGCAATTCCGAATTGCTTTAGTAGCAGAATATATATCTGATACATTTAAATATATTGCAGCATCCTAGCAACATTTAAAACTTCTAAGATAGTTGCCTTTTAAATCAAACATATATACTTTTCTATAAGAATCAGGAGTTCTGTTACAAACTCCTCCTAAACATTCATTATACACATACTTACTTCTAATCAAAGTTTCATTTACCAAAATCTTTTCTAAAGCGTATGCCTATTCTTTACCTTCTTCAGAATCTGGAAATACTTTAATAGTAGTTCTTCTGAAATTAGAATAGCCATATTTTTTAACTGCATTACAAAATGCTGTATCATTAGTAGGATGATTATTATAAGTGCCACATCCTATATATCCATCAAATACTTTTGGATTTGTTCTATGCACTCCTATGTAGAATTTTCCATTACATAGATTTATCGTGATGTATACAATATACCGTAACTCACTTTCCATAAGATGTTTATTATTTCGATAATAAATATGTTATTATCTATGCCTAAATAAACTAGGACTTACTAGTCGTTGAACCGTATTCTACTTTAAAAAATAGAATCTTGGCTGCTGATTATCCAATACTATTAATTTTTAAACATTCATATAACGTTTGTTATATTGTAGTTTAATAGTCTCTAAGGAAGTTCCAGCACTTAAATAAATTTTTACGCAGCTTGTTTCCAAACTGAGGAGCAATTTTGTTTACCCATAAAGTTATATGTATCATATCCCTCAGGATTTACAGACACATAACCGTTAGCTTTCATAGAATACATGAATGTACCATCAGTTCTAAACTTAGCAAGATAGTCACCAAGTGTGAGCTGAATTTGTGTATAGAGGGCCTCATTGCAGACCATCTGGTACTTATTACCCTGTGGCTTCTCTGCCTTCCTATTAAGAGTAGCAAGAGCAGTGTTAAGGGTGCTCAATGTAAACTTATAGTAAATAGACTTACTAGCAAATCTCTCGATTTGAGGTATAATACCTGCGCCTATATAAATCATTTTGTTAATCAATATGTTGCCATATTGTTCAGACTATATCTTAATTCTTTTCTAAAGAATCTTTCCTATTTCCACCATAATAAGTGTACTCCCTTTCGGGATAGTCGTTGAACTTTTCTATAACTATAGACTTAGCTGCTGATTATCCGTTTAGGATTTTCCAGCAATTAAAGAAATTATTTTTTACTATATTATTGCTAATATATGTCCCATTTATTATGCAGCGCATACATATTGTTTAGGACGTCCTGTCTCAGGGTCTACTACATTTGGCTTACCTGTGCGAGGATCAATATTACTTCTGTTAAGAAGCAGACCCTTAGAACGAGCGAGCATGAAGTTGTCAAGAAGAATCTTCTCCTTCTTGTCGAGCTGATAATAAGTCATATTATCACAGCCCTTAGTAACCTTAATGAACTTATCTTCCATAATTTCAAACTGACTTGAATAGTCAATATCGTTACGGAAAGTAGTCAACCAGTTACGCATCTTCTGAATGTTGCTCTGAGTTTTAACATAGCCCTCTTCAGAAAGCTCAGGAACCGCATTAGACTGGAACACAGTAAGTGAACCTGCTGTTGCACCGCTCATATCGATTGTGGTGTTGTAATCCTCAGATACAATTCTAGCTTGAACTACCCAGAGATTAGTACCCTTCTTAATAGGATGTGAAACTACAATAAATTGCTGTCTTGTAGATTCAATCTTAAAGATGTCGTACTTCTCATAATATCTCTGTGGGAAATAGAATGTAATTTCAGTACCATCAGCACCATCACCTTCAGGAACTGCTGCAAGAGGAATCCTCTTAATTTCGTTAATATCAAGTTGCCATTCTATCATATAACTATCTATGCTCTGGAACTTGTTAGCCTTAGCAGCTGAGTTAAAGAAAATGTTTCCAAGAGCTTCTGTGTAGTAAGTAGCAGTACACTGAGGATAAAGTCTACTTACAAGACCTAAGTTCTTAGGCTTATCACCCAAGAAATGAAGAAAATTCTCATAGGTACGAGTCTCACCCTAGTTGAATGGGGCGTTAGTAACATAACCAATTGTTGCCATAAAATCTTTTAAATTTAATCAAAATTTATATCGTCAATACTATTTACTGGAGTATTTGATTGATTAGGCTTATTAGGAGATGTTACTATTACTGATGGCTTACTAGAACCCTTCATTTCTTTAATAGCCTCTTCTCTGCCAGCTTGTCTAGCCTATTTAACAGCATTACTTACGTAATCCTGAATTTCAGAAAAAGCATTCTGTCCATTAAGTAAAAACCAAGAAGCAGCTACAAGAGTGTCGGGATTATTCAAAGCCTTAGTAATGTAATTTACACCTGCACCATCTTGACCAAGTATAAACTATGCAAGCTCATCTTTCTCTCTATCATCCATAGATATATCTAAATCTCCAATTGAATTTAGATTATTTATAGAATTTAGTACTTGATTAGAGAATTGAGTATATTGTTCTTGTTGAGCAGCTTGTTCTTCAGCTTGTTGCTGTTCAGAATTCTGATTCTCAAGATTCTTATACTCTTCTCGCAATCCATTAACATACTTTTGGTAAGTTTCGGGATTGCTCTTAGCTTGCTCTAAGGCTTGCTGCAGCTCTTCATCAGTAATATCTTTAGCACGTAATTGCATATCTGCAAGATATAAATCATCATCAGATAGTGAATCTACTTGATATACAGGTTCGGGAGTATTAGAACTTGCTCCCTGTTGCTGTAACATCTAAGAATATTCTTCTGGAGATAAATTATTAGCTCTCAGATAATTAATTAACTATGTCTCCTAATCATCTAATCCATAAGCACTTGCCTAAGAAGGATCTACCTGCTTAACATTAGGAGTCTTTAAAATGTTAAGTTTTTCATCCTCAGTAAGAGAATCCCATGATTTTTCCTAAACATTGCCTTTATCATCTTCAAATTTTATTTTAGAAGAATCCTTAATTCCGATAGTACTCAAATAATCCTTAATAGCATCAGTAGATTGGTTATCTGGCTACTGTTGTGCTTCAGGTTGAGGTTCTGGAGTAGGTTCTTCTTGTTGTGGAGTAGTCTGTTCCTGAGTATCGTCAAAATCCAGACTATCCAATGTTTGAGTTTCCTAAGCCATATTAATTCATATTACACATCAAAAAATATTTATTATCTTCAAATTCCTAATTTTGCTTTTATAATAGAAATATCATTTATTGCAGATTTTAATTGAGTAGATAAATCCTACAAATCATTTCTAAGACTTTGTATATCTTGGTCTGCAGAATTGCTGCTATTCTACAATAATGTAATACTGTTATTTACATCTGTAAATTTAGCTGTAGTATCCTTAGTTAAAGCATCAATGTCTTTAAGTAATTCAGTACGTAATACTGAAATCTTTTTAACTACTAACTACTCAAGTTCTCCTTTATACAGATTTAAATCATCTGCAGTAATATAATTCTTTAATTTCTCTTCAAGTTCTTTCCAAGTGATAGTCTTAATAGTAACTGTGCCACTAGCATTAATTGGAAGTAATACACCATTAAGCAAGATGTTCCTTATAGGGAGCATCTTTTCAATCCTATCATAATCTACTACAAAATCTTTCCAATCCCCTAAATCTTTAACAGATTGAGGTAAAGTAATTTTCATAGCTTCACTTCCATCATATACCTAATATTCTCCATTTTTATCTTGAATTATAAGACCTTCTGGATTAGGTAAATTGACTGGAACATCGGATAAATCTTTATAACTACCAGTTATTGCTACTGTAGCAATACGATTCTTATCAACTTTCTTAGACAGTGCATCAAAGACAGCTCTATTCTCTACAGGATGTGTAGAGTACATATTTATATCTTTATCAACATAAACTGTAGAGGGTATTCCTAATAGCTTTTTAATTTCATTAATCTCTACATCAGAATATCCTCTCAGTATATCAATAAAGCTGTCTATAGATATGTAAGATTGTAAATCTTTGAAACAGACGTGTCTAAAATCATTAGGTAGTTCACAAGTCTACAGTCTCTACATTATTCAGCGAATTTTAATTCTTTAGCTTCACCTTTACTAATTTGCAACTCTAACTTATCATCATAATAAGTAAGCTGTCCTTCTCCAGGATCGTTAGCAGTTTGTATGTTATGGAGATAAAGATTTGTAATGAATGGCATTGGATACAAATAAGTATTATTCAGCATCAATGTACCATTACTAAGACTACCTCCTTCAAACTTCAAAATAGAATCTTCTGGAAGTTTGATGTAAGCGTCATCCAAATCATAATCATACTGAATAATAAAGATAGTATGATCTCTTGGATTGCCATTCTCATCATAGAACATCTCTTGTCTCAGAATATTTCTAGGTGCAGAAGAAACTCTACCACAAGTTGTACCCTCAATATTCTTACGAAGATATACTCTACCATATCCACTGCAATTCTGTGGATCATAATCTTTATCTTTAAATTTTAAAACCTTCTGATTAGAAGAAATCCTCTGAGTAAGGTCTTCTCCATCAGGATAGTTTACAACTGTAACATTTCCTTCTGAGAAACCTAACTGTTCTGCAATAATCTATTTTTCTAGATCGGTATACTGTCCAAAATAATTAAATTTCCTATGAGGAACTGGTCTTGGGGGAACATTACAATCATCATGCTCCCAACGTTCATGCCATCTAGCCTCATCCCAATCTCTATCTTCTGGTCTTGGTGGTGGAGGGCAGTTTGGATCAGTAGGCCTAAAAGGAGGTCTTGGATTACCACAATTACATCCCATAATAATTATATTTATTATTGTTTATTACAATTACAATCTGACTATATATAAAATCCATTACTTCTAGAAGTATTATATTGAGAAATTTGATTTAAACTTGTAGATTTATTTTCTACATTACTAAAACAAAATCCCTTACAACTCATTACTTCTTCAATAATAGATTGTGCCTATCTTAAATTAGTGTTCTATACTAATATATTTATAATTTCTAAAGTGCTCCAAATAAAATCTCTTTGATATTCTATTTGAGTATCAGAATCTTTAGATAATAATTTATTACATATAGATATATAACATTCTTCTAAATAACAGGTAGAGAAAATATCCTTACTATAAATATGTGCAGTTGTTTTACTCAAATCTTCTCTTAAAAGATCTAAAATTTCTAACTTTACTAATTCTCCATTTTCTCTACGATAAATAGATTTTCCATCAGTAATATAAATATCTTTATATTTATGTAACTTATTAAATCTATTCTGCTATTCTTTATAATACCATTTATCTGTAGGTAGTATAATGTGGTAAATTGTATACCATCCATCTTTAGATAATGGTAGTTTCACTTCTGTTAAATATCCATTATGGTCAGTAAAAACTATTGCCTGTAATTTTGGAGAAATAGAATTATTATAAATTATTATGTCTAAAGTCATAGTATCTTCATATTTAAAAGAATATAAAGATTCCTAATCATATAGAGAATGTGTTGTATCAGTTATCCTAACACTACAATCACAATACTAATCTACTTTAAACATTTTATCACATAAGTCATTCTATATAATCATCAGTATGAATATCCTAATTTATAATACATGAGAGGTTATATTTATGGAGTAATAAATTGGTGACCAAATCATCCAAGGAATCCATATAACCCCTTTCTAATCTACTTAGTATTTCTCTATACTAATCAACTATCTATTTCTCTGACATTGCAATACTTAGTTACCAATTTTAATAAATACTGTGCCCTCTAAAAATTATTACATTTAATAGAATGCTTAATCATTTCAAGTATCATAGATAATTTATTCCTTATTTCTAAAGTCATAGATTGAGGAATATTTCTACAATCTGAACATTGTGGGGCACTTAAATTCTATAATTTAACATCATCATCACTAGAAGCTACTATATAAGATATTAAAGATTGTTCTAAAGTATAGTACATAAATACATCTCTATAAGATGTAGTAATATTACTATTACAATCCTTCAATAATTCTGTATAGTCTATATCTTCTAGTTCATTCTTCCTAAATAAATACTTATATACACATTCATCTTTGTAGTAATACTATTTATCAAATTTAAGCAATACATTTAAATCTGTAGGTAAGTATTCATATTTAGGAATTATAATAGAATATACTCTATAATACCCATCTTCTATTTTTTGAAATAAGCATTCATCTATTCCAGAATGGTCATTAATACAGCTTTTATATATGTTTCCATTCTAATCAAGTAATAAATATAGAGTTACACAGTTTTCAAAATCTTTGTAATTACTTTCTAAAGATACATAAATATTATTTTTATTTATCTTTATATTCATAATCCCAATCTTTCAAACTATTTATCTATATCATTTAATCTCTATAAGATTCTCTTATTTTCTATTTTTAATTTTGCAACCTCGCTAGAATTTTCTAAAGTTTTATCCCAAACCCTAGTATTAAAATTATAAGATGTTTGAGCCAAAGTATGAGATTCATTACTTCTAGATAGGCAATACTTTAATAGCTTTTCAACTTCACCCAGCCTAGTTAGTATATCCTGTTGAGCCTACTCAGTCTATCTAGTAGTTGCCTATCCTAAAAGTAATTGAATATTTCTTAACAATGTATTAGCAGAGATTACAAAATCCTAACCATTTTCCTTAACTGGAAAATCTGTATTTTCGGTTATTTTGAATAATTTGTCAATCATAGCTATTTTGCCCATCTTTTTCTAGAGCCATAATAAGTACCTTTTACATATCTGATAGTATATTCATAATGACTACTATCTAATAGTGTTGTAGTATCTTCCCACATAATTCCAGTAGGGAATGTTATTTTAGGTATGGAAGTATCTACGTCAAAACAGAACTGATATACATTACTAACAGTCTCGTCTGTAGGTTTCTCTAAAGTCAATGTAACTGCATCTGTAATAGTAATATTATAATATACATTAGGTTTTAAAGTAATAGAAGCGTCAGAAGTATCTTCAAACTTTTGTGCATCCTATTTTTCATTTAACCAAGTTTGGAGACGCTTCATAGGAGCATCTTTTATAAGTAAATCAGATTTATCTGTAGTAGTTTTAGACTATACATAAAAATCACCATTAAGTTTTACTTCTACGGCATTGTGTCTTTTTCTTTGTGAGCGTTCCCCATTACCTATAGAAAATAAGGTTCGTGCTGCAGAATCAGTACTGCTAGTTGTTGATGCACCATATTGGCCACAAGCGTGTTCTGATTCGTTTGTTGTCATGTTGTAATATCCCTCTGCATGTGAATATGCCCCCTTTACTGTATTATGATAGCCTTCAGTATGAGAGCATTTACCAGTAACTGTATTACTGTATCCCTCCACATGGGCACCGTCTAAACAATCTGAGTTACTAGATATATCTATATCGTCTCCTAAAAAATTTTGGCACCCTTCAACATGAGAATATCGTGCGGTGTTATATACCTAATTTGCATAACCTTCTACATGGTTGTTATTTCCGTAAGTATAACCGTCTGTTCTAATAGTTATTTGATTTCCATTTCCCTCAACATTCTGATAATATCCTTTAGTAACTATATTACCCTATCCTATAACACAGTTATAGTGTCCTGATTTTATAGTATTACTCGTACCAATTGCAAAACTGTATGTACAGTCTGTTAAACTGTTTGATCCTATAACAGTATTTCCTTCTCCTGTAACAGTACTATAAGTAGTAGTTCCATCCTAATCTACATACCTAGAAGATATATTACCTTTACTATCCTATTTAAGTACCTAATTTTCATTTATTTTATTTACTATTGTTTGAGTACCATCGGTACTTAAATATTTAATTTTATCCATATATTATTTGTTAAGATATTTTCTAAACATAGTTGCCAATCATATTAGCAAGTTTTGTATAAAGAGGTTGTCCAGAATCTCTTATACATTCATATAGAACACCATCTTCTTTATAGTATTTTCCTTTATAGATAACCATATTACCATCAGATGGATAGTCTATTGGGTCATCTTTAGTACCTGACTATGTTTCTGTTATTTCTGTATATAAAGAAGCAGTATCTATAGAAGGTGGGTATTGTTTCTATACTGTATGATCTTTAACTACTTTAAATAATTTATTATTATATTGTAATTTAAAATTTGCTTTTACTTCTTTACCTATATAGTCCTCCCATTTGGGGAATAATACTTTTAGTTGCAATGATTGAGAGTCTGTTAATTCAACAGTATTAACCATTATTGCAGCAAAGGTTGTAATAGAAGTATTAGAAGCAGCTTGTACTGTAGGAGTAGTTTCCAAAGTAATTCCAAAATCTTTGGCAACATTATTTTTAATTGTATTAACTAATGTTAGATATTCAGAATAACTGTCTAATTTAGATTGTAATATAGATTCTCCCATCTAATATTTATTATAGGAATTAATTAGATCTAGTTCTTCTGTATCACTTATATAAGTTCTAATTATAAGCTATACACATTCGGAGTAAGTAGGTTTACCATACATACGTACTTGTGCATAACTATAATATGTAACATCTTTAAGTTTGTCGGGATTCTCTACATCTTCGGGTACCTACTTAGTCTCTGAGGTTATATCATAGTTATAGTACCATACACCGTTATGTAGATCTACAAAAGAAGAAGGTTGTACAGTACTTTCAATTCTATTATTTGAAAACATATTTGGTTAAGTTATTATATTGACAGTATTAGATTTGTTAGAACTATTATAATAATTTAGTTATTGGATACATTCATCAAGAAGCGGAAGCCCACATTAATACAGTAGTTGCTGTAGGTCGGACAACAGGCAAGCGAGGCCAAGCCTGACTATTCCGCCGGAACCGTACGACCACCTCCTACTATAAGACAGTTGCTAACATTGCTACTATCAAAATAGTCACATATACCCTATGTAGCATCACCCTCAAACTTTTTTGGGCAAATATCTGCATAGATACCATAATACTAAGTAGATTGAAACCCAGCTTCCGGGTAGCTTGGTATGTTATACTCCCTAGCATAATCACTGCTACCAAATTTATTAGGATCTTCTATAATTGAGATATTATCCCCACCATAATAAGTACCTTCCAAAAGACTCCAAATATCTCCGAAAGGATTGGTAATTCCTCTCCAACGGGGAACTTGAAACGTAATACCTGTATTTGTTATTATTTGATCTATTATGACGGTTTTATTACCAAATTCGTCTCCAAAACCGCATGGGATTATTGGGCCGGACGCATTAAAAGAACTCCAGCTATAAGATTCCTACCCAGTTACTCCAAGGCCCATGCCTCCTTGATGGTATCCTTCAGATGTAAGAGCCGTATTATACTCTTCCTAACTATTAAAATTAGCATACTCAATTACCCACAACCAATACATTACATTCTTATACTGTGTATAATCCTACACCTAGCTTCCAAGTGCATTACAACTCTGTCTAGCACTGCCTAAATTCTCAGAAGTAGCAGGTTTGCCTAAATATGTTATGAATTCGTTGGAGCTTGAATCAAAATCAGAACTATTATTCCCACCTCTACAGTAATCGTGTGTATTAACTACTGATATTGCAGAAGAGCATGGCAAATTAGTTATTGTAGACAAATATCCCATATTTTCTGGAACAGTTCTTAATATAGTTGCTCTATAAGCACTCATAAGTCCCTCACTCTATTTATAATACCCACTGATATTTGCATTATTTTCAGAAATTAAAATATCATATACTCCAGAAGATACTTCTGTAGATTTAATGTAGAATGTTGGGTAATAAATCATAACATTACCGTCATAGCCATTTCTTACAGAACCTAATTCTACAGAAATAGAATTTGAAGAAGCTGTTGGGAGACCTGTAGTTGCTTCAAAGGTTAAAGTAGCTACACCATTAGTGGTATCTATAGAAGTTACTTGAGCTATTAAACCACTAACTTTCACATATTGCTATTCATACTAAAGAGTTTTAAATATATCATCAGTTAAAGTATAAGAGCCAGAAGCAACGGTTAGTTTCATATTTTTCATCACTGGAGTTTTTCTAAATCTCCAATCATTTGGATCTAACCAATATTGGATATTACCAGAAGTAAATTCAGCATTATCCGCTCTGTAAGTAGAACCTTTATGTGTTGCAATACAACCTGCTAATTTAGATTGTATTGGAAGGGTTTTATGATATGTCATATTACCTATACGTGTAAGATGAGGATCTGCAACAGATTGGTCTATTCTAACACCATAGGCTGCTACATCATCTAATTCTAAAGTTGTCCAAACTGCTTTACTGTTATCATTATCCCACTTCAGAATCTAGTTGTTTTCAGTTCCTTCAGGTAATGAGCTTGATTTAATTTTATTAACAAGTACTTGCGCACCTTTCTATCCTAAATATTTCATAAAATAAAACTATAACCCCTCCCCAAATAATTTTTTTTTTGGGGGGGGGGGGATAGATGATTAATTAATTATATCAATTGAACATAGCAGTCACTTCTTCAGCAGTAATCTCTACCAAGTCGGCAGTATTTACCTTACCATCTTGCAGAGCTTTAATAGAAGTATCCTGTGCTGTATTCTTATCCGCATTAACTTTCTCAGCAGCCTTTGCACGAGTAATTTCAGCAGCAAGATCGTCTGCATTACCTTTAATGGTGTGAGCTGGAGTATCTCCAGGATCTTCACCATATACAGCATTAATAGCAGAACGTCTGTTTGTAGTTTCTGTATCTGTATAAGCCTTAGCTGTAGTAAGATTGTCCGCAATTGCTTTAGTGTTGGCAGCTTCAGCAGCTTTTGCACGAGTAGCTTCTGCACCTACTGCAGTCTTAATAGCTGCATCAACGTCAGAAGAAACGCCTGAAGCTACTACTTTCCAACCGTCTGCAGTACCTCTCTTATCCCAGTTAATTAACTCATAGTGATTGCCAGTACCACTGCCATCGGCATCAACAACATACCATTGCTGACCGATAGCATCATTACCTGTATTATCTCCGCTAATAGAAAGTTGCCAAGCATTCAATGCATATAACGCATCAAGATTAGCAACTGACCTATGTCCACTAATTTCATCTGCATATACAATACCATATCCAGTAGAAGTGGTATTGTTTGATCTCAGGGTATTTGCCTAACTTAAACCTATTCTTGCCATATTATTTTACGTTCTTTTTAAAAGTTAATAATTATTATGCAATATCTAATTTGGCGTTAGTAAATGCGCCCTTCTAAACACTTGTATATACATTATACTTATCTGAAGCTCCTGTGTCAGGATCAGTAACAGTCAATGTAGACTTAACAAAGCCGTCGTTCAACAAAGGAGTAGCATCATTCAAAGTAATCTTAGTAAGATCACCAAGAGATGCTGGATAAGCATATACGAAATACTGGTCAGAAGTAGTAGTAATACCAGTAAGTACTCTGTTCCTACCATCAGCTGTGATATACTTCTTATCACCAGAGGTTGGAGTAGTAACAGCGTCTAACAAGGCGGCTGCATCAAAAGCAGCAGTGCTCTGCCAAAGAACCTTGTAATTGAAATGAACCCTTACTGAAGCAGTAGTTTTGCTAACATCTGAATCAGAAGCCCACTTAATAATACCGTTGCTTTCTACAAGACCTTGCTTTGCAGCTTGTACTCCAGCAGTAACTGTAGTATCACTAGTCACAGTTGTAGTGTAAGCGTCTGAAAGAGCACCAGAAGCAGGAAGAGCCTTATTACTCCAGTTACCACCAGACATTGCAGTAGGATCCTTATGAGAATCATCATGAGTCCACTTCATACTGCCGTTAAATACAACTGTATAACCCTTAAGTACTGTAAGGTTGCCAGTACCTACAAGACCAGCTACGACAGCTCCCTTTTCACCGGCCTTCTTTACTGTCCACAAAGATGTTGCACCATTTACTGGAACAATCGAAGGGCTTACAAGTGGAAGATCACCACTCTTGATTGCGTCAATATCTTTTCTATTGGCAGCACCCTTATCACCAGAATAAGCAGTTGAAGATGTCTCACCAAGAGCAATTGACTTACTGATTTCTACCAAATCTGAACCAGACCATCTGTATGTAAGATCCGTATCCTTAGTTACATAAATCTTACCTACTTCAGGAGTAGTCTTTGTCCAAGACTTGCTAGCAACTACAAACTGATTAAGCTGCTTTGTAGCTTTAATGTAATAAAGCATACTTGCATCACGATTGTCTATAGGAAGTGCCTTCTCATCAGCGAGAATGCTTGTAATTTCAACAACGTCATCTACATAACTTGGAAGATACTGCGATGAAATAACACCATCATCTCCCAGAGGAACTTTCTTTTTAAGTTCTTCTTCAATGTTAGCAGAACTTGTTGACACTGCTTTAATTTTGTCCACCAATACCTAAGTACCGGCTTGACCTAAATAATTAATTGCCATAATTTGTTAAAATTTTAAAAAATTAAATCATATTATCTATAATATTTATATAGTAATTATTAGATTTATTAAATCTATAAATTAAATAGTTATAGTTTTATTTATTGGATTATACTAATCTATTGTAACGTTTGGATCGTAGGAAGTTCCCTTATAAGTATAAGTGAACTTGCCGGCAGTACTGGTGTATAAAATACCATCAGCACTTATTGTTCCAGAACTTGGGGTAATATCAGCATAGCTACCCTAATTACTAAATTCAAACTTTATCTTACTATATTTAGTATATAGTCCAGTAGTTATAGGAACAGCTGTAATAATTCCTGTATATCTATCATAAGTACTTGTAATATCTATAGTTATATAAGTGTCTTCTGAATTAGTTTTAATGCAAGTATAGTTTTCGGTATCTCTATTAATTGTAATATTATTATTAGTATCGGGATTGAGTTCCTTAAAATCTATCCATTCCGGAAATCTTATGGTTTTACCACTAGAATATTGTCTGAACTCAATATGATATTGTTGTACTATAGAGCCATTAAAATCCAAATTAAATGTTATATTTCCATGTACTCCCATTGAATACTTTGGGTATTTTGTACTACTAGATGTTGTATCATCATCATAGTAATATACTCTTTTATTTGTTGGAACTGTTACTGTTGTGGATCCAGAAGAAGTATTAAACTCAATAGGTATGTTCGTTATACCTATTTGGGGAATTATATACTGTTCTTTATTACTATACGGTGTTCCTATCATACAAACTAATTTATTATCCATAATTAAAGCTACACCACAATAGTTATATTCAAAGAGAAAGAATAGTGAAACACTAATCAAGATCGTATCTTCAGACATATTATAAACAGGTATCATTCCACCATTCCCAGAAATCTTTAAAAAGATTGAAGCACCATTAGTATACGCATTATAATACTCTTTAAGTTTATCACTTGTAATATCTTTATTATAATAATAACTTGCGCCCCCATAGGGGAACATGGAATCGATCGATGCCTTACCAAAGTTATTTATAATATCTTGCTGTAATTCATTATCAGCTTCTGTTAATTCTATTATAATAGGCGCAATATCATCAGCTAACTTTTCTTTAGTTATTGCCTTATCAGCAATGTTATCCGTAGAAATAGCTTTCTCAGAAATAACTACCTAGCCAGTAGAATCTCCATCTATTTCAATATTTGTTTTTAAAGTAATAGACTAAATCCAAGCTCCCTATACAGATGTACAAAAAACTTGTATTGCCATTGGTCCGCTATCAAAGTTATCTATAAAACTAGTCGCAATTGTTGTACTAGAAGTAGTTACCATGAAATATCCTACAGGAAGTTTAAATTCTTCATATTCAATATAAACAGTACATTTTTTTTGTGCATATCTCTAGAATATCTTTTCTATCAATGATAAGGAACCAGATCCAGAATGTCTTTTGGTTAAATCTATCGCTTGTACTTCTCCATGCATTCTAACCGATTCTATAGTATAAGCATCCTTCTTTGTGGTAGAAGAAGTTACTATAAAAGAAATAGTCTCATTAATTCTATTAATTATTGCTGTAGCTCCTTCAATTCCCAGGTATTTTTTTTTATCACTCATTTTTGTTTAATTTAAGGTAGTAATTTCCTCCTTACTACCGTACCGTATCAATCCAATTAGTCTATTTTGTTGTAAAATTATTATAGAGCAAATAAAGCTGCTCCAATCAATCCGCCTATTCCAGTAAATAACCAGTCAGTAATATCTGATTTACCAGTATAGTTCTAATCTAAAACTTCTTTGCCTAAACCTATAGCAACAGTAATAATATAACCTACTACCGTACTTATAAGTAAAGTTTCTTGCTACCATGCTTGAAAGCCCATAATTACAAAGAAACTAATTAAAATACCTGCTACAAGATGTAAATATCTATCAGCCCCAAAAGAAGCGAGCCAAGTATTAATTTTCTAAAAGAAATTATATATTTTTTTCATAAATGAGAGTTTAAAAAATTTATTGGTTAGGAGAAAACCCCCTAACCAATAATTATTTAATTATCTTAATTTCCAGAAGTTTGAGTAAACATATTAGTTACAGTTTCCTTAGTAATTTCGTTAAACGACTTCTACAATGCCTCAAGATTTGTCTGCAAAGTTGTAATAGTATTTTGTAACTCAGTATTCTTCTACTTCAGTGCATTAATTTCGGCTGTAACAGCTTTATTCTATATAGCATTTTCAGAAGTAGCATCTAGAGCAGCATCTACAGTACTAGAAGATGAGGCATCTACTCTAGCTTTAATTTCTACATTATTAATAGTAGCAATTGTAGTAAGAGTATTTCCAATAGTTGCATTTGCGCAAACTACTTTTACTTCTTTCTGTTCCTGAGTTGTAAGTCTGTTATCGAGATCTACAATCTTATGCTTGTTAGTATCAACATCTGCAGCTAAAGCAGTATACTTATCATTTAATGTGTGAGTAGCTTCTGTAGTATTAGCTAAAGAAGTGGTCAAATCATTCAACTTTTCTGTAACAGCTTTATTCTGTACGGCGTTTTGAGAAGAAGTACTCAAAGTATCGTCAGCTGCAATAGAAGCCTTAATGTCTGTACCATCAATTGTAGCAACTACTTTACTCTCATTAGTAAGAGCTACTGGAGCAGCCTGTGTTACAGGAATCTATTCTCTAGAAAGAGTAATACTCTTACCGTTAATAATAGCAATAGTTGCAACATCCTTAGTAAGAACTGTAGCATTATTCTGCACAATAATATCACCTGCAAGAGCATCCCAAGTAACTACACCAGCATCTGAAACTGTAGCAGCATAATTAGTACCAGCAGGAACATTGTCATGAGCATCTGTTACATTCCATACATCACCAGTAGATGCATTAGAAGGAAGATTAGCATAAGTTGTAGAACCCTTATAAGTATATACAGAAGCTACTTTATTCTTAATAGCTTCATCTACATAAGTCTTCTTGGCATAATCTTTTTCGATAGTATCGGAGCTGATTGTGTAATCCTTAACTGACTTATCTATTAAAGCATCTGTCTCATCCTTAGTGTAGTGGTTATTATCAATCTCTACCTTAGTGTAATACCTAGTAGCTGCGTCATTCTTAGTAAGATATGTTTGAGTAGCCTTATCCTGACTGAGGTAAGTCTGCTGTGCATCCAACTTACTAAGATATGCATCATTAGCAGCAGCCTTTGAAAGATATTGCTGGTCAGCATCAGCCTTGCTCAAGAACACATCATTAGCCTTAGTCTTAGACAAATATGTATCTTCAGCAGTATCCTTACTAAGATACTTTATATCTGCATCAGACTTGCTAAGATAAGTATTAGAAGCATCGTCTTTCTAGAGATACTTAGAAGCAACTTCTGTCTTAGAAGGATAAGTAACAGATGCATCCTGCTTTGTAAGATAATCATTAGCTACTTCTGTTCTAGAAGGATAGGTGATAGCTGCATCTGTCTTAGACAAGAATTTATTTTCTGCATTCTTCTGTGAAAGATAAATAGAAGCAGCTTCTGTCTTATTAAGATACTTAGAATCTGCATTAGCTTCTGTAATATAATTTACATCATTAGCAAAAGCAGACAACTTTGTTGGAATTGCATTCCTAACAGTCTGAATAGCATCGCCAGTAGCTTTAGAATCTGCCGAACAGCCTGCCATTGTAAGAGAAGTATCTACTACAGGAATAGCAATGGTTGCTATTGTAACATCACCTTTCTTAATGACAAACTTAGAAAGAGTAGCCGTATTCTAAGTAAGAACAGTTACGTCTAATTGCTGCTTAGCAAGTTCGAGTAAATCATTTACTTCTTGAATCTAAGTCTTTAAAGTTTCTTTATCTACGTTGAGTTTAGTTATATTCTTAGTATTTGCAGCAACGTCACTCTTTAAATCTGTCAAATCTTGTGAAACTTCCTGAGAAGCATCATAAGCATCTTTGGCAGCACGCAAAGCCTCTTCAGACTTCACAGTAGCTTCAATAGATCTAACCTTAGCTTCCTGTGCTACAACTACAAACGAATTAGGAATATGATTTAAAATATCCTACAATTCGTGAATAAAATGATCTAATGTTATTGAAACATTCTCACCTTTCTATACCATAGGAATTAAATCCATTGGCAAAAGATGTTTAGGTTCTCTAAATTCAGAAATTTTATATCCCATAATTTATTAAAAATATTATTTAGCCTTTATTTTATCAGGAACTGCGGCACACAATGTACTATAAGAAAGCCCTGTACTATTCTAATTATCTATAGATTGCTGTATTGTATCCCCATTACAGGTAAGTGTTACTATTACATTAGGTGGTTCACTGCAATCTTTAGATGCAGTTATAGTTGTACTGCTAGTAGTTGTATCAGAAATGGTTACTGAAGAATCGTTAGCTGTAACTGTTGGGCTTGAAGAACTAGTAAATGATAATTTTACAGAACTTCCAGACTAAGATGCATAACCTGATATAAAATTACTATCGCTTCCAGGAACCTCTTTTATTACAAAACTATTTCCATCACCGGAAGCAGATGCCTGATACCACCCACTATATTCGATATATGTTCCGCACCATGTATCTCCGCTAGTGCAATATTTATATTTTTTCACACTAGTACCATTTACAGTAACCGTATCTCCACATTCTTTAGCCAGACTCCCGCGTGATTGAGCTACATAGTCTGTAGATAATTTATTAGGACCGTAAGTATCTAAAACCATCTAGTTCAAATTTCTGGTTGTATATAAAGGAGTATAGTAAACTGAAAGGTCTAAATATACTGCAGGCCAATAGATCATACCACATTGTGTATTGTCGTCATTCCCAGATGTTCCATATATAGACTAATCGTGTCTATGATATTTATCTGAGTAATCTGTATGGATTTCTCTCATATAATGGACATTTGACTTCCAATCGTCTGTATAAGTCTTTGCATCATCAGCCTTTAGATATATGACACCATCTTCTTTATAACAGTTTTCTGGATCTAGCCAGAATATAGCTCCATACCAAGAATTTCCATCATTACCACTATTTAATGAGAAGTCTGGATATTGAGTAGCAGTAGCTCCCTTTGCATAAGTAATAGAGAAGTTAGAGTTGGAAGTATTAATCTATAACTATGTACCTACCGATAAATACACAAGTGTAGGATTAGTGTATTGAGTATTGCTGAAGTACTTTTTATCTGGTTTAGAATCCTAATTTAAATCAAATCCATCTCTACCACTACTATCAGTTTCTTCAAACTCGTATATATAAGGTAATCCCTAACTCTTAAATTTTTCAGGGTAAGATTCAGCATATAAGATAGCAGTCTTGCCATAATTATGAGTAACCTACCTATAATAACATTTATATGTTACATAATAATATTTAGATCTAGCTCCTGTATATGTATCAGGACATTCTGTACTTAAATCAGTGCTGTCCTTTAAAAATATCCATTTATTAGAAGCCTAATCCTTGTCCCAAGATATATGATACTTCCCACTATATACACTACTGAGGGTGACTCCAGTACTTTTTTGTAATTGGTCTGAGACAACATTCCTTTGTAATACTGTACCTCTTTCATAAAGAATATCATCAGTTATATACCAGTCACCGCCATCAGCTTCCGCTACATTCTTAATACCTCCGCCAAAGGTAAAGTGAGTACCTCCAGACTTCCAATTAGCATCAGTAAGATTGGAACACAACTTAGAATTTAATTTACCATCAGTAATAGTTCCTCTACCTTTAGTAAATACTCCTAAATCATCAGTAGTCTAGTTTACAGATTCTGAAATAGTAGAACCATTAATAACTAAATCAATTCTCTTACTCTTATCGTATTTAGTAGCATTTATATTATTACTAAACACTACTTTATTTGTTCCTTGAATATTTAAAAGCTCAGCTTTCTCACTTCCTATCTTTAGATACTGTCCATAGGTGTTAAAATTATCTTCCTAAGTTAAATCAACTTGTTCACTACCAACATTGGAATATATATTAAATACCAACTATGAAACTCCTCCCATAGGATCCATATCTCCTGCAGTCAGAGTTGAATTATTATAATCAATAACTTTGTTGGTAGCAAACAGATCCTCTTTAATTACATACTAATTATCAGCATAAGGAGTATTTCCACTATTAGAATATTCATAATTCCTTAAGTGTAATCCGTATTCAGAAGAATCTGCACTATATGTAACAAAAGTACTATTTTTAATTTCCTCTGCTGTAATTCCTCTGTTTAGATCTGTGAATTTAGATACATTTTCATTCTATAGGTATAATTCAGAGCTGGAATCGCTCATTTGAGCTTTTAACCAACCCTGAGTTACAACCTATTTATTTTTACTAAGCGTCGCCATCAGTGTTCAGTACTATATATTTTACCTACAGTTACATCGTCATTAGCATTCTGTTTAGGAGTAATCATACCAGAATCCGTATCACGTTTCCAAATAACTGGAATCAATCCTAAAGCAGTAAGTTTTGTAGTGAGCAGACTATCAAGATTTGCATCTAAGTAATTCTTAATATACTCATTAGCATGAGCATCAAGATAACTCTTAATGTAATCATTGATATGAGCATCTAAGTATTTCTTCAGAAGAGCGTCAAGGTTTGCATCCAAGTACTTCTTTATGAGAGAATCAATATTTGCATCAAGATAATTCTTAATAAGTTTATCTATATTTGTATCAAGATAGTTCTTAATTAAGCTATCAACTGAAGATGATGTCCAACTATTATTAGTATAATAAATAACCTGTCCTTCTGTAGGAGTAATTGTTAAATTAGTCCAAGAGCCGTTTTTGTAAACAAGGAATTGATTTTCAGCAGCTCCTTCAGGTTTCTGAATATATCCAGATAAATCTACATCAGGTTTAAATTCACCTAACTTTTCCCACTTACTGTCAACCCAAGCATATTCTGTTTTAACATTCTAACTGTCAGTAGAAGATGTATTAGGTACAATATAAATTGTATTAGATTTCTAATCAGAAGTAGGTAATTCAGAGACTATTGTATATAGGGGAGCATCAGAATTAATCATTTCTACAATATTCTTATTCTGCCAAGAGCTTCCTGTATAGTATACAATATCTCCAAGTTTAGGAGTAGTGATAGTAGTATCTCCAGTCAATTGAGATAACTTATTTACATTTAATGCTGATAAATCAAAATTACCATTAGCATCAACTCCCACTGTAGATGTAGTAGTCTCTCCAGGTTTAACATAAGTAATTGTCTGATTACCTAAAATTCCAGTAAGATCGAAATTACCAGATTTGTCTATAGTGACTGTAGTAGTTGTGTTCTAACCAGTTTTATTATAAGTAATACTTAGAACACCAGTATTCTGTCCCATCAAACCAGTAAGGTCGAATACACCTTCTGTATCAATATTTGCAACAGACTGTGTAGATTCTCCAAGTTTGTAATACTTAATACTATGTTTACCAAGTATTGGAGTTAAATCTATTGCATTATCTGCAGAAGTAGCTGTAGTAGCTGAAGTTTCTCCAGTCTTATAATACTTAATTTTAGTTACAGCACCCTGTTCTGTAGCAGAAGGAATATGTACAGATCCAGAAAATCCATTAGCCTGTGTAAGGTTAATATTAGATCCACTTATAGAAAAATCTGTAATACTATAAGGTAAAGTAAGTTGTTTAGAACCATTCTTCTAATCAACCTGTAATACATTATTAGATAATGAAATATTCTAAATACCATAAGGCATTTCTATAGATTTACTTATTCCATTATTCTAATCAATAGAAAGAGTATCATTAGCTAAAGAAAAATCTGTTATAATATAATCAGGAACATCTGAAAAATCTTTTATACTTGTTGGAATATAAATAGTTTTATCAGCCTTCCCATCATACACATCTTCTTTAAAACTGCCTGATACGAAATATAATCTATGAAATCTCGAATCTAATTCATTTCGGATTTCTTCTATAAGCTATCTATTTTCTACAGACATAGAATGTGTTTTATTAAGTAATGTAGAAAGCTACTTCAAGATAACATCAATGTCATCTTTACTTCTTAACATTCTATATAACTGATCTACAAATGAAGATACAGATATTGCGGAATCTTTTTTACAAGGATCATTACAATAATCACAATACTCTCTAACTATTGGAATCAGAGAGTCTTTATCTACATAAGTAGTAATTCTGTAATCCCTATCGGTTTTAGTACACTAACAACTCATTCTGTAATTATATGATTTCCGTTTTCAGTTAATATACAATCTCCAAATTCTGTATCTATTTTAATACCGTAGGAATGCCCTCTATAATCCCAAGGACTACCACATGGAGGTGGTGGAGGACATTTTGGTAAAGGTTTAAATGGTATTGGTTTTATTACATTACAATTATTACCGCAACTCATGATCCTGTTACTTGTTTAAGTTTGTCATTATATGGATTCCCATCATGTAACTAGTCTATTTCAATCTAAGTTCTCTTTGATTGTTCATCCATTAAATTCTATTTATATTCCCTATCCGTCTTAGCCTTATACCACTCAAGTTCCATAGTAGCTTTATTCTTTTCCTGCTCTAACTTTAACTTAGCTTCATTAAGTTGTTGAACCTTAGTCTAAGCTTTCTATAATTCAGATTGCATCTACTTCATTTGTTGCTAAGCCTCTTGAAGTTGTTGGGAAAGTTGTTGTAACTAGTCATTCTTTTCTTGCTATTTCTTTATAGCTTTATGTACTTTGATTTTATAATCAGTAAGACTAGTACAAGTAAGTGCTTCTATAATTAAATCTGGAGGTACAATTTGTGCTTTAACAAATTCAGGTACTATCTATTTTAACTATTCTAACTGACGTGTTATATCAGAATTAGTTACAATATGTATGTCGTAATCAGTAAGAGTAAAATATTCAGGTAAAGCTGTAAATATTCTAGATTGTTTATCTCCTAATATAATAGTTCCAGTCAATCCATTTTTAAAGACAATTTTAGCTACATTTAAAGAATCTAATAGTAATTCTTCAATAATAGTATCAACCTACTGTGTAAAACTCTTAGTAACTATAAATGAATTATTTACAGAAGTCTGTACATTAGTTACAGCATCTCTTTGCTATATTCCATTTAATCGCTCTCTAAATACTCCTGTAATAGAAGATGTTGTATCTTCTACAGATTGTATAGCCAATTGTATTGCCTGAATAGCTTGAACTTTAATAGTATCATCATATCCATTATAAATAGTATTAGGAGAAGCCATACCCTATTCAAGTCTTCCTGCTTGAGAAGTATCGATTAACGCAACACCTGCTTTCTTATAAGAAATCCACTTCTTTAATCTTTCAGGAAGTTTATTTCCAAGTAACTTAGGAAGTACGGATATATCGATAATATCTCCAACAGTACCAGAAGAAGCTATAAGATTATCTCTATAAAAACAGAGTAAATTATACTTATCTTGTAATGCAGCACAAGCAAGTACTAGAGAATAAGGTTGTCCATTTCTCTAAGTATATTGTACACCATTAATTGATAAAGTACACTTCTCAGGATGTGACTAACTTCTAATTACATTAGGATCTTTACCTATTACTATATAAATATTTTCTCCTATTCTAACAGTCTTATATCTATTCTAGATATATGTCTTAGTGTCAGATTCAATCCATTCTACCTCATAGACAGGAATGAGATTATTAATCTCATCACCTCTTTCAGAAATAGGATAACCTGCATTAACGTGCTGCTTAGTGCTTCTAGCATTAAGTGGAACTGTCTGACCAGCTCCTACAGCAGTTATTGTAGAAGTATTAACTTCTCTACTTAAATCATTCCAAAGCTAATCTAATCCATCTATATCCTCTTTAGATAATTGTTTACCATATTGAGATATAATATCCTACCTAGTCATCCATTTACGTATTACAGCTCTTACGCCGTCTTTTACATAATTAGAATTAGGGTCACGTTCTACAAAAACATTTCTAGGATCAAATATTTCTATATGAACATTATTATTAGATGTTGAAGGAATAGCTCTAAAATAATCTTGTCCAGTTATACATATATCCAGACACAACTATCTGATTTTATTCTTTATGTCACAATCTCTAGACTGTAAAATGTATTCAACTACATTTTGGGCAGCAACCTCGTACTCAGAAACAAAGCTGGTGTCTAAATCTTCTTTTAAGGCATCTATAGCTTCTTGTACTCCGGAATCTACCATCTTCTTGTCATCCTGTAGGGATTGAACCATTTTATTCTACAGTCTTCTGTTTAAAAACTATAATACTTCTTGATTAATATATAATTCTTTCTCTCTAGTAATTTTAGATATAGTATCAGAATCCTTACAAGTTACTTTAGGTAATATAGGAGTTCCTAATATTTCTCCAACTAAAGCATCTACGTGTTTTTTAATTAACGGAACAAACTCTATAGAAGTAGGATTTCCGATACCATATTCTTCTTCTAGAAATCTATACTAGTCTTCATCTAGTATTCCATCATAGTAATTATAAGCTTTCTATAACTCCTATTTATCATATACTAATTCAGAAATAGTTTTATCTGTAAACTAAATGTATTCTTCGTTAGTCATAATTATTTAATTCGACTTTTCTAAAATCAGAAATATATCGTTTATTAATTTTAAAGTCTTCTGTAATAAATTTAATAAAATCCTCTTCTGTCCCATCCACATTTATCGTAGAAGGCTTATCGTTTGACGGAATCCCAATTATTAAAGAATATCCAGAAGAATTTTTCAGCACCTCTAATTTACCGTTAAAAATACATTTATACTAATCAAAAATTATTTTTCTAATTTTAGAAATTAATTCATTCATATTTTCTTGGGTCACTACTTCTTATAAAATTATTAGGATTAGTCCCATAAGAACTGTAAATCTGTTGAGGCTATTTCTTTGGAATCACCCCAAACCTTCTAATACCATTTTCATCTATATAATATCCAACATCCTCCCATTCTGATTCATCAATATTGTCTTTTTTAGGAACAACTCCTTTTAATTCTTCATCTGCCAATAAAGCCATAGCAAATGCAGCTATCATATCGAATTTAGTTTTATGTTCTAGAGAATATCTAGTAAGTTGATTTAATAATTCAACAAACCAAATCTAATCACAAAACTCTTCAACATAATCAGCTATTAAATCATTTTGATGATCAATAATAGTTGGAGTAGCTGGAGTTCCTATAGTTCTAGAATGTCTGGCATTCATGTCCATATAAGTAGCTCTAGGTCTAAACATAAAATATTTAGCAAACCCTCTTGATTTAGCATAGTTCCAACAAGATAATCTTGTGGCTTCTATATTAGTACTAGCATTATACCAGTAAATTAATTTCAAAGCTGTCTAGAACGCTTTATCAATTTTATCGGGTCTTTCCATATAATAAGCTACTGGTTTAGGAGCATCTATACCAAAGGCTCTTTTATATATAATAATACAGAATTTTGAAGGGTCTACTGTGGCGTCAGAAGTTTGTTCCTAACCAATATCAATAGCATCAATACCTGCTGTATATAAACCTACAAAATCCTAATCCACAGGAGGTTCTAGAACATGGACCTATCCAGAATCTCCTGGAATAAAATCTACTCTAACAATATTAGATAACTTTATTCCATCAGAATTGTTCTTATATATAAATTTAAGTTCTCCGTTCTATATCTTAGGAACTGCCGGATGTTCTTTACCCTCATTGTCAGTAACAGTTTGGTCTCTATGAGTTCTAATATAAGCTATCTAATTAGCTAAGAGAGTTCTGTTAAATTTATTATTACCCTCCAATGAAAGGGCTTCTTCAGCAGTAAAACATTGCTCTGCACAATACTTTAATAAAGCAGATGGAGTTTTAGCTTTTAAGTCTCTCTATTTATTATAGTAGTCTTTAGCTTTATCTTCATCACACCATCCTCTTTCATCAATAAATTCAGGTAAATCTAAGGTTTTATAGGCAGGTATAAAGAAGTTAGATAATACATATTCATGGTCTGGAGTATAATTGTGTCTAAATGGTAGTACATTATAAGTAGTAGGATCTTCATAGATTTTGCGCAATCCATCAGCTCCTTGTATATCACCACCCGTGCCGCCTATTATTTGGACACCTATGCGATTACCTCCAGGCCTTACCAGCTCTTCACCCTTGATTACAGATTCTTCTAGTATAGGATTAGAACCTGCTTCCTCTTGTACCAGTACATTAGTACGATCACCTCTCACTTTACGTGAGTTATCAGCTACCTTACCTGATATTTTAGACTTAAATCCTACTTCTGTTTTCTGACCATCTATTATTAAATAGTAAGATGCTTTTCTTGTTTGTGAATTATTCTCAACCTATCTAGCCTTGAAGAATCCCCCATCTGAATGTTCGTTCAAGAAATCCAATCCCATAGTAACCTTATCCATAGTATCATCTACATAACTCTGTAGATAAGCACTGATAACACAGTTACTATTTCTATAACAGCTATATGTTCCATCAAGAATAGATGCAATCATAAATGAGAAACCACAACCACGATTCTTTAACATCGAACAATTCCATCCATAAATTCTACAAAGTTCATAATAATGGAAAAACTCATACTAGTAAACTTTAAATCTTGGAAAGATAGTATCTCTACCGGCACCAGATTTCTTTACTCTGTTATCATCCAATCTGAAGTAATTCAAGAAGAAGTAGTTAGGGCCAGTAACTGTATAACCATTTACTGTAAGACCTTCTCTACATCTTTTATATTCCTATTCCCAAAACTAATTGTATAGTTTAGAACCCTATACAAACTAACAGTAATGACCTGTATTTAAGTAACGATCTCTAGCTTCAGTAAACCATTCTGGCCTAAAAGATAAACCATGTGTTTTATCTATAGGTCTATAACCACTAGCTTGATAAGTACAATGTAAATCAAAATACGGAATATTGGTAAGAGTATTATCAAAGTCCCATACATCTAAATTTACTTTTTCAGAAACAACTGCTTCCTTAGCTTTCTATACTACTGCATCAAGCTCTTTCTATTCCTTCAATTTCTCTTCATCTATAATATCTTTAATAGTAGCATTTTCTATAGCAAGATCATTTTTAGCTTGAAGAGTCTTGGATATATATTTTTTAGGAGTAGGTTTTGGTTTAGCTAGAATATCTTTTACCTATTTTTCTAAAGCCTTGTTTCGAGGATTAGCTTTAGTCTTAGTAATTTTATTACTACGTATAGGCATGGCTTAAAAGTTTTTAGGTTCGAATCCCTAACCTATTCCTCCATAAGTTTTAGATTGTTCCATAATTTCCTTCTTAACCAACTGCTCCATAGTCTAAAGCTCTTCCAGTAGTTTAGGAATATTAGAAATCTCTGTCTACAAATCCTTTACTTTCCAAATAGGTTTACCTGTCTATTCATCTCTTTCTTGGGGATCTATATTATTAAAATAATCTGTAATTCTATCTACAGCTTTTTCAGAAGCGTGTAATATTTTTATAGCTCTACTGCTATTTTGTAATTCTTTATATTTACGACAAGCAGCCCTAAAAGTTGGGTCGTTCCATTCTTCTTCAGTAATTTCCCCATCCTTTAAGGCTTCCTAATGCCGTTCTTGTATCGTATAATCTTTATATAGACTGTTCCAATCTATAGCTAACCAAATGTAAGTAAATTCTCTAAAAGCTCTCAAATGTTTCTTGCCTGTAGGATCCTATTTACATTTATTCCTATTATCATCCATTAAATCACGAAACTCCTTAATTAAAAGTAAGTTTCCATCTTCCAATTCTACTTTCCCTGTAGCAGAATTATATTGAAAAACTCTTAGCATTAGTTATTTTATTTAATACTATTACTTATTTCTTTTTCTTTGCCTTACCACCACACTTATCCATAGCAGCTTTAATCCCCATCTCAGCCTTGATAGTATTCACAGCCTTAGTAGCACCACCACAGGCCATCTTATTCTTCTTTACAGCTTTTTGGGCATTTTCTTCAGCATCTTTAATACACTTTCTGCAAATCTAACCACCTGCCTTAAAATATTCTGTGTGAGAACCTTCAGGGCAGATACCGCGTAAAGATGCAAGATAATTAAGTTTGGCACCATGTTTAGCAGCCTGCGCCTAATTCTACTGTTCCATTATCTGCTAAACAATTTGCATAATTTGCATAGCTTGTTTGTCACCTTGTTTAGCCGCCTGTTCAACTTGTTGGAGAGCTTGAATAGCTTGTTTATCACCCTGTTGTGCAGCCTGTACTAAAGCAACTATTTTCTATGTTGGGTCTTCTTGGGCTTGGCCTCCCTATTGATAATAATTAATCATACCTCCATTTTTAAACCATTGTGAACCATCTGTCAGTTTATAAGTATTTTTTATCTAATTATATAAAGATATATCATTTGAATCTGCAGTACCATTAGCTACCATTCTGATAGCTCTCCTCTAATCTCCAGTAAGACTGTATGGGTTTATTCCAAGATTCACTTTAATCCACCTTCTTATTTTACTTCTATTAAAAGGAATTGGAGCAGTTTGGGCAGGAAGTGGGACAGGTTCAATCTAAATATCCTAAGCACGTGGGATAGGTTCAATCTAAATATCCTAAGCACGTGAGATAGGTTGTGAAGAGATTGGCTAGCCATTCTAATCAGTACCTGTACCAAAAACTGATGCAGCTTCCAGAGGAATATTAGATACTGGCTATCCGGCAACCTGATTCTTATAATTGTAGGACATATCCATTAATTTTCCAGTAGCCTAATTCGCATTTAGATTAGTATTATTAATATAATTATTATACTAATCTAATTGTCCAGCTCTTAAAATTTTACTCCAATCAGACATTTTCTCACCCTTCTTAAGAGTATTATAAGAATGTCCATTGTAGGTAAACATAGAATCTCCCGCAGCTCTATGCTATTTCCACAAGTCTCTAAAAGTACTCATAATTTAATTAAATCTTTAGTGTTAAATACAGCTTCTTGTAACTAACCATCGGTTGTAAACCATCTACATTTAATTCCTTTAAGGTAAGGTTCTTTATCATCTTTATTCTTAAAGATATATGTTTCTTTCTTTACCACTAACATTACTGGTTTATTTGGTATATCCTACCTTAACTATACCAAATCTCCAGGCATAAAATAAATCTTATTTTCTTCCATCATAATTTTTAAATCTTTCAGTTAAACCTACATTTACCATTTGTAGAATAGAATGTTCATTAATAGAATAGAACCCCTATTTATAAAAAGGTATTGGTATTGCAGAGATTTTAGAATAAAAAATAGCATCTCCAGGCTTTACATTTTTACATTCAGGGCCAACTTCTATTACAGTAGCTACTGCAATAGCCTGTTCTTGCTCCTCCCATTCACCAGTATCATTAGATTTATATTCTGGAGTATAACCTCCAGTATCTACTATAAGTGCTCCAACACGTTTAATTTGTTGGAACGGATTTGAATCAAATGGTTTAATTAAAACGTTAGAATACGTAGGTTTTATCTCACACTAGTTTAAGTCTGATACCATACTCTAATGATACTGTTTAAGTAAATCTTCATGCTTATCAAGAGATTCTTTTTTATCATTAATCATCTGCTAGAGTTTCTATCTCTTATCATTGTTAGCCATCTAATCTAACATCTTATCATCTGCATAAATATCTCCATTTTGAGAAATTTGATTTGCTATATGCAGTGCAGAAGCATCTTGCATATGTACTTGCTTACCATTTACTGTAGGCATAATTCATAAAACATTTTAAACATTAAACATATTATCTGTTATTAATTTATATTATCTTAGTATTGATTGATATAGTTAAAAATATATTATCTATTTTATATATTTACCATCTATGAGCAGGGCAGCAGGCATATACTAGCTTAGTCTTCGCCGAAATTCTACATCCGCACCCTTTATAGTACCCATCCTTGCGCTTATTGCTTATTTCCATAGTCTGAGGATTAAGCCAAAGCTTTGGATTACATATTCCTCCAAATATATTTTTAAATAATGGACAAGTGGAACATATCTTCATACGTTCTGCACTAATATCTTTATTAAGTCCCAGAACTTCGTTAATATGTCCCTCAACAATATCCTTTCCTTGATTTAACAAATCTGTCAGTCCCATAATCAGTATTCTATTTCTTTATATTTAGCTTCTTGTATTTGATGTAGTAATTGTTTCTTGTAATAAGATAACATTTTAACTACTTCCTTCTTCAAATACTCCAAATGAAATTGTTGATTGCCTCCTTCATGTGGATACCAGTTAAGAATTAAATCATCTATAACTGCTTCTGGATCTAATTTCTGTATCATCCACGCGTAGGTAGATAGCTGTAGATTATAATGCCAATAATTAGAATCCTCAAGGGAGTTTAATGGGAACTTCATCTTAGCAGATGACTTAGTTTTACTATTAAAATAACCCTTCTTCTCTATTTTTGAATTAGTATTGTGAGTTACTATTAAAGAGTGGGTACATAAATATGTGTGTGAAGGACTGTCTACCGCAATACATTGCGTTGGTACTGTTTCCACCTCTTCTACAGATTCAATATTTCTAAATCCGTTATTATTCTTAATAGATGGATTTTTTATTTCCATATTCCTACATAGGAAGGGGTTAAAGTTATTTGTAGTAAAATTAATATTCCATCCGGGAAATTCTTTTCCATCACATTTATGTATCTCTCTAAACACAGAAACTTTACACCCCAAAGAAGATAGAAGTTGCTTCATTCCCACCATTTGCCAATCAAATGAAGTAGTCATAACATATCTTTTACGTTTTGGATGAAAATATCCATCAGTGTCCATCAGTCCACGTAATAACTGTAATCTATCTTCATAAGAAGCTAATAAATAAATATCTGGAATGTGTTTATTGTTTAAAACCCCTAACTTTTTTAACAGAGGTTGTAACCCATATACCGTCCTCTGTTCTACATTTTTTCGTTCTTCTGAGTGATTTAAATTGGGTCCAAGTTCAAAGCCCCTTTGTTTAACAATTTCCCAAAGTTTTGAATCTTTTGCTTGAGTTATCACTCCACAGGCTTTAGAACCATCGCCTAACCAAGCCCCCAAAACATAAGGGTCTATAGGTAAATCAGTTTTTGGTAAATTTAAAGGTTTGGCATTTAATATTTTCGGAATATTGTAAGAGGTTCTTTTTTCTATAGCATCTAGATACATTTTTATATCTAAAGTTGTCATAACCCGATGTTTGTATCCATCAGGATTTTCTTTGGTAGGCTTTTGCAATTTAAATGAGACTAACCATCTATGATCTACGTCTGCAACTATACTTTCGTGATTGTCAAATTTAATTCTGTAACAGGGATTATGATGTACTTCAGACTTGACTGTAACATTACATAAATTTCCATCTTTATCAAACACTTTGTCTCCAACTTTTAAATCTTCCATTGTAGACCATCCCTTAGAAGTTAAAATGGGAGTATCTAAAGGAAGACCTTTGTGGTCTATGATTACGTAATGGTGTCCTTTCTTTACTAGGAGGTCAATCTGTCCAGCAAGTCTTAAGACTCCGTCCTCAGAAACCCTACTAATAAGGTATTCTGGATATACTCCATCTTCTAAGTCTAAGGTTGTTCTACCTTTATCACAGATAAATTTACCTCCGATACCAAACTTCTGAAGATTGCAATTAGCTCCCATTTTATAAAAAGAGTTCTCCAATTCAGCATGAATCTTAGTACCCCTTTCACAAGATTCTTGATTAGTTTTTTGCCACTCATCTAGAATATCTTGTTGAACTTTAATTACATCTTCTTTGGTAAAGTCATACATATTATAAATATCATCTGGAATCTTCATCGAATCTCTTAATGGTTTAGAAACTGTTTTCCAATCTTCTTTTGGAATTAGTTTTTCTAAAGCCTTATACATAGACCAAAATTCCTTATTAAAAGGCTGAGCAAATCTTTCAATAAGAGTAGTCACAGAAATAAAGGGAGCTGTAGGATTTGTTAAATCCCAATATTTATGAGAATCCTCTTTAAAAACTACATTACCATTTCTTTTATCATATTCATTATCCATAGAGCATAAAATTATTTTCTTGATACATTATTATAATCTAAGATAGCACATAACTATTCAGCACTTGGTGTTATTACCTTTTCGGTATATCCATCATAGTATTTTCTAGGTTTGTCATATAGTAATACAATCATTCCTAAATATCCGTGAACACCTTTCAATGGATAAATAGCTAATGCCTTATTGTCTAAATATCTAAAAGCATCATAATATAATCTTGGAAATTTATTCTTAAATTCCTCCATACTATTACATCTTACAAATGAAGATTGATATATAGTTTGTAATTCATCCAGATAAGTTACATAATCTAGATCTTTAAAGAATTTCTTAGCAGATATTCTTGATGGTTCTGATTTATATTCTGTATAGCAGTCTAAATATATGTAACTTAATCCTTGTAAAGTTTTCTTAGTGTTATGATATTGTAATAATACCACATCATAGGTTTCACCATCTCTTTCAGCAATTTCAAGTAAAGCAGTATTTATATAGTCGGACATTCTGAGAGTATACTCTTCCTATTCTCTCTCTTCTATCTAATACATTTCTTTACTCTACTGGCTGTAAAATTTAAATCTCTAATCTTGTATATACAATACTCCCCATCCAATACAAATGGATATTAAAGATATAAAGATATACGTTTTAATATGCGGTGGTAGCTAATCTAATTTTTCCCACACATAGTTTAAACAAAATTTTAAAATATTTAAAATCATTTCTCATGGTAATGTATAATTAAAACATTTGATTCAATTAAATGTATCAGTAAATTTAATTTAGACAAAATTAATTTTTTAATATACATATTACATATTGTATATTGGCAGATTTTTTTAAATCCAAAAATAGATAATTATAAACAATCTAAGATAATTATATAAATAATAATTAATTTTTCAACTAATGAATATAAATCTAATCAATCTTATTTAGTATAAATAGGGTGGAAAGACAGACCCTATTCATATAAAGAAAAAGAATGAAGGTAAATTTACTTCTTACTGTGGAGGTAAAGTTACAGATGCTTGTATTTAGAGAGCCAAGGCTAGTGGTAATTCTACATTAGTAAAGAGAGCTGTATTTGCTGAGAACGCTAGGAAATGGAAGCATAAAGATGGAGGAGTTATACATAATCCTGTTTTGAATAAAACAATTATAGCAAGTCACAAGGAAGGTGGTAACATTAATAAATATCTTCTTGGTGGGAATATGGAAGATCCAGACGATTCTGATTTTAGGAGTTTTGCTGTAGCTATACATGGAAATGCAGCTACTGCTCAAAAAGCTAAATAGCTTTACTATGATTTAAAGTCTTAGGGCCTAACTGAAGCCCAAGCAGCCGCATCAGTAGTAAATGCTGGTATAGAAACTGGAGGCACTTTCAACCCTTCAATTAAAAGTAAAGTTGGATATTAGGGACTGTTCTAGTGGGCACCTAGTAGATTTCCTGGAAAAGATTATAAGAAACAAATAAATGCTATAGCTAATTAGCTGCCAAATAAGAAGTATTACACTAACAGTTTCACTCTTGTACAGAATCCAGACAGTACAGCATATCAAGTAGGATATGGCATTACTAAAGGATATACTAGAGGAGGAAATCCTAATACTAGAGGTAAAATAACTTAGAAGTATTTTGGTATGACTAATAATAAATAAGTATGGGTACATTTAGCAAGTTCTTAAAGAATTACAAACATACTCATAAATGTATAATATGTGGTGAGGATGCAGATTGTTGTTTAGAATTTCACCATATAAATTCTAAAGATAAATTATTCTCTTTAAGAAGTGTAAATGAACATAAGTATAGTAAATAGGAATTAATATCTGAACTTAATAAATGCTGTTTACTTTGTTGTAATTGTCATAGAAAGTTGCACAACGATTTACTATCAGATACCTATTCACTAAAATGGTTATACCAACATAAAATAAACATTAAACCATATGATTAATTATGCATAGAATTTAGCAACTTATTCCCCGACAGAATATGTAGATTATAAACTCGAAGATCCATTTGTTACAGCAGATTTAAATGATGGTTCAGATATAATATTTGAATAGCCGATAATTAAAGCTGAAGATATTTTATCTAAATTAAAATCTGCTGCTGCAGATATAAAGAGTAGATAGTTAGATTCTATTCCTAAACAGCCTGCTTCTATTACAGATATATCATTTCCAGAATTACTTAGAAGAGAGGGAATTAATGCCAAGATAACTTCTGGATATAGGCCGGGAGCTAAGACTAATACAGGTAAGAAATCTAACCATTCCATAAAAGGTGGTGCTTATGATATAGTTCCTACTGATGGTAAAACATTTGAAGATTTACGTAAAGAAATTTACTCTAATAAAAATATTAGAGATTGGATGAATGCTAAAGGATGGGGAATTATTGAAGAAGTATCTGATTCAGATAAGAAGAAATATGGAGCTACTGGAGCTAATTGGCATTTTGGACCAGACCAAGCAGCTTTAGTAAATTGGAGAAAGAATCTTATTAGATATGGGGCTAATGGATTTAAATTTGAAGATACATTAGCTAGTAATGAAAATACATATAATATAAATATAAATCCAGATAATATATGGGAATATCGAGATTCTATATTAAACCAGCCAGATACTGATATAGATCTAAATTAGAATATAGATGAAATTGATGATTCTACTTCAGATGATGTATCAGATTTGTTAGATTTAAATGATTTAGATGTACCTTCTTTATTAGATTCTTATAATAAAGAAGATTAGTTCTATAAGAATAATAAAAGTTCTTATACTGGAACTGTCCCACAATTAATTAGGAGTATGGTTCCTGATTCTTCTAAAGCAGATATTCTTACTAAGATTGCTCATAATGAATCTGGATTTAGGATAAATGCTAAGAATCCTAAATCAAGTGCTTCTGGGTTATTTGGATTTATTAATTCTACTAAATAGCGGTTTGGTTATGGAAGTACTGCTCAGTAGTAGATATAGGGAGCTTCTAGATACTATGACTATTTAGCCAATTTAGTACAACCTTATATAAATAAATATGGAACAAAAGGTTTGTCTAAAGGATAGATAATGTATGGATTGTGGTTTAGACCTTAGAGTATGCTTAATTATCTAAAGAGTGGATAGGATGCTTATGCTGACGCATAGGGAACTTCACTACATAAAATATTAAATAAAATGACATGAAATTAATTCCTAAAAATTAGAATAAATCGACTGATACTGGAGTAACCGTAAATAATTATCACGTTGCTCCATCTGACTATGAAGCTGTATTAAATACTGTTAATAGTGGCAAGCCCTTGGAGGTGACATTGCCTGATACCACTGTGACAGCCAGTGACCCAAGGAATTACAGGAGCTATTATGACCCAAATGGTTTCATGGACTTTGCCAACATAGTGACACTTGGCTTGCCTAACAGGGGTTCAGTAAGTCAGGACTTGAGATTGGCAGGAGATGCTTATGATGCATTAAGGGGCAAAAAGACATGGAAAGACGTAGGTAATTCATTCGTAATGGGTAATAAGGGAGTGTTTGACAACCCCTATGCCAACCTTGCGCTTGATTTTGCAGTACCTATGGCAGGGTTAGCAGCAAAACCAGCAGCACATTTGTATACAAATGTGAAGGACTACCGTAACATTAACGCCTTTATTAAAAGATATGGGTATAATGAGTACAAGCCTAAGATCGGATTAATTTTTGATGATAAAAATTTAGATAGACTAACAAACCAACTTGTTAAACAGCATAATACTTTTACAAGAGGTGTTTCTACTTATGAAGCAAGAAAATATTATAATTTTCCTGATAGTTGGACAGATCAACAAATTGCCGAATATACCTTAACTCATCCTCATGTGCCAAGTGCTCTTAACTCAGGAGGCAATCCAAGTAGAAATTCTGTGCTTTATACTTCAAATTCCATTGATTTATCTAAACTTTATACAGATAATGGAGGTTATGTAGGTATTCTTCAAAGACCTATAATTGAAAAAGCAAGCAGGTCTGAAAAGTTGGCAGCTAATGACTTTCGTTTTAGAAGACAACCCGATAATATTTTCTACACAACAACAGATGAACCATATGTTTATAAACCCGGCGAAGGAAGACTTAGGAAGGAAAGGGTTGATGGAGGTACAGCAATTACAAGAAAAGGAAAAGTAGTAACTAAATATAAACCTGTTTCACCTACATTTCTTGATGCCCAAGCAAATGCCGGTGCTGGCATTGTAGCTAATCGACTGCCAGACGATATTAACTTTAGACACTATTTGTTCTATGGCAATCCTGACGAACAGTTACTTGAACTAAAATGGTTACACCCTTATGTTAAACCAGCAGATGCCTCATCATTAGATTACCAACCACATTCATTTGGATTTACAAAGAAAAAAGCATTAGGTGGTAAATTATAATTTGGTTAATCTGGAAAAATAAATTATAAAATAGCATGAACTTAATTCCTAAAAAACAAATTGGAGGAATAGTATTTAATGGTTATAGAGTACGTCCATCGAATTATAATGATGTACTTAATACAGTAAATAGTGGTAAGCCTGTAACAGTAGACTTTCCAGAAATAACTGTTACAGCTCCTCGTATAGATAATACTTGGATTAAAGATAAAGATGTTAATGGTAATTAGGGATATAGAAATACTAAAACTGGAGAATTTAGGAGCACTCTTCCAAATAGTTCTGAAGATTATTCTGTATAGCAAAGAAAATAGAATAATGCTGTTCAGAAAACATATTCTGCTCAGCAAGCAACTTTTGAAGATTCTGAAGGTAAACTTAGAAATCATGGAGATGAACGCATTAAACTAAGTGTGAATAGACCGGGGATAGCCGTAGACGTTAATGGCAATATGTCAAACACTAATACTACAGAATTAGCTCCTAATGAATCAAGCCTAAAACCTGATTATACATTAGAAGGTTTAGTAGTTGGAAATGGGGCTTATAAACTTGGAGAAGGATTAGTTAAATTAGGCTTAACCAAAACTGGATAGAATGCTGCAGCCCATTGGGCGAGAAATAGTTTATTAAATGAGGCTACTAGCAATTGGGCTAAGAATATAGCCACTTTGTCTGCAAAACCTACTATTAACTAGAACGTTGTTTTTTTAAATAATTTGCCGGAGAAAAGACAAGTACCTAAGGAATTTTCTTTCAAAGTTTACGGAGAACCTGCAAATAGTGTTATGGGAAATATTAGATTAAATGCAGATAGAAATTTGGAAGGATGGTATTCTCCTAAAATGGTGGAAGAAGTAAAAAAATATTTAAAAACCGGATAGACAGACAATCCAGAAGTATATGATTTAGGACAGACGTTTACCAGAATAAAAAATATGCCTGCTCCTACCATAAAAAAATATTCTCAATTTCCAAGTATTAATCAATTTGATGATCTTTATAAAACTTCTGGAGGATTTTATTCTAACAGTACTCCTAGAACTATATATATAAACGAAAACTTAAAAGTTAGCCCTAACAGATTACAAAGTAATATATTACATGAAACGGAACATTCCTATCAATTTGAGGTAAATCCTTATACAGAACGTTAGAAAAATCTTTTAGATAAAGTGTACCCTTCAAGTCTAACATAGCAATTAAGTAATTCTTTTTCAACACAGGCTATAGAAAAAGGAGCTACTAATAAGGAATATTAGGGAGTAATTTACAGAAAGTTGTAGAAACTCTTAGGAAAAGATGATATTTCGCTTCAAGAAATGAATAAATATATAGACGGAATGTCTGACCAAGAGCTTTTAGACTTGTATGCAAGAAAGCCTATAAATGGATATGCAGGAGACTATATTAAAGAGCTTCTTAGAAGCACCGCTTATGGCGCTTCTTTAGTTTCTTGGTTAAGAAAATTTAGGTATGCCTTAAAGTATATGCCAACAGCCGCTGCTCCAGTAACTATAGGAGTTTAGAATAAACAAAATGACAATAAAGGAGGTAATTAAAAGTATATTTCTAGCTTAGGCTAATTCTATTAGTTCTAAGAGAGTATGCGGAGTATTGGGATGGATAATATGTATGGGAATATTAATTTACTGTACCTTAATGGAAATACAAGCTCCTGTAATGGTAGATTCTGTAATAATAGGATCTACAGCATTATTAGGAGTAGACAGTATTACTAATATATGGAAACGTCCTAATACTCCAAATAGGAGAGATGATAGAGATGATGTAAATTTTAATTTTAAATAGTAGTAATGAGTAGATTGGATACATTAGCAAGATTTATAAGATCTTGGGAAGGTGGATTTGTAAACGACCCTAGAGATAGAGGTGGTGCTACTAATAAAGGAATTACTATTGGAACTTTCAGAGCCGTGTTCGGTAAAGATAAATCTGTAACAGATTTAAAGAATATGACTTTACAATAGTGGGAATACATATTTAAAAAGTATTTCTGGAATAAATGGAAAGCAGATGATATTAAAGATGAATGGGTAGCCTATTTAGTAGTAGATTGGTTATGGTGTTCGGGAAGTCATGGAATTACTAAAGTATAGAAATATTTAGGACTAAATCCAGATGGAGTAGTTGGCCCTAAAACAATAAGTAAAATAAATTCATTAGATGGCAAACTTCTATTTACTAATTTGTGGAAATTGAGAGAATCTTTTATTAGAGGATTACGACAGTTTTCGACTTATGGTAAAGGATGGTTGAGAAGGTTAAATGGAATATAGTACGGTAAGTTATGTTTAAATAGATGATAAAATATAATCTGGTGAATAAAATTTCCAATCGCTGTTGGATCAGATTATATTTTAAGATAGTTCCCTAATACTAATCCAGATAGTGAAACTCGTGAATCTTATTTTATAAAATAATAAAAAAATAATAAAGCCCGAAATTCTACAATAATATGTAGACTTCGGGCTTATTTTATTTATTATCCGCAGTGAAAAATCTCATATTCTTAATAAGAGTGATCTTAGAGTTATCCATGTAAGTAATTACTAATTTAGTAATTTTTATATACTCTACTGTAGAAGTGTTGGGAAAATATATATTATCAAAATCCCAAGATGCTGAATTTAAATATTCTACTGGTCCTATTCCATTAACAGAAGTGCCACAAATATAATCTCCTACTGGATTATAACATGAGAAATAAATCTTTAAGTATTTGATAGTTTTCTTATTAAGATTTGTGTAATTAATCCAGAAATCGAAAGTAAAATTTGCAGAATATCCAAAATCATTAACATATCCATATGGAGCCACTTTGCGATATTTATTAATTAACTTATTGTTTGCATCGTAAAAGAAATTAATATTTCCATCATATACAATATTCTGCATTAAAGAATCTTTGTAAGTGTCATAAGACTTTCTAAAGCTAGAATCTAACAGACAGTCTTTTAGCAAAACTCTGTGTAAAGAGAAATATGGTAAATTAGGAATTACACTATGATCTGGTTTAATTAAATAGAGAGTATCCCCAACATTTCCAGCGTAAAAAATAGAATCAGTTAACTCTACATTATACAATATTTCACTGGATCCTATATCGAAGGCTGGAACGCTATGTTTTTCTGAAAAATAAAGATCAGACCAATGGGCTTTAGTTGTCGTAGATAAACATAGGAACAGTATAAATATTAATATATTTTTCATCTATCTTGATCTATTGATAATTCATTTAAAGTATCTAAGAAATTAAGATAATCTTGATTATCTAAAGAGTTGTATTTCTCTGTAATATCTCTAATATTTTTAATATCTTCAATTATTTTATTATAACAGGATTTTAAATAATACTTATTATATACATTAGTCTATTCTTTCATAATTAGTAATGTTTAGATGGTTTAAATTATCGTAAATGGAAGTAATAGTAAATCCATTTGGTAATTTAAAATGATGTTTAATAATGGAATTATCTGGTTCTGTATCTTCAAAATAAATCTGTTTTTTAGATTTAGGTTTTGAAATATCTAAAATCTGTATATCATTTATAGAGATTTTCATTCTCCTAAGTTTCTTTTCTATATTAGGAGTTTCATAAACTTTATCTTTATATTTAAAATATACCATAGTTAGGGTACTAGGACTCGAACCTAGACTAAGAGATTTAGAGTCTCCTGCGCTGCCGATTACGCCATACCCTAGTATAAACCTTAATAATGGGTCCATCACCTCCCATTATTAAGGCGTTAGTCAAATGACTAACTTATTTACATTAATGTAAGAATTCTTGTAGTTTCTCAATGTTATATTTAAGAACAAGTTGAAGTAGTTGATATACTTCATCATATCTGCCTTGTCTATAACAATCATTGATAGTTGATAGAGATTTTCCAGTTACTTCTTGGAAAGTATCCATAAGAAGTTGGAACTGAGATTCTGAAAATTTAGAGATAAAATCATTAAGTTTTTCTTTATCTTTATTCTCTTCTTTTACAGCTTTAATAATTACTGTATTATCATCTGCTGGAATTACTGTAAATTCTATCTGATAATTAGGTGTTTCAATTACTTGATGTTCACTCTGAATATCATCTTTAAATGCTTTTTCAATTGTATTCAAAAAATTCTTGTTCAAAATCATTTTATATTTCTTTTTAGTAAATCTAATATAACTCACTTCTAAATTTTCAGTTTTATTTTAACAAATTTTTATTTTTATTTTTTGAAGGCGATTTTTACAGCCCCCCCCCCCATCTTTTATATTGGTGGGCGAGGAGATGTTTGTTATTGCTAGGGGAGGAGTAGAGTCTACTGCGGGCGAGGGAGGAGACAACCCCATTCAATCCCCCGGGGCTTTGGTTTGGAAACCGATTTGCTTCCTTGCTCGTACCTCGCTTCGGTCGCTGCATCGTTTCCCAACCCATTCACCCATAATACAAAATATGAGCTTGATTGTTTAACATTAAAATTTAAGATCATGGCTTACAGAGATGAAGCTATCTTCGGCGGCGGTACGCCAGCCGGAGATTTAAAATTGCTCTCCGTCGAGGTGGCGGAGAGTGAGTTTTGGAAAGGCCACGGCGAGGTCTATTTGGGCTTCGCCGTGGCCGGGGCCAAGGCCAAGGCCAAGAAGGAGGCCGAGGCCGACGTAATCCTTAGCCTGAGCAGTTTGCTTAGGTTAAGGATTACGATTGCTCCTTCGGGGGCAATTGTCACTTTGGACCCGAATAAGGGTCTAAAGGAAATACTCGCCGGGTGCAGAACACTTGGCGAGGCTGCCGACCGGTTGAGCAAACTGGTCGGCAGACACTTTACAAATACCCCAATAAACGGGGTGTTTGTAAAGAAGGACGGTGGCCGTTATGCCGGAACGGTCAACGTCCTCACACTGAAGGACGACAAGCCGGCGAAATAAAAAAGAGGGCAGTGAGCTAACGACTTACTGCCCTCTTTTTTTTCACCCGAAACAATGGGTGAACCTGCTGCCGACATCCTGCCCTACCATTACATAGACATCCTGCATCCGACATCCTGCATCCGATTCACTGCTACTGACATCCTGCATCTGACATCCTGCCTTACCCTTACGTTGGATACAACACCATTCAACCAGACCTAAACTTAACAACCCCATTCAATCTGTATAATACAGGACGTTATCCTAGCGGAACAGGCGACTACTACTGCTTCGCAGTATAACTAACAGTAGTCAGTTTAACAATTTAAATCTAAGTATCATGAGTAATTTTAGTAACGAAGAGTATGAAAAATCTATCAAGGCACAGGGTGGAACTGTTGCTGCTGTCTTTGATGGCAGCAATAGGGAATTTAATTCCCCACTTGAAGTGGGGGATAAGTTCACTATACCTGAGCCACCGTTCAAGGTATACAAGACCCCAATTACGGGGTCTAGTACCAAGTATCAGTATCTGCGGTTGGAAGTGACAACCGCGGAAAATAAGAAAGAATACAAAAATGTTGGCGCGTCTGTATTTAACAGACGTCTGCCGCTCGTAGACGAGAATGGCAATGCCACTGGAGAGTGGGGCATGTGTGACGGAACCGCAAGCGCGGAGTTCCGTAAACACGGTAAACTCCAGGATGCCTTTGTATCCTTGGTCGGCAAGACCATAGAAGTTAAGGACAAGCGTACGGGTATGACCCACAGCTTTGACATCACAAAGCCATATGCAACATCTACATTCTTCACGGTTGATATCGTGGAGTAACATTATAGGGCATAGAGTAGTAATACTCTGTGCCTTTTCCCACTTAAGTATAACTATTGTAC